>Ga0114967_10003685_pt1 | contig 12526 bp, 8 predicted proteins | sample M_130628_MF_Meta_FD_92639 | JGI IMG/M metagenome (GOLD analysis project Ga0114967, IMG submission 92639) | Freshwater microbial communities from Lake Montjoie, Canada to study carbon cycling - M_130628_MF_MetaG | ecosystem: Environmental > Aquatic > Freshwater > Lake | place: Lake Montjoie... | reverse complement strand
AGAATCATATGAAAGTGTACACAATGGCTGAAGCTGCTAAAGAATTAAATATTAAAAGAGGTATTTTATTCAAAATTTTTAGGAGATATGGGATTATTTTAGATCATACAATAAGATATGAATTTCTCTTCATGGAGTATTTTATACAAGGCTCATCAACGATAAGAATGGGTTCTTTTGGTTCGAAGAAAGTGGATAAGGTTCTTATTACTTCAAAAGGTATTATCTGGATAAAAAAATTAATGAAACTTTTAACTCCGACTTTATGACGTTCATCGTTCCCGAAAATGCAAACTATTTGTTAAATAAAAATACAGTTCTTGAAAAAACTGAAAATGGGTTGCTAACTTACAAGTACTATATAGAAAATTTTGTAGAAGTAAGCAGGCCGTTTAGTAGTGTTTTTAGAACTGATAAAAATCCGAGTGCTAATATTTTTAAAACGGATTCTCAAGAATATCTATACAAGGATTTTACCGAGGAAAAATCATTAAATAGTATTGATTTTGTAAAAAAATTCAAAGGTTTGAAATCTTTTCAAGAAGCATTAGAAGTAATCAACAAAGATTTGAACTTAGGTTTAATCAAAACAAATCCAGTATTTGAAGAAGGTGGTTCTTTTGATTATTGGGATGCTTATGGTGATAGAGAGGTGCTAAGGGAAATCTTGGTAAAATACAATGTTAAATCTTTGAAAAGTTTCACCTCGAATTCAGGTTATCAAGCTTTTGTTAAAAAAGAAAACCCTGCATTCGCTTTTACAATTAGTGAAAATTGTGTTAAAGTTTACCGTCCGTTGGAGCTAAATAGAAAATTTAAGCATCAATGGCTTGGTAGCAAACCAAAGGATTTTAGCAATGTTTTTGGAATTGAGCAACTTCCCAAGCACTGTTCGACAATTCTGATAACAGAAGGATTAAAGGACTGCATTGTTGCAAATGCAAATCTGAATCAAGATGATATTTATGCCGTGGGATTAGATAACGTTTCTACTGCTATATCACCTGATATCATCTCAATTTTAAGGAAAAAATGTGATTACCTCGTTTTATGTCTTGATATTGATGGCAAGGGTTTGGAAGGAGGTTTAAAAAAATCTAAGAAATATGGTGTTCGAAATTTTATTCTCCCTCAAATATTGAGTGACAATAATGGAAAAGATATTTCAGATTGGTTTAAACTGAAATTAGCAAAACAAGTACTAATTAATGAATTAAAATCGGTTCTGGCTAGTCCAGAACCACTAATTCTTGAATCAGAAAAATATACTAATCCTGTTTTATTGAAACTATTTGAAATTGAAAAGAAGGTTGATGAATTATCGCAACAACCCATAGTTTATTCTGAACCGCTCATCAAACGTGGAGATGTTCCAATCATTCGCAAAGGAACTATCAATATAATACAAGGACGTTTTGGTAGTCATAAAAGTAGAATAGGAGAAATGATTTGTTCTTTGCTCATTGCTAAAAAAGATATATGTCAGGGTAATTTTCTGCAATTTGATAAACTTAATGATGGAATAACCGTAGTTTACATTGATACAGAACGAAATAACAGGGAGGAATTACCAACAGCTATTCAGTCAATAAAGCAAAAAGCTTGTTATAATAATTCTGAAACTCTGGTTGATTTTCGCTTTACTTCTATCAGAGAGATACCTCGTAAAGAACGTTTGAAAGCAGTTAAGGTATTTATTGAAGCAATACGTAAACAAACATCAAATCCGATTTTTGTTTTGCTAGATGTCGTAACCGATTGCATATCTAATTTCAATGATCCTGTTGAATCAATGGAATTGTTCGATTATTTAGGAAATCTATGTGAAAACAGTGGAGCTACATTTATGTTGGTTATTCACCAAAATCCTAGTTCAGATAAAGCACGAGGACATACAGGAACAGAAGCTACCAATAAAGCCAGTACAGTACTTCAAATTGGATATGAGAAAGGAAGAAACAATGAAGATACTGATTTAATTGCTCTCAAATTTTTGAAAATTAGAAGTGCTAAACGTCCTAATCCAATTCATTTGGTTTTTGACGATACTCAAAAACAATTGGTTTTAGCAAATGCAGATATTATTACAAAAATTACAGCAGAGCGAAGAAAAGTAGCTGATATTGAACTAGTTGCAGAAGAATTAGGGAAGTTGCTCTGTCCTTCACTCAATCAAAAAGAATTAATTTTAGAATTACAAAAGGTTTTTGAGTGTTCTGATGGTACCCTTAAATCAAGGTTAGAAGAAATTGAAAGGAAAGAAATCGAAATTAACAATGAGAGAGAACGTCCTTGTAATCTTCATATAATCACAGCAAGTGGAAAACAAACAATTTATGAATTAAAGGAAATAGATATGCAGTTATTAATCAATTACACAAATTCAAACGATACATTTTAAATGGAAAATATAGGAAAAATTATAAAAACAGATGACTTAAAAACAGGTAGAAGCAATGGTAAAGAATGGAAAAGACAAGGTTTTGTTATCACTTTTACCAATGATAAATATGAAAATGAGGTATATGTTTCAGGATGGGGAAGTAAATTTAATTTTGATTTATTAAAAGTTGGATATACCGTATCACTAAAATACTCTATTCAAAGCAATGAATTTCAAAATAAGTGGTACACCAATATTAATGCTCACGAGATAAACTTATATAGCGACCATGAACATTCATTTTCCGAAACCAATATGGATTTAGCGTTTTAAATAAAACATCACGTTTACAGCTAATAAATTGAATATCAAATCTCTTTTCATGAAATCACCTAAGTGCAGTTGTAAATAAATCTTTTTACCATAAAATGTAATAAAGAGCCTCAATCAATCAAATGGTTGGGGCTCTTTTGTACCGTTCAACTAACCAGTTTTATTAATTGAAGTAGTTTTCGTATATTGCTAATCAAATTAATTTACAGAGCTAATATTACAATGACCAACCACCAAGAAATTTCTTCCTTTATCTGGAATGTGTGTGATGATGTACTAAGAGGACTTTTCAAACAGCATGAGTATGGAGATGTAATTCTACCTTTTGTTGTATTAAGACGATTAGATTGTGTACTCGAACCTCAAAAAGATAAGGTTTATGAGCTTTACACCACCTATAAAGATAAAATTGATGACCCTACTCCAATTATTCAAAGTCAGATAAACCTCAGTTTTTTTAATTATTCTCAATATGATTTATCAAGACTTACTGCAAATAGTCTTAAACTCAATTTTCAAGATTACCTCAATGGTTATTCTCAAAATGTACTTGAAATCATTGAGAATTTTCAGTTAGAAAAACCAATTGATAAACTCCTCAAAAACAATAGATTGTATTTGCTTATCTCTAAATTTAAGGAGATAGACCTTCATCCAAATGTGGTGAGTAATCATGTAATGGGGCAGGTTTTTGAAGAATTGCTAAGGAAATTTTCAGAGATGAGCAATGAAACCAGTGGAGAACACTACACCCCCCGAGATGTGGTAAAACTATTGGTAGCTTTAGTATTTTCTGAAAACAAGGAAGATTTACAAGGTGAGGGTAAAATCAGAAGTATCTTTGACCCTTGCTGTGGTACTGGTGGAATGCTATCAATTGGTAAAGATTGGATTCTTGATAACATCAATCCTGATATTGATATTAGACTTTTTGGACAGGAGTTAAATCCTCAAACCTATTCTATCTGTAAATCTGATATGCTTATTACAGGACAAAATCCTAATAATATTCATTTGGGTTCATCATTATCAGAAGACCAACTCCAAGGAAAAACATTTGATTACATGATAACCAATCCACCTTTTGGAGTTTCATGGAAATCTGAGCAAGAATTTGTGGAAGCTGAAGCTCAAAATCCACAAGGAAGGTTTGCCGTTGGAACTCCAAGAAGTTCTGATGGTTCTTTGTTATTCTTGCAACACATGATTTCAAAGATGGAAACAAATGGAAGCAGAATAGGACTTGTTTTCAATGGTTCACCACTTTTTACAGGTGATGCTGGTTCTGGTGAATCTGAGATTAGAAAATGGATTATTGAAAATGATTGGTTAGAAGCTATCGTTGCATTACCAGACCAACTTTTCTTTAATACTGGTATAAGTACTTATATTTGGATTGTTACCAATAAAAAGAAACCTCACAGAAAAGGGAAAGTACAGCTTATCAATGCAACTGATTTGCACCATACCATGAAAAAATCATTGGGTAGCAAAAGGAAGTTTATCACTGATGAACAAAGAGAGGAGATTTTAAAAATATACCTTTCTTTACAAGAGGATTCCCATTCTAAGACCTTCCTAAATGAGTATTTTGGCTTTACTAAGGTAACTATAGAGCAAGCAGTAACTGATGAAGCAGGAATGCCAATACTTGATAAGAAAACCAAACAACCTAAAGCAGATGGTAGTCTCAGAGATTTTGAAAGAATCCCTTTGTCAACTGATGTAGAAACCTACTTTGAAGCAGAAGTAAAACCTCATTTACCTTTAGCTTGGATGGACAGAACTAAAGATAAAGTTGGTTATGAAATAAACTTTACTAAGTATTTCTACCAATATAAACCGCTCAGAAGTTTGCAGGAAATTACGGCAGATTTATTGAAATTGGAGGAAGTAAGTGATGGTTTGTTTCAGAAGATAATGGTTAAGTAAAATGCAAGAACCCAAAAAACATAACCATTATTTTGTAGATGAAGCAGGTGATATGACTTTCTTTGGTAAAGGTCATGTTTCATTAATTGGAACTACTGGTGTATCCAATCATTTTATGATTGGTATGGTTAATTTCAATGAAGATTTAACCTTAATTCGTAGAAAAATAAAACAATTAGCTGATGAAATCTTAGCAGACCCCTATTTCAAGAATATTCCAAGTTTTGAAAGAAAGCTACTTTATGCTAAACAGTTTTATTTTCATGCTACCGATGATTTGCCAGAAGTAAGGATGTTGTTTTATAAACTCATTGCTAATCTTGACTGCACCTTTGAGGTAGTAGTAGCACCCAAAGTTCCTTCAAGATTTGTTAATAAGCACAATAAAAAAGAAAGTGTATTTTATGCTGATTTACTTTCCCATTTACTCGAAAATAAACTAAACCAACCACATATTATGACTGTTGCAAGAATTGGTAGTACGCTGAAAATCAACCACTTACAAGATGGTTTTCAGAGAGCTATCAAACGATTGCAGCAGCAAGAAGAGGGGGTTTTTGAAACAAAGTTTATCATTGAAAACCAATTTGCAGAACCATTGCTTAATATTGCAGATTATTTTTGTTGGACAGTGCAAAGGCTTATTGAAAAAAAGGAAAACAGGTTCTATAAATTTATTGAATCTAAAATAACAAGAGTTGAAATACTTTGGGAAGAAGGTAAAACAATTGATGATTGGTTGTAAAAAAAGAAAGCCCCCAAAAAGACTGAGCAGGATACCCTGCGTAGCTACGGGAGCAATTTTCATCAAATTGGCGACTTTCTGATACAAAACTACATCATTTTTTGATAATTGCAATACATATATCAAAAAAACACAGCAATCACAAGCATCAAATGAATCATAGATTAGATAAAATGCAAAGTTACGATAAATATAAACCCTCTAACATTGATTGGATTAGTGAGATTCCTAGCCATTGGGATACGGTAAGTTTAAAAAATGTGTGCAACATTCTTCCCAGCAATATTGATAAACACATTTTTCCAGAAGAAATACAAGTTAAACTTTGTAATTATACAGATGTATATTACAATGAATTTATAGATTCAAATACACAACTTTCTAATGGTAGCTGTAGTCAATTAGAATATGATAAGTTTTTATTAACAAAAGATGATGTTATAATAACAAAAGATTCAGAATCTCCTAATGATATTGGTATTCCAACTTTAATTAAAGAAGAATTAGCAAATACTGTTTGTGGTTATCATCTAACTCTAATTCAACCTAAGTCAAATATTACAGGAGGATTTACATATAGGTTTATACAGTCTAATGGTACAAAACACTATTTTGAGGTAAATTCTAATGGAATAACAAGATATGGATTAGGAAAAGCTGCAATAGAAAATCTTAAAATTACTCTTCCTCCCCTCACAGAACAACAAGCAATAGTAACCTATTTAGACCAAAAAACCACTTTAATTGATGAATTGATAGCAAAAAAACAAAGTAAAATTGAGCTATTAAAAGAACAACGTACAGCACTCATCAATCATGCTGTTACCAAAGGGCTTAATACTGAAGTTGCTTTGAAAGATTCTAAAATTGAATGGATTGGTGATATTCCTGAGCATTGGGTAATAAGACGATTATCAACTTTTGGAATATTTTCTAAAGGAAAAGGTATTAGAAAAGACGAAGTTAAAGATGTTGGTTTTCCTTGTATTAGATATGGAGAAATTTACACAAAATATGATAGAGTCGTATATAATCCAATATCCTGTATTGATGAGGAAACTGCTAAAGATAGCGTTGTAATTGAAAAAGGGAATGTTTTGTTTACAGGTTCTGGTGAAACATTAGGTGAAATTGGAAAGTCTATTGTTTATTATGGAGAAGAAAAGATTTTTGTTGGAGGTGATATAATTGTGTTGAAATTATTTAAAGGTATAAATCCTTTATTTGTATCCTATCTAATGAATGCTAATTTTCTACAATTTCAAAAATCCTTATCGGGTAAAGGTGAAATTGTTGTCCATATTTATTCAAAAAATATAAGAGAGATAATCACTCCACTTCCTCCACTATCAGAACAACAAGCAATTGTAGCTTATTTAGATGAGCAAACAGAATTGATTGATAAAAACATTGATTTAGAGAGCCAAAAGATTACTACACTCAAAGAATATAGGCAGAGTTTAATTTCAGCGGTAGTAACTGGTAAAATTTGTGTAATAGATAATTAACAAATCCATGACTGAAAAAAGGTTTGAAACATATATTGAAAACTACCTCATCAACCATCAGGATAATGGTTTGCAGTATCATGCTGTGCATCATAGTCTATATGATAAAGCATTATGTTTGGTAGGTATTGAGGTAATAGAATTCATAAAGTTCTCACAACCAAAGAGTTATGAAAAATGGATTATACAATTTGGAGAACAAGCTGATGAGAAATTATTAAATAGGTTAAGTTCTGAAATTCAGAAAGAAGGTGTTATCAATATTCTCAGAAATGGTATAAGAGATAAAGGTGTATATTTTGATTTAGTTTATTTTGAACCAAAAAGTGGTCTAAATCCAAACCATCAAGCAAACTATTTATGCAATAGATTAAGTGTAGTGAGGCAGTTGCATTATTCTACTCAAAATACCAAAAAATCAATGGATATGGTGCTGTGCATCAATGGAATACCCATTATCAGCATTGAACTAAAAAACCAACTTACAGGACAAGATATAACGGATGCAATCAAACAATATAAGTTTGATAGAGACCCCAAAAATGAACCACTACTCAAATTCAAAAGAATGTTGGTGCATTTTACCGTAGATAACGATACTGTAGGAATGACCTCCGAACTGAAAGGAGAAACCACTAAGTTTTTACCATATAATAAAGACATTGTTAATCCTATAGATGCAGAAGGTTACAAGGTATCTTATCTTTGGAAAGAAGTGCTGACCCCAAATTCAGTCCTTGACATCATTGAAAACTTTGTATTAGAAACCACAGAAAAAGATAAAGAATGGGATGATAAAACAGGTAAAGTTGTAGAAGTACCTAAGCATTTGCTGATATTTCCAAGATACCACCAATTAAATGTTATCAGAAAACTAAGAAAATCAATCAAGGAGGAAGGTACTGGAAATTACTACTTAATTCAACATACCACAGGTTCTGGAAAGAGCTATAGCATTGGTTGGTTATCACACACACTTACTTCACTTTATAAGAACAGCAGTGAAAAAACAAGGATTTTTGATACAGTTGTAGTCATTACAGATAGAAAAGTATTAGATAAGCAACTCCAAAAAACACTAAGAGATTTAGAACAAACACCAGGAGTTGTAAAAGCTATTGATAAAAACTCTGAACAACTCAAAGAAGCACTCAAAAATGGTGGAGATATCATAGTAACAACCATTCAGAAATTTGGAGTAATTGCAGATGTGATGTCCACCCTCAAAGGAAGAACTTTTGGAGTAATCATTGATGAGGTGCATTCGTCTCAAACTGGTGAAACATCAAAGAAGCTAAAGAAATCATTATCTTTAAATGAAGAAATTATCTCTGAAAATGAAGAGGAGGAAGATTATCAAGACATAATGACCAGAGAAATAATGAGTAGAGGTAAGCAAAACCATATCTCATTCTTTGGTTTTACAGGTACACCCAAAAACAAAACATTGGAGCTATTTGGTAGAAAAAATGCAGCAGGTCACTTTGTTCCATTTCATAGCTACTCTATGAAGCAATCATTAGCAGAAGCTTATACATTAGATGTTTTGGAGCATTATATTACCTACAATAGGTGGTTTAAGCTAAAACAAGAATCAGGAAAGGAAGATTTAGAACTACCAGAAGGTAAGGTAAAAAGAGAGCTTATCAACTATGTGGATTCACACCCAGAAACCATCAGACAGAAAGTTTCCATCATGCTTACTCAGTTTGTATCGCACACCCAAAAGCAAATTAAAGGTAGAGCAAGAGCAATGGTAGTGGTAAGGTCAAGAAAACATTGTGTGTTGTATCAGCAAGAAATGGTAAAACAAATGATGGATTTAAGACTTCCATTTTCATGTTTAGTTGCATTTAGTGGTAGCATAAACCATGAGAGTAAAGACCACACAGAAAGCTCCTTAAACACAGAAAATGGATTACAAAATAGTGTTTCTATTCCAGATGGATTGAAAGACCCAAGATTCAGAATTTTGATTGTTTCCAATAAATTTCAAACAGGTTTTGATGAACCTTTGATTCATACCATGTTTGTTGATAAAAAATTAGGAGGTGTACAGTGTGTACAGACACTTTCGAGACTCAACAGAAAAACCAGTGGTAAAACTGATACTTTTGTTTTAGATTTTGTAAACGAACCAAATGAAATTATTGAAGCTTTTCAACCTTATTATACCTCAACATTGCTTACTGGAGAAACAGATTCTTATAAATTGTATGAATTAGAAACTGAAATAAAATCTTTTCATTTATTCACAAAATATGAAGTTGAAGAGTTTTGTAAGATATTTTACTCAGAAAGAGAAGGTGATGCAGCTTTGCAACCATTCCTAAACAGAGCAGTTGAAAAATGGCAGGAGATTGAAGTTGAAGAAAAAAGAGAAGAATACAGGTCATTGATAAACTCATATTGCAGGTTATACAGTTACATTTCTCAAATCATGGATTTTACTGATATTGAGTTAGAAAAACTGTTTATTTTCTTGAAATACCTTAAAAAGAAGCTACCAAAAAGAAAAGGTTCAAGCATTGATGTAACAGATGCAATAGATTTAGATTCATTGAGGATTCAGAAAATTGGAGAAATGAAGCTGAGTTTGGAAAACAAGCAAGGAGAACTTGACCCACTCACTGAAGGAGGTGCAAAAGGTACAGAACCAGAGGAAGTTGATTTACTTTCAGAGATTATCAGAAGAGTAAATGATGTACATGGTTTAAATCTGAAAGATGAGGACAGAATACACCTCAACAATGTGTACGTAAGAATGAGTCAAAGTGAGGAGGTTCAGAAAGTAATGGGAGGAGATAACTCAGAAGCTAACAAAAAGCAATTTTGGAATGAGATGATGAGCAAGATGTTTTTGGAGTATGTTAACGATAATTTTGATTTTTACAAAATGGTAGAATCTCCACAAAACAAACCTGTTTTTTTAGATACTATGTACCAGCATTTCAAGAGGAGTGGTGTTTCAAAATAGTTGAAATAGTACCCAAGTAAAACAATGCCCTTATATGGCTGTTGTTTTGGTTGGGTTACTTTATGGTTTTTACCAGTTGTATTAAAAATTAATATAGTCAATAATTAATCACCTTGTATTCCAAATTTAAAATAGTTTTTATTAATTATAAATGCATCTTAGTATATTAAAATCCTTAAAAATTTCATACCTTGATACAGTTGCATAAATTAATTTTTAGTGATGTAAAAAAAAACATAACTTTAAGGATTAAAACTTTTTACTAAACACTTAAAAGTCCTAATAAATGCTAAGTTTCAAACAATTCCATTTTGATCCAAATCAAAATTTTGAACCGTCAAAACAAACTAAAGATTTTTGGTTATTCACAAAAAAAAGTCAAGCAAATTTTGCTGGTATTCACTTGCCCGGATTATTTGAGTCGGTTGGTTATTCAATCCAAATAGTAGCTTTCGTTGCAATTTTAATTCTTGAAGGTATTCCTACATATTATGGAATTGAAGAAGGTGTACTTTGGCAAGGGATTGTTGCTGCAATTTTTGTTGATATAGCATTTGCAATTTGTTCTCATTTATGGCACAACAAAACCTGTTTGTATAAGAATCAACTTGTTATTGCAATTTCTTCTGTTGATCAAGAAAGAATCAATAGATTAATTAATAGTGCTAAGTCCAAAACATATATTTTCTATTTTCTAATAATATTATCTGCAGGTTTTAAATTTTATTTGTTTATTGATGCTTATCGAACTTGGAATGCTATTTCTATTGGCACTTTAGTATCATATTCTTTAGGGGCAATTCTACACATCGCTTATACAGGCTACTTTTTTTATACATCTCGATTCAATCATAAAATACAAGGGGAATATACTCAATTTGTATCTTCAAATGGGTTAAAGTTTGGAATAAATGCCCACTTAGAACAACCTATAAATACTGATAATACGAACATTACTCTAAATGAAACTAAGGTAGGAGGACATAGTATATATAAAAAGGAAGATGGTAGATATTATATTAAAACTTTTGGAATACTACTTGATGTAGAGCTTGCCGCCCTTGCAGGTGTACAACAAACTTCAATAGCTCAGAGTATAGTGGCAAGAGAAGGATTAAAACACCAGTTATTAATTCTCAACACAAGTTTAAATTTGAACTCTCAAAATAGATAAATTATGAATAAGCTATTATTGAATAAAGGTGTTATTGCTTTTACTTTTTGTATTTCTATCCTTTTAGCAGGGTGTGAAAATTATTTAAAACATGGTGAAAATAATATAAAAATTCTTGTGGCAGACTCTCTCAATCTAATAGATATTGACCCAAGAGAAACTGAAACTTTACATCAAATTGTGGATGTACTTGAGCGGAATGCAGCAGATAAAAATGACGATAGTGCTAAAATGGCTCATATTTTTCATCCAATTATCATAAGGTTAGATAATAATGAAGAAACTCCATTTGAAATAAAAGTAGAATCCTTTTCAGGGAATGTAGATAACACGAAAGTAATCACTAAAAGTATAAACGAACTTTTTGAAGAAGAAAATCTAAAGAAAACACTAAATAGTAAAAAAAGATTTTTCTCGGATTTCGATTCAAAAAAAGCTAATATGACCAATCTTGAAAATTTCATTACTAAAAACAAAAAAGACTCAATTTATATTTATGATGAAGATTTTGAAGGTACGATTATTCCAATTGGTCTTAAAAAGTATAAAATTTTTAACAATATAGATATTCTAAGGAAGCAAATTGCGAAAGCTTTAGATGAAAACAAAAAAGCTTCTTTTTTAGTAGTATTAGGCACCCCAACAAATACCATTATTCCTGTACCTATTGTTAAATGGACTAAAACTGGTAATCAAAAATGTATCAATAATATTAGTCACATAGAAGAAAGGTGTGATACTGGTGAGTTTAGATGGATTAACGGCGGTGATCTAAAATGTAAAGAACCTAATCTTGGCTTTGTTAGTTCTAAAAAGTTAACCATAAAAAAAAATGATAATAACTTACCTAAAGCTTTACCTATTCAAGGAATAAAAGCTGATGAAATAAAAGAAGGCAATACAAAAGATTTAATATTAAAAAGTAAGACAAATCAATGAGAATATATATACTAGCTAGTTTATTAAACTTTATTGCTCTTTTGGGCTTTTCCCAAAGAAATCAATATGTAGGTATAGAGTTGAGTCCCAATAGTGTAAATATGACTATTTTGAATATTTACTCAAAAGGAGATGGTGAGTTTTATTATAAAATTGTTAAAGATTCATCAATTAATGCCTCTTTTATTGACTTTACAGAAGAGTCAATTCGAGACGCAGCAAATAAAATTGATGGTTTTCGTAATTATGCAATTCAAGAAAAAAATATATCTAAAGAAAATATCTGCATAGCAGTAAATAGTGGTATACCAATTGAAGCTAAAAGAAAAAACCGTGAAGAAATTTTCGAATATTTCCAAAAATCTTACAAAGGTCTTAGTTATAATCTAACATATCTAGACTCTGAGACAGAATCAGAATATGCACATTTATCTTCAATCATTGAAAAATTCAGAAAAGATGCTGCTATGATAAATATAGATGGTGCTAATACAAAAGGTGGCGTTTATGTAGATAAGAATTTCTCCCTTTTTTT
>Ga0114967_10003681_pt1 | contig 12537 bp, 10 predicted proteins | sample M_130628_MF_Meta_FD_92639 | JGI IMG/M metagenome (GOLD analysis project Ga0114967, IMG submission 92639) | Freshwater microbial communities from Lake Montjoie, Canada to study carbon cycling - M_130628_MF_MetaG | ecosystem: Environmental > Aquatic > Freshwater > Lake | place: Lake Montjoie... | reverse complement strand
TATATCAGAATACGAATACTTTAACGAATACTTTAACGAATACCTTAACGAATGGATCTAGTTTGGAACAACGTATTGCCAATTATGAGAAGCAAATCGAGGACAAAGTATGTCTTATTAATGAATTATTAAAGAAGATTAAGGACTTGACTGCCGAGTTGGACCATTATAAAAGCAAATAGCAGTTAGAATAAAATATTATAATAAATAGTTTAAAGACAATTTATTATATGTGTATATAGCAAAATATAAGATGCCCTACAATGATTACTCCAACGACGACGATGTTAATAACAAGGATTCCACAAGGTCATTACCACTAGACAAGCATTTTCATCGTATTTATAGAAAGGTTGTCGACGAGAAAAAGACGATGCGTTTGGACGACGGAAAAACCTATTATAAGAAGGCCGCAATTGACCTCTATGGTAGCGGCTCAGTTGGCACGCGAATTCGCAACGCAGTGACGGGCGCTAGATACAACTATTTGGTTGGGTCGTCTGACCAGGATTTCCTATTTTCTGTCGCACTGTGTACCGGCGAGAATGGACTCAAGGAGCATGTTGCGCTTTTTTATGACTCGCCTGACCAATATGAGAGTCATATGAGAACTACTATTAACCCGGATAGAAAGATGGAGTGGCGATTAAGTCATATGTAAATTCAGCGTTTTAATGTTGAGTTGCTGTTTTTAAATTTGTTTAATTTACGCCGATTAAAATTTAAAATTTAAAATATAATAATATTATATGAATAATAATATTATTGTATTTGATACTGAAACTACTGGTTTTAGTCCTGAAAAAAATGAAATTGTTCAATTAAGTTATATTTTATACAATACGAACACACAATCCGTTATATATGCTACCAGTTTAGGTAGCGATATAGTTAAAATCAATGGTATAATTCCAAAATCTACAAGTGATGTCCATGGTATAACCAAAGAAATGACATTAAACAAACGACCTATTAAAGAGCACATTGACGAATTCATATTTTATTGTAATCAAGCAAGTAAATTTGTTGGACATAATGTTCAATTTGACATAAAAATGATAACAGGACAAATTACAAAAATTATCGCTGAAAGACCCGAAGAAGCGGCAAAATACAGTGATTTTTTAAGTAAATTCGCAATGGTTGATAAAATAAATAAGAAAAAAACTACACAAGTATTGCCTGATACTGCTTATTGTACTATGGCTGAATCTCAAGGCATATGTGCTCAACTTAAAGGCGTTAAAAAACTTAAAAATGAGAAATTAATGGAAGTCCATAAGCTTTTATTTAATCAAGATGTTGGCGGACAACTCCATAATGCTCTTGTTGATATTTCTGTTACTTTGCGTGTTTACTTAAAACTAACAATGGATATTGATATTTGTCAATCTATGAATAATTTACCTGATAGTGTGACAACTGTAACCAATAATAATGAAATTTGTAATTTAATTAAACCTATTCCCATTCAAGAAAAAACAGTTGAACAGATTGACTATAGTGGTCCACTCATAACTGGTCTTGTCACAACACCAAGAGGATTCGTTGAAAAAACTGTAAACGTCCAAACAATCGTCAACCAAATGGCTACAGATTTGGTCTCAGGTGTTTTATCTACAACAATATCTGTATGCACTAAACAAATTGATACTGGAGTTGAAGAATGTCAAACAGTGAAACCTATTATAGCAAAATACTCTGAAAATTTTGTTTCAGGTTTAATGTCACGATTTACAAGAAAAAATAAGGTTGTTCCTATAGGTATAGGTGGGCGCAGAAAAAGAAAAAGTGTGAAAAGAAGAAAAACTATCAAAAGAAAAGGAAATAAGAGATATTATAAATAAATATAAAGCTTAATCATTTTTATATTTATTAATTATACATTATGAAATGAATACATCTTGTTGATTTGACGCAAAGGTGCTATTTAAATCTTCATGGGTGTAAATAAAATACTTATTCATCGCCTTCAATATCCGACACTACAATATCCTGAGTATCTTCCGCATCTTCTTTCGTATACTTTTCCAAATATCTATAAATGCGATTAATATCTAATTTGGATATCTCATAATTCTCAAACAATTGTATAACTTCATTGTCTCCAACTGGATATTTATTTTTGATATCTAAAAAGAAAGCATACATATCATTCTTATCCATTCCCAATTGTTGGCACAAATTCTGAATAAATATGGTATTATTGTATTCAGTCGAATATTTTGTTAGTACCTTTGTAAATCTTACCTCTGTTGGGTTGAATTTCTGTTTACTAAGGTGGGCATTTGTTTCATGGTATAGCCGGTTATTATTGAACGTCTTTATTAACGAGCTCATCTCATTGAATTGCCAAATCTGTTTCTGAAATGTAATACGGTCAATGTAATCAGCAAAACACATATTATCCAACAATTTCATATAAAACGGTATAGACTGTTCTTTCGATAATTTGCCAATAACGTCGACCACATTTTCGTGATATAAAAGACCTACAATGGTCCTGTCTGTTTCGTTCATAATTGTTAGATGGTCTTCTAACATATACTTGTTATTAATGAGTTTCTTTGTGATTTGCCGAGTATCATCATTATACGACTTCATTAAGAAAATGTTCTGAATAATATTATTATTTAATATGTCCTGTTTATTTTTATAAAGTTCATAAATTGTTGTTAGTTTACGCAAATCGCCTTGGATAAAATTAACTATATTCGGCTTTATAGCTTCGTCAATGGACGGAATCACCTGGTTTATTATATTGTTCATTTGCGTCTTTGAAGGCGACTTGAGTTCAATCACATCACAGACCTTCATTAGCTCTTTGATTTTCTTGTCCATATGATAATTTCCAATACAGATAATTGGGTTAAGAGTAATATCCTCTAACCGCTGCTTTTTGGTCTTTTTCGGCCGAATAATTTTAATTAATGAGTTGATTCCACCCTTATCGCCGTTATTCATCCCGTCGATTTCATCCATTATAATCGCAATTCGCTTCACTTTTTTGTGAAACATGCTCATTATATTTTTATCCGACATATTATGCTTTGTGATGGTGTCAATAATTGATTTATTACGTATATCTCCGGCATCATATTTAATAATATCATAGTCCAGTTCCTTCAAAATATTCGTGACAAACGTGGTTTTACCGGTGCCTGGGTCCCCATAAATATAGATACCTTTTTTGGTTGTTAGATTGTGCTTTGTTTTTTCGAAATTTGTTAGTATGTCTTTCATTTTAGCAACCTCATCTTGTCTTTCTAATAAATTATTTATATTGATTACCTCCATTTAATATATTTGATTAGGTTCTTTTTATGTTGATTTTTACTAAATCCAAGTTTGTCGATTATTGGTTTCAACAGTTGTAAACATTTTTGCGAATCAAAATCAATACAATAACTATTTAAGAATACAAGATAATTCATATAAATACAATCCTTGTTCAAATAATTTCTTAAATTTGACCATCTGTCAAAGTTATCAACTAACAAACGACTAAATACAAAGTCATGGTCTCTCCGAATAATGCTTCTGATATATTCTTCGATATTCTTATTATGAATAGAAAGATATTGTAGTAACAGTTTATGATTCGCTTCGTATAATGCCTTGCTCCAAAACAGTTTTCTTGTTTCAGGCACATATGATTCAATAATTGACACTATTTCGTTGGGCAATTTGTTTATATTATTAAGTAATTGGTTTGATTTTTTGGAAAACATGATTCTGTTGTTAGTTGTAGTTGTCTTAAATTATATTATACATTTTATTTTGTAATATAATTTATTATTGGATTTATAAGGTGGTTAACTACTTGTAGTAGTTGTAGTATCAGTAGAACAAGGATTATCAACACCGTATGTAATACCATCCCATGTTACACCGCAACGTGTCGCCCAAGTATATTTAGAACAAGCGCCATTCTCCGCATTAAACGGCGACACATTGAAATTCATTGTGTTTTTATTACCTGCTTGTGGTAAGTTACACTTTCCTAAACTTTTAGAGTTTAAACAAGATTCCCCGTCCCCTTTTAAATCGACCCAATAATCCGGACAAGCTCCTATAATTGGCGGCCACACCATTGTCTTCTTGGATTTAGCTAATGACATACCAATGACTACCAATATAATAACTAGCCCAAGTGCTGCGATTACTAATATTATTTTTTGAAAAGATAATTCCATTATATAAATAATTAGATATTTTTTTATATTTAATATTATATATTATGAATACTCAAATGGCAAATGGAAATGGAAATGGAAATGGAAATGGAAATGGAAATAGAAATAGCGGTATACCGAATGGAAAGGTTAATGGTCGCGTTGATATTTTAAATCCTCCTGACATTGCTCAACTATTTTCAATGTATGATAAAATACCAGCAAACCAATGTACGACGTTTAGGAACGCCACGATTGGACAATGGGATGAAACTCCCTTATCAGAAGCTTACTTTTCCAAGGAAAATATTCAAGCTGTACAAAATGGCATACGAATGGGGGTATACCAAAAGTCAAATGGTCAATATAAAATTGGGCAACAAGATTGCGATACATTGAAGACGATTATGCGGTCGATTTTTTTACAAAACTCGGCAAATTTGCCCTACAATATCCAAGGTCAGGTTCAACAATTAAATCAGATGGTCTTAGATTATGCTGTACCGGCAGTTTATGGCGAGGCACAGGGGTATATTAAATATTTACATGATGCCAGCACATTGGTTGTACCTTTAGCAACACCGGTGTCGGATTCGCAATTTGATAAACGCAATTACAAGATGCCAAAGTGGTTTTAAGCGCCGAAGGCGCGACTGTTATAAGCGCAGCGACTGTTTTAAGCACCAAAGGTGCGACTGTTTTAAGCACCAAAGGTGCGACTGTTTATAAAGCGACGAAGGAGCGACTGTTTATAAAGCGACGAAGGAGCGACTGTTTATAAAGCGACTGTTTTAAGCACCAAAGGTGCGACTGTTTTAAGCACCAAAGGTGCGACTGTTTTAAGCACCAAAGGTGCGACTGTTTTAAGCACCAAAGGTGCGACCTTTACTACATTAAAAAAAACAAATTATTTAAATTACTATTTAAAAGTAATTTAAATATCTATATTATCATTCAATGTTTTCAAGAGCTAGACACACGATAAAATATATTGTAAAGCGCAATTATTGGTCACCAAATATAAATACAAAAAAAACAGTGGATAATTTTATTGATTATGACAAATACGTCCAAGATACAACAGAATCAAAAGAACAAATTACAGACATTAAAAAGGAAGTAAATGACATTCATATGTATTATAAGCATTTGACTAATAAAACCACGGAGCAACATATGGATATAAAGCGCATTCAACATAATGTCTCCGCAATAAATCAGTCGATGAATGATCAGAAATACTGGATTTTTCATAGTGTTCTCCTATCGTATATCGGACTATTTACATACATTTTTAAACTTTAAAGAGACATTTACTACGTTTTAACCAATGATAAAAAAATATAATAACACACATTTTATTATATTTTATAAAACCAAAAACCAAAACCCAATCCAATTAAATTGTAAACAATCTATTTATGCCTCCTCCAATTGGACCTTCTTTACAATCTTCTTTACTACCTTACTCTTAACTAGTACAGAAGACTTTCCTTTTGTTAAACCATTAATCGCAATATCTCGCTCCGCTCTGTAATTCACATATTCCTGTTCCAATGCGACCAATTCTCTTAACCACATTTTCTCGCAACTCGTCGCCTTAATTTCGACCAATTCTTGCTGCTTCCTCTTATGTTCATTCATCAGCTTATCCACATTTTCCTCCGATACGGCGTCCATTGGCATCTTAACCAAATATTTGTATTCTTCATCTACAACGAGTTCTTGGACAATAATCTTATCATATCCCTTATCCTGTAACAGCTTGATGATTTCGTCCTTCTTCTTCTTACGCAAATCAATGCTGCCACTCAGAACTTCTTGAATGTATCGGACTTTATTCGATAATATGACCAGATCCTTTTCTAGGACATCGATTTGGTAAGCCTTTCTTCTACCATAATATACAAGTCTGACACCATAGAAATCATCGATAATTTCACTGATTGCTGTGTATTTGGTAAGTTTGTCTTCTGAATTAAACAAGTTCATATTAGTTGTGCTACTGGTGTTGTATAACTTGAGAACCTTCTCTAGTCCGTTACATCCATAGTCACCCTTTGCCTGTTCAAGCTCATCCAACTTGCCCTTGTTAAAAGTAATAATGAAGTCCACATTTGTATCCTTGCTTTTATCATCGTATTCCTTTACATAAGGTGTTGTCTTTTTCTTATCTTTATCCTTACTATCTTTATCCTTACTATCCTTTTCTTTATTGTCTTTTTGTTCCTCTTCCAGTTCCTCAAGAAGCTCCTTGAAATCCTCCGTCCAAAATCCGATGGGTAACTCAGTAACACGAATTTTATCAGGACCTAGCTTCTCATAAGTACCCTTGAATAAATACCTTGTATCGCCGACCTTGGATATAAAGCCATTGAAGCCTTCATAATATGGAATGAATTCGTTTGAAAGACTTTCATTATTGTCTGATAATTTGCTCTTAAGATACGCAATAATATCCTTCGGATTATAACACATAATTTCAGTGCTAAAACCAGTACCAATTCCCTTGGAGCCATTGACTAGAACCATCGGAATAATCGGCACGTAAAATTGCGGCTCAACCGGTGTTCCATCATCCGACAAATATTTTAGAACATGGTCATCTTGTTCCACAAATATACAACGTGTTATCTTCTCCAAACAAGTAAATATATATCTTGGAGACGACGCATCTTTGCCACCCTTAATACGCGACCCAAACTGTCCCGACGGAACAAGCAAATTAATATTATTAGAACCGACAAAATTCTGTGCCATTCCTACAATTGCCTGATTGAGTGATTCCTCCCCGTGATGATAACACGAATGCTCAGACACATATCCGGAAAATTGTGCTACCTTGATTTCAGACGACATCCGTTTCTTAAACGCGGAATACAAGATTTTTCTCAATGATATTTTTTGTCCGTCCATCAGATTTGGAATACTGCGGTCGCAATCATATTTGGAGAAATGGATTAGCTCCTTATTGATAAACTCCTCATAGGTAATCATCGGTTTGCTTGTGTCGACATAACTCTCTCTATCATATACGTTTTCCAACCAGTCCTTTCGATCATCAGCACGCTTCTTATTGAAGACCATATCAATCGCATCATCGCTTGACTGAGTATGTTCAAATCCTACAAAACGCTTCTCTTGAAAATACTCAACAAACTCGTTTTTCGTAGATGTACCCAAACCCTTGTAATATTTGATATTCCATCCTTTTGTATCCGTAGTTGCGCTGTTTTTCCAGGTATTGTATTCACCATCATTATAAAACTTGAGTTCTTGTTGGCCCTTTTTTGCCTTCAAAATAGGTGTGTTCATAAATCCAATAAACCCTGGAATATGCGCCAAAGAGGACCACTCATTCTGAAACAAATTAATACACAAGCCTTTGATATGTGAACCATCCAAATCCTGGTCAGTCATGAATACGACCTTACTATATCGCAGTGATTTGTTTACGTCTTCCATTGATGTGTATGTTTTACCTGCTTCAAGACCGAGTATTTTCTTGATTTCAGTAATTTCTTTGTTTTCAGAAACCTTCTTTTGTAATTCGCCTCGGACATTCATGACCTTGCCCTTCAACGGATATACACCAAACGTATTTCTGTCTTCAGAGGATAGACCGGATATCACTCCCGTCTTGGCCGAGTCTCCCTCGCAAAAGATTAACACACATTCCTTTGATTTCTCAGTGCCTGCCCAATTCGCATCAGTCAGCTTAGGAATACCACGAATCGACTTGGACTTGATGCCATCCGTTTTCTTCGCCGCCTTGTTTTCCTTCACTTCGGTGATTTGAAGCGCCGCGTCCATGACACCCATTTTAGCGACCTTCTCTATGAATTTATCGCTGACGTCACACTTTGAGCCAAACTTAGACGAAGGCGTATTCATAAAATCTTTGGTCTGACTGTCGAATGCCGGATTCTCAATGTCACATCTGATAAACAGAATGAGTTGCTCTTTGATGCTGTTCGGATTTACCTTGACCTTCTTCTTCTTCTCGATAAATTCACATAACTTTCGAGTTATTTGTCCTAGAATGTATTCCACGTGTTTGCCACCCTTTGCCGTATGAATACCATTTACAAACGACACTTGAATAAATTCATTGTTTGGAGTGAGGGCTACAGCATATTCCCATCGTCCACCAGGACCACTGTCTTCATATGCTCTAGGTGCGACTGCTTTGTCGCCAATATACAAATCAATGTATTGCTGAAAGTTCTTAACCGGAATAACCTCTGAATTATACTTGACCTTTATTGACTTGTCTGTGACTGCTGAAATATCATACACACGCTTCTTTAGGAGGGCAATTAGGTCAGGACTGAGACCAGTAATACCAAGACGCTGGTAATCAGGCTTGAATGTAATCTTTGTATATGGCTTGGTCTTACATTTAGTAATTACAGGCTTACAAATTTCATCCAAATTATTCTTGAATTCTTGAACATATTTGAGACCGCGAACATGGTCAACAGTTTCGACTTGTCCATAGGTAGACCAATTAAGAACTAATTTGAAGCCGAAACCGTTCTTGCCTCCAACAATCTTCTTTTCATCTTTGTTGTAATTTGTGGATGTTCTTAGATGTCCAAAAATCAGCTCGGGAATATAGACCTTGTATTCGGGATGTTCTGCTATATCAATGCCGTTTCCGTCATTAATCATAACGATTGTCCCGTCATCTTGAATGGAAATATCAATATAAGAGACAGGTATCGAATTTGGCTGCCCTGCTTTAACCGCAGCATCCATACGAATAACATGGTCTCGGCAATTTACAACACCTTCATCAAACAACTTAAATAGACCGGGAATGTATGTCATGTTTCTTTCAACAATCTTTTCTTCTTCTTTTTCTTTTTCTATCTTATTAAGGACCCACAAGTCCGCCTCTACTTTCTCAACGGAACCTATATAGGTGTCCGGGTTATCCAATATATGTTGCTTATCGGTCTTTTGCTGATATTTGCTCGAAAGCTCTTCATCCGTCTTATTCATATTCGATTTAGTATTCTTTAAAGAAGTATTGCTCATTTTATTATTCTATTATACATTTTAATATTGTGTTTATATATTTTTCAATTTTTATTCTTTTATATTTTGTTCACTTTATAAAAATAACTTTATAAAGTAGAATACAAGAAATGACAGGACGACGACATTTTACCCCGGGAAGAAAAGGAAACTTAAGCGGACTATTACGTAAATTATATTATTGTCAGACGAGAATAATTCAACCTGGTCCTGGTCCTCAACCTGGTCCTCAACCTGAACCAATAGCGCCTTTTTTCGGTAGCGGTTTAACATATACATATTCCGAAAATATGTATACAATTGTATTTAAAAACAATGGAAATATTACGTTTACAAATGATTATATTATTGAATATATAATTGTTGGCGGAGGTGGGGGTGGAGGTTCTGCAGGAACAACTCCAGGCGGTGGTTCGGGTGCCGGTGGCGGCGGAGGGGGTGGTGAAGTTATAAATGATTTTGAAACCGTTGTAAATAATCAGTTTATTAATATTGTTGTTGGAAATGGCGGAACAGGTGGCGTTTCAAATACAAGCAATGGACAAAATGGACAACCAACAATCATTACATCTTCGTTATTTACAGTAGCAGCAGTAGGCGGTTTAGGGGGAGGACGAGGAATTAATGCGAATGGTGGAAATGGAGGCAATAGTGGTTCCGGTGGTTTAGGAGGAAATGGCTCACAAACGCCAAATATTCCAGCAACAAGTGGTGTAAATGGCGGAGGCGGTGGAGGCGGCTATTTTCAACTGCGGGGTCAAAATGGTGCTGTAAATAATCAAATGAGTGTGTCAACGTATGGTGCTGGTGGTGGCGGGGGTGCTGGCAATGACTATAATGCTCCTGTAGCTAATGGTTCAGGAGGCAATATTTATGCTGGGAATGGTGGTAACATGAACAATGGAGCATCGGCAACTAGCAATTATGGCGGCGGGGGTGGCGGTGGAGGTATGACCGATTTTGTAAATTATTCTGGCGGAAATGGAGGGTCAGGTTTAGTCATTATCTATTTATTTGTTCCTTCGAATACTTATGATAATACTGAACTAAATTATGAACCTAATTCATTGTCTATTGAAGAACCGTTTTTCAACTCTTGTAATTTTTACGAAAATTGCGAATGTATTCAGGAAAAGGTCAATCAAATTAAAACAGGTTACAATGACCCTACACAGCCACAGAGTTATCGTGTTTCGCAATTGTCAAGACAACGTTTAGGAGGTCGAACTACATTTGGAAACATTGGAGTAGGTTTAGGAATCGGTGTGAATGCTAGAACATTTAATACATATTTAGGAGGAATTGAAGGGCAACCAGGAGGAAGTCCTAGACCATTAAGAAACAAGTTTTAAACTTTTTTCCTTGTTTTACCTTTTTGCGTTTCTTTATTTAATAAAACACCAATAAAATATAATATTTTCTTAATATATTTTATAATGGCCTTTAATTCAATCATTGGTTCTCGCGCTGAAGTGTGGCACGGCAGTGCCAAAAAAACATCTGGCGGTCTTACAAAGTCTCATCTAATGAAGAACAAGTCGGGACGCATTGTCTCTAGAAAGAAGCACTTTTCCGCTAAAAAGGATAACCGTCTTGTTAAGGCAGGTTTTAAAACCAAGAAGGGGCATTTTGGTTTTATTAAGACTGGGTCTAAGAAACGTGGACATGGTAAGAAAATGAGAGGAGGTATGACACATAATATTTCGTCTGCGTCTGACTACAAACATTCTTCTATTGATGTTCAAACACGCGCGGGTAGAGGCGGTGACCCCATAATGAATGGCGGTGCTCCTTATGGTAGCAACTTTGACCCTGAAACACTCGCTGATCCTGCTCATGTTGGCCCTGCTTCTCCTGCTGCTTCTCCTTCTGCTGATTCTCATAAACAAGCTGGTGGCAGAAGACGTAGACATAAGATGCGAGGCGGAACTACTAGTAAAATGTATGCCTTAAGCCCTTCTAATGTTGAAGAGCGTGCTTTGTTGGCTTAAATTCACTGGTTATTCCACTCTGAACTAACAAACTTCTCATATTTTATATAATCATTTAGCTCCTGACAAACAAATTTTTCAAAGAATTGTTTACTTACAATTGGCATAACACGTTTATCCTTATCGACTAATTGTTTCGCCTGACAAAACGACTTGTAGCCTTTATACAATTCGTCAAATGATATTAAGTCATTCTTCTTCTTGATATTATTTACATTCCCCTTATATGTCTCCAAAAACTTTGTAACATCGTCGTGCTTCGACCATAAATTACACGATATATTTGTGATATATTTGTTGTCAATGACCTCCACATTCGGCGAAAAATAATGGGTTATCATTTTTATGATATCCTTGTCTGAAATGGAGACACTTTTGTAATCCGAAATCTTGTATAATGATGCGATTTCGTCGATTTCATATTCGTCGTCTATTATAGAAACACTTTCATTTAAATTCAAATTTAAAATTGTAATATGCTTCGACCAAAAGGTTAAGAAACTGCTTACTGATGGCAAGAATTTACTAGTGACATTCAGGAACACTGGGTCCTTATTCGCAATATCTTCATCACTGTTCTCGGTAAATGGTAACTTGGTTTTAAGAATGTCTTTCAAATTGTTAGTATACAGCATATTTGGAATATTAATACTGGACAAATAAAGCTTCCATATGTAATGCATGTTCTTCCATGATAATTTATTAGTTATTTGACTTGTTATTTGATTGTTTGTTTGATTGGGTTCTGTTTGCTTTACGCTTATACACTGTTTTATGAAATTATCCACTATCTTGTCTGTCGTATTCTGACAAAAAAACTGCGAATAATTTTTAACTTGTTCGTCTGCCTTGGTTAAGAGATAATTGTCGGAATTTGTATACCTCTCGGAATAATGCGCGGCAATACAAAGCAAATCGATGCCTATTTTATTCAAAGCATCCTTGATTAAATCATGCGATAATGTGTTCTCGTTGGTCTTAATCAGTCTGTAATTGGTTATATTGTGACTCTCGTGATACTTGGAAATAAAATTATTCATGATTGAGTTGCCAGTCGTAACATATGCGATGGAATCAATGAGCAGCACAAGTTTCTTGATATTCGCATTTATAAAATACATCGATTGACTGGTATTTGTATTCTTTTTTAAAACACAGTCGCCAATAACTGTGAGAAAATATTTGGCTTCTGTTCGGGTTTCAAAGATGGTCTGTAAAAAGCCCAATACATTTTGGATTGTATACGTCTCCGGAACCGATTTGAAAAGCGACCGTTCCTTTATTTGCTTGATTATCGTCTGCTTTGTTTTGTGTTTCCATGCCATCAG
>Ga0114967_10003679_pt1 | contig 12541 bp, 12 predicted proteins | sample M_130628_MF_Meta_FD_92639 | JGI IMG/M metagenome (GOLD analysis project Ga0114967, IMG submission 92639) | Freshwater microbial communities from Lake Montjoie, Canada to study carbon cycling - M_130628_MF_MetaG | ecosystem: Environmental > Aquatic > Freshwater > Lake | place: Lake Montjoie... | reverse complement strand
TTCAAATGCTTCTTTAGTTAATTCTGTTAGCTTTTTCTCATCCAACATGAATGCTGGTCTAATTTGCTCGCTGAATGACTTTAAGTCAGCTTGCAGACTACTCAGTGTATCTAATTTGGCATCATAAGCGGCTTTAACTTTTAATTTAAACGCAATAAAAATATTCAGGTAGTTTTCTAGTTCTAATTTAGTGTAGGTTGGGTTATTATTATTTTTTTTGAAGTTGGCTAAGAACTCTTCTTTAGTAATTATTTGATTACTAAAGCTAAAAAGCGGTTGAGCTTCTGTTGATATGGTTATGCTCAAAAGAACAAACGAGATGAGTATTTTTCTCATATTACATACTCATTATTTCGCCGATTTTTTCTTGAATTCAATTAAGTCATCAACTTGCAGGTAGGTTAGTTTTTTAGCGAGTATATTTTTATCCTTGTCAAGTAAATAAATCATAGGGGTTTGATAAATATCATAAAGTTGTCTATACCCTGCTTTGTTGGCATTATAAATTGCATCTTTGGTTTCATCCGTTTGGTAAATATGTTGCCAGCCAGCAAGCTTATGCTCCCGTATGTATTTTAGCCAATTTTCTTTACCACCATCAGTCATGATTCCAATCAATTTTATTCCCTCTCCCTTCCATTTGTTCTGAAAGATTGAATCTACTTTTGGAACTTCTTGTTGACAATGGCCGCATGTAGGATCCCAAAAGCAAAGGACAGTATAAGGTGCTTTGATATCGTAGAGTGAAAAGTTTTTGCCTAGAGTATCTATCATCGGCAGTTCAGCTGCTTTCATTCCTAGGAGGTTAGACATCATCGAGTAGCCTCTATCGAATATGAATTTTTTATATTTTTCGTTCATCCATGCGTCTGCCTTTCCGGTAAGGAAATATCTTTCAAATAAGTGAACGAATACGGCATCTTGACCCATGAATTTTGGGTTCACATACTTTTCTGCAAGACTTGATAAAAAGAACTTGAACATTTCTTCATTCGAATTAGCTGCAGTCAGCATTTTATCTGCATATAAATTTATAGAATCCGGAATCTGAGGAAGTACTTCATCATAATACTTGTCAAATTTTCCTTGTAGTACAGGAGTTCTTATAAGTCTATCATCAGTGAATGATATACCATCCCAGTAATGGTTCTTGTAGTATTGATATGCAAAGGTTGTGTCATACACTCCACCTGGATGTTGATTTACCGGAGGGATTGTTGGATCTTTCAATAAGTTGAATATAGCAGTTAGTAATAGTTTGGGGTGATTTTTTTGTATGCCTTCTCTGTATGCCTGAATTTCTTTTGAAAGCGATGTCATTTGATCATTTAGTGTCTTTTTTTTGGCATCATCTTTTTCTTCATTCATGCTTTTCTTCAACTGATTTAATTGTGCACCAATTTCAAATGATTTTTTTTGGTAGTCGTTGAAGATGGTATTGTCTGAGGTGCCTGTAAAAACAATGCTTTTAACTAAATTGGTTGTATCAGCCGTTACACTGAAATGTTGTTGCTCATCTAATAGGCATTCTATCCACCCATTTTTTTCAGGGAATACAATCATGTAAACACCACCCAGTAATTTTGTTTTGCCTGAAAATATTGCTTGCCCATCAGAATTGATTTCGGAAGAATCAATGAGAAATTGTTTAGTGCCAAAATGGTAGGCTAAAAAGAGGTACCCACTTTTGAACGGTTTTATGTTGGCTTTTATTGAATAGCCTGTGGGTTGTTTGGGTTGGTTTGTATTTTGGGCCTGTGCGTTTATTCCTAAGATAGAGATAAGGAGAAGAGAAATAACAAATCGCATGGTATATGAATTTTTGTAAAATTATCAATAAACGCGGAATAGCCAAGGTTAATAGTGAAACACAACAAACATTTAAGAAATCTGACCATTCTTTACATTAAAAGGTCACGGTATACTAAGTTTCTCTTTTCTTACCTTTGCATTTCAAATTGGGCTCAATGAGAAAAATGCGAAATGTAGTCTTGGAAAACCTTCATGTCGATGGGTATGCTGCAGGTGGGAAGTCAATTGCAAGGCATGAGGGGAAGGTTGTTTTCATCGATGGGGCTGTGCCTGGTGACATAGTTGACGTTAGGCTCTCAAAAAGTAAAAAAGATTGGGCCGAAGGCAAGGCAATTCGAATTTCTCATTTTTCTGCAGATAGAGTAACCCCTTTTTGTGCCCATTTTGGGGTATGTGGCGGATGCAAATGGCAGATGCTACCTTATAAAAAACAGCTTGAATATAAACAGCAGGAAGTGGCGGATCAAATGCAACGTATAGGTAAAATTGAGCTTCCCGACATGCTTCCTATTGTAGGTTCTGCTGAAACTCGGTATTACCGCAATAAGCTCGAGTTCACCTTCAGCTCAAAAAAATATTATACCCAAGAGGAAATCGATGCATTACCTATGCATGCTGATGGACCACGTGGACTTCCATCCATACCCGCTTTGGGTTTTCATGTTCCCGGTTCATTTGATAAAGTAATTGATATAGAGGAATGTTTTTTGCAAGCTACTCCAACAAACGAAATTCGAAATGCTGTTCGAGAATATGCACTTGAACAGGCTATTTCTTTTTATGATATTCGAAATCATACTGGATTACTTCGAAATTTAATGGTTCGTTTGTGTACAACAGGAGAACTTATGGTAAATGTTGTTTTTGGTGAAGAGGAAAAGGCTGCTCGAATTGGCTTGATGGATTTTATAAAAAATACCTTTCCTCAAATCTCATCGTTGTATTACACCATCAACAGAAAGTTCAATGATAGTTTACAAGACCAAACTCCAATTTTATATGATGGTCAGCCATATGCTATTGAACAACTAGGGGAATTGAAATTTAGGGTTGGCCCCAAATCGTTTTTTCAAACCAATACAAAGCAAGCGGAGAAACTTTACCAAATCACCAAGGATTTTGCTGATTTGAAAGGAACGGAGGTGGTTTATGATTTGTATTGTGGCACCGGAAGTATCGGAATTTTTTTAAGCAATCAAGCACAAAAAGTAATTGGCGTTGAAGTGATTGATGAAGCAATTGCTGATGCAAAGGAAAATGTAGCCATAAACGGAATTCAAAATGCTTCATTCTTTGTTGGCGATGCAGCTGCTGTGTGCAATGATGCGTTTTTTCAATTGCATGGAAAGCCGGATGTAATCATTACTGATCCACCAAGAGCTGGTATGCATGAAAATCTTGTAAATCAGATTTTGCAGATGGAAGCTCCTATTGTTGTGTATGTAAGTTGCAATCCTGCTACTCAAGCTAGGGATCTACAGCTCTTATCAGAAAAATATAGGGTTGCTGCCATCCAGCCCGTTGATATGTTTCCACATACGCACCACATAGAAAATGTTGTAAAATTGAGTCTTAAGGATATCTAGTGATTCATTGCTCAAGGTTTGTTAATTTTGTCATTCAAATTATAGTATGCAATCAGAAATAAGGCCAGGTAGTTTTAAGGTTCTTCCTCTAGTGATAAAAAATTTAATTATCATCAATTCGCTTGTTTGGTTAGCTCAAATCACTATTGGTCAGGATCTCTTGCCTATGGAGAACCTTTTTGCGTTACACCACTTCAGTTCTACTCATTATGGGTTTTGGCAGTTTATAACCTACATGTTTTTACATTCATCCTCTTCTTTCTTTCATATTTTATTTAATATGTTCGCCTTGTGGATGTTTGGTTCAACCTTGGAAAATCTTTGGGGACCAGGCCGATTTTTGATATTTTACCTGATTTGTGGCGTAGGTGCAGGGTTGGCTCAAGCGCTAGCGCTTACCTATGATATTTCTCAATACAATGCCTTGTTTTTGGCTGGACAACTATCTGAACAAGAACTTTTTATGCTGAAGAATGTTCCTACGTTAGGTGCTTCCGGAGCGATTATGGGAATATTTGCTGCATTTGCATTTACATTCCCCAATAGCCGTATGCTAATTCTTCCTATCCCATTTCCTATTAAAGCTAAGTGGGCATTATTGGGGTTAGCCGTTTTGGATATTATAGGTGGTGTTTCAAGTGAGTCAACCGGGATTGCACACTTTGCTCACTTAGGTGGTGCTGCAATTGGTATTATCGTTGTTATGATATGGAATAAAAAAGATAGGAATCGTTTTTATTGATTCTTCTCAAAATCAAACGTAATTATGGGGTATAGAGATTATAAGCCGAAAACTGGTCCATCACTTTGGAATACATCGAATCCATTGGTCATGCTAGTGATTTTGCTTGCCATGTTTTTTATTTTGTTGAATTTCTTGAAAAGCATTTATACATTTTCGGCGATACCGGAGGAAGCTTTTTATCGAAATATATACCAGTGGTTTGCTATGCCAGCAGATCCTTCCAAATTGGCTTTTAGGCCATGGACTATTTTAACTATGCAGTTCAGTGAGGTTAAATTATTTGTTGCCATTAGTAATATTTTTTGGCTATGGCTGTTTGCTAATCTAATACAAGATCTTATTGGTGGCGATAAATTGATTCCTCTTTATTTATACTGTGGAACCTCATCTGCATTTGCGTTTTTCATTTCTGCTAATTTAATTTATGGGAGTGCTGCAGTAAGTATATACTTTACAGGAATTACATCTGCTTTAGTTGGATTAGCTGTTGCAGCAGCAACTATCTCTCCTAAGTATAGATTTTTTCCAATGATAGGCGGGGGTATTCCCTTGTGGATAATTTCACTTATTTATTTCTTACTGAATACGTCGACGCTTATAAAGTCGCCCGTATTGTTGATTCCTCATCTTATCGCTGGGCTGATGGGATTTATTTTTATAAAACTCTTAGAAGCGGGCAATGATCTTGGCGCATGGATGAATCATCTGGCCAGAATTTGTAGCAGTTGGTTCAGTCCTTCAAAAAATTCCCCTGCCTCAACGAAGGACAAGCTATTTTACAATCAAGGTTCAACGGCTCCTTTTTTCAAGAAAAAAAATATTACGCAGCAAAAAATTGACACTATTTTAGATAAGATAAATCAATTTGGTTACGAAAAATTGACTGACGAAGAAAAAAAATTTCTGAGTGAAGCGAGTAAAGAGGATATTTAATCTTCATTATTCGATTTTATTTTACAACTTAGTTTAGCGTTTCTTATCATCAGATACTTTGTTCTGAATTTTGCAAATGATAAAATTTATTAAATTATTTTCAGTTCGGTTATTAATGCTGCTCAATGTATTAGTGGCCTTGCTATTTATTGCGTGTTGCCTTGCTCCAAGAATGCATCCTCAGGATTGGTGGTTTACTGGATTTCTAGGTTTATTCTTCCCATACCTATTTGTATTCATTTTCCTTTTTTTTATACTGTGGCTTTTTATCCGTCCCTCTCTTTCTTTGTTTTCATTATTTGTTTTAGTTGCTGGTATCATTCCATTTTCTATTCATTATTCTTTTCATTTGAATTCTGATTTTGATGTAGAGAAGCATGAATCATTAAGGGTTATGAGCTGGAATGTCAGGCATTTTGTGCCATTTGATGAGTATTTTTTTAACGAAAATAAAGTCGAAAATCAGCGGCTTGTTTTTGATGAAATCAAAAAATACAAACCTGACATTGTTTGCTTTCAGGAATTTATTTCCATCCCTTCGTTGGGTAAATCAAACCCAATATCATATTTAAAGAATGAGCTTGGTTATAAATACGTCCAATTTTCCGGAGAAGATATTTATAATGGTGGGGAAAGAACCGGTATAGCTATTTTTTCTCGTTTACCTATTGTAGATAAAGGAGAAATTTCATTTCCGGTTTCAACTGAGGGAAGTGCTGAGAGCACAGCATTTGTGGATGTAAAATATCAGGATGATACCTTGAGGATTTATTCTGTTCATCTTCAGTCATTTGGGTTCGGCAATCGTGAATATAGGGTGATTGACGAGTTGAATAAAGATGCAGGATATGATAAATCGGAATCAATTCATTTATTGAAAAAAATGCGCAATACCTTTTATTGGCATGGTGTTCAATCTGACTTTATCAGCAGTGAAATTAAAAAATCCCCACACCCAGTTATCCTTGCTGGCGACTTAAATGATGTTCCAAATTCTTATGCGTATGCAATTTTAAAAGGAGATATGAAAGATGGTTTTCTTGAAAAGGGGAGTGGAATAGGGTCAACCTTCACGAGTGCTACTTCTTCGATTTTGAGACTTCTTCCAACCCTACGCATTGATTATATTTTCTCAGATAAATCGTTCAGCCCACTCCAATTCATCAAAGGAGGTGAGGGTATCTCTGATCATGCATTTTTAATCTCTGATTATAGCTTTCGCCATACTAATAAGTAGAGATTTCCTCATTCTGCATTTCTATGGTTATCTTTGATTTTCTTAAATTTGAATATGTCATCACTTTCTTTTTATAATTCACTTACTCGGAAAAAAGAGGAATTCAAATCAATTACCCCAAATCGAGTTGGCATGTATGTGTGTGGGCCTACAGTGAGTGGCGAGAGCCATCTTGGGCATGCAAGACCATTTATCACTTTTGATATTGTATACCGCTATTTGTTGCATCGGGGATTTCAGGTTAGGTATGTACGAAATATAACAGACGCAGGCCATTTTGAGGAAGAGGGTAGAGAGAGCGAGGATAAGATTTCAAGCAAAGCCATCCTAGAAAAATTAGAGCCGATGGAATTGGTGCAAAAGTACACCAACAAATTTCATTGGGCTATGAAAGAGTTTAATAATCTTGAGCCTAGTATCGAGCCAACTGCAACAGGACATATTGTTGAGCAGATTGATATGATAGAGAAAATTATTACAGATGGTTTCGCTTATGTTATCAACGGCTCAGTATACTTTGATGTAGAAAAGTACCACCGAGAGTTTAGTGCAAAGGGAATGCCCTATGGAATTTTAAGCGGAAGGGTTCTGGAAGATCAACTTGACACCACTAGAGACTTAGCGTCTCAGGAAGAAAAACGAAATAGGTCTGATTTTGCATTATGGAAAAATGCTGCACCTGAACATATTATGCGATGGAATAGCCCCTGGGGAGTTGGTTTCCCTGGGTGGCATATAGAATGTTCTGCCATGAGCACAAAATACCTTGGACAAGAATTTGATATTCATGGTGGTGGAATGGATTTGCAATTCCCTCATCACGAATGTGAAATTGCACAGAGTGCTGTTTGCAATCATCACATTCCAGCAAAATATTGGTTGCATAACAATATGATTACCATCAATGGGCGAAAGATGGGTAAGAGTTATAATAACGTGATCAAGTTAAGTGAGTTATTCTCTGGAAATCATGAAATTCTAGAACAGGCTTATTCAGCCATGACAGTTCGCTTTTTTATATTGCAAACACATTACCGCAGTACACTTGATTTTGGCAATGAATCCTTGCAGGCATCTGAAAAGGGGTTGCGTCGGATCTGGGATGCATTTCAATTGCTTGGTAAATTCAATATCGATTCTCACCAATCAATTGATACTATTGATGTTTCATTAAATCAACATTGTTTGGATGTATTGAATTCGTTGGATGATGACATGAACGATGATTTAAACACGGCAAAAGTACTTGCTTCTTTATTTGAGCTCGTGCCAATCATTAATTCATTAAAAGACGGACATCTAAAATTCGAGGCCTTAGCCTCTGATACGCTGAAGCTGATGAAGGATAAGTTCAAGGTATACTTAGTCGATATTTTTGGCCTACAGGACGAGCATAAGCAGCATGATGATAAAATTTCCGCTATACTTCATCTGATTGCTGAGATTAGAAAAGATGCTCGTGATAAGAAAGATTTTACTACTTCCGACAAAATAAGAAATCAATTGCTTGCTGCCGGAATTCAATTGAAGGATGAGAAAAGTGGCGGAGTTAGTTGGGAATTCATTTAAACTTAGTTTTATCAAGTATCGTTTACATCTCCTAAAAGATCCGAAATTTAAAAAGGTACTCTTCAGTCAGGATGAGATAAGCTTGTCTACAGAGAAGAATATAGTAAAGTACTTATGCGCTTCTATTATTGGACAACAATTGTCAGTAATGGTTGCGGCAGTTATTCGGGATAGATTTTTTTCATTGCTAGACGCAAGAAAAAATGTCGCAGTTCAAATACTAAATCTCGAAATTGACTCAATGCGAAAGGTTGGCTTATCTGCTTCAAAAGCAACGTACATTAAAAATTTAGCAACATTTTCAGTTCATCACAAAGACAGATTAACCCGATTGCATACATCTACCGATGAAGAAATTATCGCGACCTTGACGGAAATAAAAGGAATTGGAAGATGGACTGTTGAGATGCTCCTTATGTTTGCAATGGGGAGGGAAGATGTTTTTCCTGTTGATGATCTTGGAATTCAGCAAGCTATGGTTAAGTTATATTCAATTGAGGTAGAGAGTAAAAAAGACTTAAAATTAAGGATGAATGAAATCGCATTGAAATGGCGTCCTTATAGAACATACGCTTGTCTCCATCTTTGGAGATGGAAAGATGGGTAGCATTATTTTATGGATTAATGTATACTTGACATTCAATTATTTCTTATTCATTTGTTGTATCAATGTATCCAACTCCTTATTATTATGTAATCTCATATTCATTCTATTTAATGATTGATCTGAAATTGACCAGTTCATAGGGTATGAATCAGACTCGTCTTTTTTGTAAAGATTTATTTTACTGTACGTTGTGTCACCTTTGTAAATTTCGAGTAGATATTTATAAAGGTGCACATTATTAATATCTGTTTGACTTGAATAAGACCCCAGTATTGTTTTAATTGGTGCTGCAAGATCATTAATCAATGGGTGTATTTTTTTTATTTTTACGTCTTCTGAGGGTTGATTGGTAATGTGAATTACATGAAATTTTAATTTTCCGAAATAATGAGTTGGGTTTATTTTTAGGGAGTCTATAACCATTTTTTGTAACTCAAGAATCATTTCGTGTACAACCCCGGCCCCAGAATTATCAAAGTAGCCACCATCCACAAAGTATTGATTTTTGATGCACCCTGCTGGACTGAAATAGGGGAATCGTGCGCCAAGTACAATTGATGTGGCTATAGACATACCTTCTCCTGGATTTAGTAATTTCAGCACATCTATTCTACTTCCAAATACATTGTTATTGATTTGAATGTTGCTTACTACTGCTGGCGATCCATCTTGCATACGAGTGCAGTTAATGAAAATGACGGGCATTCTATGTTTAAACGAATCAGGGCTAATTAACGTGGAGAAGTCTTTTTTAATAAATGAGCTAACACTATTCTCAACAGGTATATTCATTAATGAATTTTCAAGAGCTTCTGCTCTATCTTTTACGACTTCAATTGGGAGTAAGGGCAGTAGAATATCCGGACCCATTAGTCGTACTAAGGGAAAGCTTAAGAAATCTGTTGATAGGTAATCTTGTACCTCCATTGTTGTTGACACTTTGTGCTGACTCTTAGCGGCCATTAGGAAGGCCAGGTTGCCTAGGCTTCCTCCAGAGGCGCCTGATAAACAATACATGCTGTTTAAAAAATTCCCATCTGTTTCTGAGTCGATACGACTTAATACTGAAGCTGTCCAATAGGCAGATCGGGAAGCACCTCCATCAGCTAAAATAAAATAAATGGGGTATTCTGTTTTTGTACTATCTGTTATGTCATTTCTTCTTTCTTGTATCCAATCTGTAAAGTGCGACTTTAGATCTTGTCGTTTTGAATAAAGAGAATCTTTGGTTTCTAGTTTACTCAGATTTACATGATGTGGTTCAGTAAAAATTCCACATATAATTAAGGCTAGTATGAATAAAAAATGGAAATTTATTTTTTGTTTATTAGAAAAGAGTGCTAGGATGTTTCCTGCTCCTAAAAGTATGCCGAAGGAAAGCAGAATAATTGGCAGTGCAGTAATGTATCGCGAGAAGGGTAGTGAAAAAATAGCCAACACATAAATAGCCAGTGCGACGACTGAAAATACCCCAAACCAAAAAAAAATATTTTTTTCTGTTTGAGCTATGATTTCATTTTTAAGTGGATCTTTTATTCTTTCCTTATCAGTGAAAATCCATTGTAAAAGATTTCTGTATTTATTTCTTAGTGCATCAAGATTAGGGTATAGGATGTTCTTATTGTGATTTTTATTGCTTTGGCTAATTTTTCTTCTAGTCACAACAAGAAAAAGGTATCCAATTTGAATAATTGGAAGAAATAGAATGTAGGTAGCAATAGAATTAATGCCCACCATGAAGGCAATAATCCCTGCATAAAAAGCCCAGATTATTTTTCTAAATTTTATAAGATGACTTCGGTCGTTTTTATTTTTTATTTTTTCGAATAGCGGATGTAAAATGAGAAAGATAAGTGTACTAGGAATAATGACACCAACATGAAGTTCTACATCATTCTTTCCTGAATAGATAGAGGCCAGTGCAATTATTATTACGGTGAAGCATGCATACCCAAGTATTCTAGGTGTTTTATAGAGCTCCTCTTTTGCAACATGAAAAAGCCTGTCGTTGTTGTATGCGATTAGTCTTGATGTATACCAAGTAATCAACGCCCAAAATAGTAAGCCAATGATGAAAAAAAGGCCTGTTTGCCTTGAGCGTAACCCTGTGATTAGAATATCTTTTCCTTGTATGAAATTTGTAAAAAAGAGATAGCCTATTGCTAAAAATAGGATGCCTGGGAAGAAAACCCAAAATACCTGCAGAATTATCGCTAAGCGTTTTAGCGATTTATTAATGAAACTGAGCACAGTAAAAGTTTATTCTTAAAATTACGTGATTGTTTCCGCTTGTAGCCCTGTACTTTTTCGTTTACTGCATTATGATTGCAATACCGGTATGTTAGACGTCATCAAGATGTTCTGGTAAAAGGCATTGAATTTCCTAATCGGTTATGCTTATTCTGGCTGTAACTCTTGCCAGAGTATGTCTTTCAACTTCTGAAGCCCCGCACCAGAAACTGACGAGATAAAAATATGTGGAATGTTTTTAGGGAGTTCTTTTGTAATAGCCTCTTTTAGTTCATCATCAAGCATATCACTTTTACTAACCGCGATGATGAATTTTTTATCCAACAGTTCTGGGTTGTATTGTTCCAATTCGCTGAATAGGATTGCTAATTCATTTTTATGGTCTTTGCTATCTGCCGGTATTAGAAAAAGCAAAACGGGGTTTCGCTCAATATGCCGTAAAAATCGATGGCCCAAACCACGGCCTTCGGCAGCACCTTCGATAATTCCGGGAAGGTCTGCAATACAAAATGAACGGCCCTCTCTATATTCAACCATTCCCAGTTGCGGAGTAATGGTTGTAAATGCGTAGTCTGCAATCTTTGGTCTTGCTGCAGTAATGGATGATAAAAGTGTTGATTTTCCGGCATTTGGAAATCCAACGAGTCCAACATCTGCTAGGACTTTTAATTCTAGTACTTTCCACCCTTCTGAACCATCTTCCCCCGGTTGTGCGTATTCTGGTGCTTGGTTGGTCGGGGTGGCAAAATTCTTATTTCCTAATCCTCCTCGTCCACCCTTTATCCAAATAAATTCTTGTCCATCTTCTAAGATTTCACCATCCACAAGCTCATTTTCTTCATTGCGAGCAATAGTCCCTAATGGAACTTCTATTATAATGTCTTTCCCATCACGGCCTGTCATATTATTCTTGTTGCCATACTGACCATCTTCAGCTAACACATTTTTATAGTAGCGAAGGTGTAGTAGAGTCCACAGGTGCTTATTGCCTTTTAAAATAATATGGCCTCCTCTGCCGCCATCCCCTCCATCTGGGCCTGCCTGTGCATTGAATTTTGTTCGCATGAAGTGTTTGCTTCCTGCTCCACCATGACCGCTTCTGCAAAACACCCTAATTTGATCTACGAAATTTGACTTTTCCATTTCGCTTGCAAGGTATTACAAAGGATGGATTAAAAGGAGCTGGGATTGGATAAAAGCCAATATTACGGGCGAAATTAGGACAATTAACTTCTTTTAATGAGTTAATACGTTGACTAACTATCTTCTTTTTTGTTAACTTTGAGTATATCAATTTATAAATGAAAGTTTTTCCTGCTTTTTTCAGGTTCTTTCGAAGCAAGTACTTTTTTGCTTCCATATTCTTTCTAGTGTGGATGCTTTTTTTTGACCACAACAACTTATTCTTACACCTTCAATATCGAAAAGATTTGAAGGGTCTGACTGAAAGTAAAAAGTATTACAAGGGCCAGATTGAAAAGACGCAACATGATCTTGAATTGCTTAAAAGCAATCCGTTGTGGATTGAAAAAGTAGCTCGGGAGCAGTATTTAATGAAGCGTGAGGGCGAAGATATTTTTTTGATAAAAGAAAATTGAAGTATTTCGATTGCTGATGCAATATTTATCTTTAGCATCCGTTCTAGTTTCAACAGTTTGTCCGCACCCATCCTTAAGCTGTCCTATCCCCTAATCCCCCTCCCTATTGATGACCATTAAGTCATGCTGCCTTTCGGGTAGTTTAAAATCTAAATAATTGACAATGAGTGCATTAATAAATGAATCTATGTTTCGCTATCTCTA
>Ga0114967_10003677_pt1 | contig 12548 bp, 14 predicted proteins | sample M_130628_MF_Meta_FD_92639 | JGI IMG/M metagenome (GOLD analysis project Ga0114967, IMG submission 92639) | Freshwater microbial communities from Lake Montjoie, Canada to study carbon cycling - M_130628_MF_MetaG | ecosystem: Environmental > Aquatic > Freshwater > Lake | place: Lake Montjoie... | reverse complement strand
CCATGTCTTTGTTATATTTCCAAAAGGTAAAACATTCTTAAGTTCGGAAGGAAGTACATTGGTAAATGGACTTAATCCAGTTTCACAATTACTTAGAGAAGATATAGTTGGTAAAATAAAACAGCAAGGTAATACTAACGTTCACTATGTACAGGAAGGACCTCATTGGTGGTATAATGATTATGAAGTAGCAGACCAAATTTACTTCTTTAACTTCTTACAATCATGTGATACAATCTTCACACACAATGATAGTGATGTAATGTATTATAAGGGGTTATTTCCTAACAAAACAATCCAACCTATTGGTACACTAATGATTGATACTCTAATCAAAGATATGATACCTACAAAAGAAGATAAAGCAATTATAGGTGGTAACTTTGCAAGATGGTATGGTGGATTTGAAAGTTATATTATAGCTAACAATTTTGAAGTTCCTATTTGGGCACAAACATCACACGCTATGAGAGTTGGTGAGGATAGTATGGATAACTTAAATCACTTACCAAGAATGATGTGGTGTGAATGGATGGCTGTATTATCAACATTCAAATACGGAGTTCATATGATGCCAACGGTAGCAGCCGGTACATTCGCACTTAACTGCGCATACTTTGGAATTCCTTGTATTGGTAATATGGATGTGGATACTCAAATGTTATGTCATCCATATACATCAATAATGGTTAATGATTTGGAAAGTGCAAGAGATATAGCAATTATGTTAAAAGAAGACAAAGAGTTTTATGATAAATGTTCTAAAGAAGCTAAGCAAAGATACGAAGAATGTTACTCACAAAAAGTTTGGACAGAAAATATTAAAGAAGCATTAGATTTATGATAACAGTTATATTAAATGGTTACAAAAGAGGAGACCATCTCAATGAACAATTGGAGGCTCTAAGAAATCAAACATTACCGCCGGATGAGATATTAGTATGGTACAATAACCCCGGCGATAATGATTTGATTAATTACGATATTGGCACGGAAGTTCCTGTTGCTTATTGTAATTACAACTTTGGAGTGTGGGCAAGATTCTACTTTGCTATGAACGCTAGAAATCCTTATGTGTGTGTATTTGATGATGATACAATTCCTGGTAAGAAATGGTTAGAGAATTGTATGAACACAATGAATGAGAAAGAAGGTTTGTTAGGAACGGTAGGATTACTTTATTTAAATCCATTGCCACCACAGCATTCATCTTACTACGAACACTATTTAAGATTCGGATGGCCTGAGCAAGGTAACAACGATAGGACTGTAGAAGTTGATTTAGTGGGGCATAGTTGGTTCTTTAAGAGAGAGTGGTTACCTATTATGGTCAGAGAATTACCAGACCCTAAATACAATACCTGTGGTGAAGATATGCACTTTTCGTATATGTTACAAAAGTATGCCGGAATAAAAACATATGTACCACCACATCCTCGTTCTGATATGGAAATGTGGGGAAGTACTAAAGGTGCAACATATGGTGGTGATGCTAACTCACTTTGGGAATCAAATCAAAGAAGTAACGAAGGTGTACCATTCAAACAATTAATGAATCAGTATTTTAACGAACAAAGACAAAAAGGTTGGAAATTAGTAAATGAAAAATAAGTTACCCATATTAATATGTTTCGGAACTAGACCGGAATGGTTAAAGATAAAGCCTTTAATTAAAATAATGGACCGTAGTGAATATAAATTATTCTTTACAGGTCAACATCAAGACTTACTTAAAGAAGTAGAAGTAGATTACAAAGCATTTATTGCCGAAGGAAAACTATTCAATAGATTAGATGAAGTTGTGAAAGGGTGTTTAGATTTGCCGGAAGGTGAGTTTAGAGGTGTTATGGTTCAAGGTGATACCGCATCTGCTTTTGCTTGTGCTATTGGAGCATATCATAGAGGATTGAGAATTTATTATTTAGAAGCTGGACTTAGAAGTAAGAGTTTAAAACATCCATACCCAGAAGAAGGTTATAGGCAAATGATAGCTCGTATTGCAGATGTAAACTTTGCACCTACTCAAACCGCAATGGTTAATATATTTGAAGAAAAATGTTTAGGTGATGTTTGGTTAGTTGGTAATACTGTGTTAGATAACTTAGTAGACTTGCCTGAACCAACATACGGAAACAAAGTATTAGTTACATTACATCGTAGAGAGAACCATCCTATAATGCATGAATGGTTTAAGGAAGTAAATGATTTAGCAATACAATATCCAGAGTTAGAATTTATACTTCCAATACATCCAAATCCAAATGTACAAAAACATAGAGATTTACTAACTAACGTTAAAGTAGTAGAACCACTTTCACATGATGAACTGATAGCTATACTATTAGAATGTAAGTTAGTTATAAGTGATAGTGGTGGGATACAGGAAGAAGCATCATTCTTAAATAAGAAAGTAATTGTATGTAGAGAAGTAACGGAAAGACCTGAAGCAATTTATACAGGTCATTTACATTTATGTAAAACTACTGATAAATTAAAAGATTTATTTGTTACTCTGGAAAAAGATTCGTATATTTGTAAACCCTGTCCGTATGGAGATGGCTACGCAGCAAACCAAATTAAAAAGATATTAGATGCAGAAGAACTTTAGAGAACACTTTCTTAAATTTACGGATATGATTCGTAAAGATGAGCACTTTGCATTTGCTAGATATTCTGATGGCGAGTTATATATTCTTCAAAATAAAGAATTAGTTTTGGATAATGGTTTGATTCAGATTGGAGATAAAAAGCAAGGAGGTATATACCAACCTGCCGATTTCAAACATTATGACCCTAAAGAGCATGGATTCTATCAACAAAAGTTAGTAGAGGCATATCAACACAAACAACCAAATTACTACAAAGGAATAAGTTGCAGTTGTTGTGTAGGTAAAGAAGCATTTGATTGGCAAGTTAATTTACATGGTGGTGATGATGAGAGTTTAAGTTGGGCAAACTTATGGGTTAATGGTAACTATCCTGCATTTATAATGCACACACTTCCAATTTTTTATAGTAAGGATTGTGTATTTGTTGGGCATGAGAGTGCAGATACATCAAAATTACCATTTATTAAAAAGGATTTTAGAGTAGGATATAACGCAATGATAAATGATTATGGTAAAATTGAAGAAATTAAAACGTGGATTAAAGAAAACAACATTGAAAACCATTTATTCTTATTTTCAGCTTCAACGTTTTCTAACTTGGCAATATACGAACTATTCAAAGAGTTTCCAAATAATTCTTACGTTGATATAGGAACGTGTTTAACTCCAATGATGAACATGCCAACTGAACGAGGTTATTTAAAAGCATTTTGGAATTATACCGGCGGACAGGACATTCAAAAAATATGTATATGGAATTAGTAAACTGCACAAAGAAGTATTGGGAGTTTGTAAGAGAATTACGAATGGATGAGAGAGTTATAGATGGTTTTATTAAAACTACACATATAACATCAGATATGCAAGAGGCATATATGACAACACATGATAAATACTATCGTATTGCATTAGTTGATGGTGAGCCGGCAGGATACATTGGAGTAATTGAAGATGATATCAGAGTATGTACTCATCCTGATTATCAAGGTAAAGGTGTTGGTAAGTTTATGATTGAAGAAGCTATGAAGATATGGCCAACTGCGGAAGGAAAGGTTAAGATAGATAATGAAGCAAGTATGAATTTATTTAAATCTTGTGGATTTACTGAAGCTTATATAATATTCAAAAAATAATATGACAAACTTAAAAAGTTCAATTATAAAAAAAGGAAGATATGTTTCACAAATCTTACATTTTGTAGGAGGCGAAAAACGAACTTTCAACAATGTAGATACTCATTCAATTAAGCAAGGTCAATTTACTAAGTTCGAAACGGCTGATGGTAGATTGGTAATGGTTAATGATAAGAATATACTTTGCATTGAAATCATAGAAGAAGAAAATATTTAATTATGCCAATGTTACACAATCCGTACAAAATCGTTAGAATGTTTGAGGAAGAAATAGCAGCTTATACGGGAGCACCTTATGCTATTTCAATTGATAGTTGTACCAATGCATTATTTTTAATTTGTAAGTACAACGAAGTTAAAGAGGTAACCATACCATCTAAAACTTATTTATCAGTTCCTCAATCAATTATTCACGCTGGTGGTGAAGTTATCTTTGATAAAAGACCTGAAACAAATCATTGGGTTGGGGCTTATCAATTGAAACCATATCCAATTTGGGATGCGGCTAAGAGATTAACAAAGGATATGTATATGCCCGGAACATTTATGGGATTATCATTTCATATTAAAAAGATATTACCAATTTGGAAAGGTGGTATGATTTTAACTGATAACGCTGAAGCAGCTGATTGGTTTAAGAAAGCTCGTTACGAAGGTAGAAGTGAGAAGTATTATAAGGATGATGATATTACGTTTTGTGGATGGAATATGTATATGACTCCACAACAAGCAGCACATGGATTGGCAATGTTCCAAAACTTACCAGTACACAATTCAGACCAAGGTGAATTAAATGGTTATAGAGATTTAACCGAATTCACTGTTTTTAAAAATAACAAAGTAATAGAATAATGAAAATAGCACTTTGTTTACATGGTTATTTTAATTCATCAAGAGATAATTCATCTTTTGGATTGGATGGATATGAACATATTAAAAAACATATATTAGATGGTAATAATGTAGATGTTTATATTCATAGCTGGGATATTGATAACAAAGAAAAAATAGAAGAATTATATGGTAGTATAACTAAAGATTCTTTAATAGAAACCCAAATAGATTTTAAACCATTATTTATAGAAAATGGATTAGATACAGTTCCAGTTCATAATGGAGCAACACCATTTTGGAATGTATTTTCACAATTTTATTCAGTTCAAAAATCATTTGAATTGATGTTAAACTCGAAGATTGAATATGATTGTGTAATAAAATCACGATTTGATTTAGGACGAATAAATAGAACAACATCTGGACCTGGTTTGGGTAATCCATATGCAGTTCAATGTATAAATTTTAGACCAGATTATGATATGGAAAATTTTTATATGGCCAATTGGCAGTACTTAGATACCGAAGGACCGGCCGATATGTGGTTTTATGGTAATAAAAAAATTATGAGTAACTTTGCAAAAATATTTGATATCCTTTCTAATGATGTTAAAATAGGTAGTGAATATCAAATATGGGCAGGTGATGCTGATGGTGGTTTAGTAAACACAATCAAAGCTTGGAAGTGGTTTATGATTAAAACAGGTATTTGGGAGAGTAAAGCACCTTTAGAAACAATATGGGAATAACAAAAAACAAAATATGATAAATTTAGATTTTAGTGTAGATTACACTTGTAAAAAAAGTAGCACAGATGTTACTATGGATGAATTCAGATTAATTGCAGATTGCATAGCTGAAAATGATATTAAAAATTATTTAGAAGTTGGTGTTTGGCATGGTGCCACTTTGTATAGTTTGGTTAAATTATTTAAGTTAAATAATCATAACTTAGATGCATATGGTTATGATTGTTTTGATGATGGCGCACCTGCTGATGTTGAGAATAGTCATACATCTGGATGGCCAAGCAAAGCTATGGTTCAAAGTATTGTAGATGAATTGGGTAATGTAAAACTAATTACAGGAGATGCTCGCTCGGTTAATACAATTATAACTGATGTTAAATTTGATTTTGTATTTCATGATGCAAACCATACTAGAGATGCTATTATTGGAGATTTAATTGCATTAAAAGATATTTTAAACCCAAATGCGTTTGTAGCGGTGCACAATAGTTCATACGATGAACCACACCGTAATTTCTTTGGAAAATCAGCACTTGATTTTTTACAATCAGAAGGGCATTATAAAATAATTAAAACAGCAGATACCGCAACATTGATACAATTAGTTTAATATGAGTGATAATTTTTCAAAGTTTGGTAGGTCTGGGTGTACTTTTTATTTAGATGCAAATGGTATTATTTTAAGAAAAATATCAAGTGATATTGAATATAATGATAGGTTATATTCTCAATATTTAAAGCAATCTAAATTTGAAGATAATAATAATTTTTCAACACCAATTCCTCACAATTTTGATAAATCAAATAACTTATATCAATTTGATATGGAGTATATACATGGAAAGACATTTAATTCATTTTGTTTAGATTCTAATGTAGATGAAATTTTGGGATTTACAAAAAATTTACAAATGTTTTTATTTGATAATATAAAAAATTCAATATTAACTGAAATAAATTTTAATAAATTGCAAACAAAATTGTTAAATTTATCTAAATTACTGGGAAGTGAATTAAATTTATATATTAATTTTTTAATTAATAATCCAATAGAATCTTTATTAATTGGTAAAAATCACGGAGATTTAACAATGTCAAATATTATATTTTCAGACAAATATTATTTAATAGATTTTTTAGATAATCCGTATGAAACCCCATTAAATGATTTGATAAAGATAAAGCAAGACACAGAACATAATTTTTATTTTAATTTATTAGGTAAAGTTGATACTAAAGTAAAAGTTTGTTTAGATTATATTGATAAAGAATTAAATAAAAAATTTGATTATATAATAGAATCGCATGAATTTATTTGGTTATCTATTTTTAATTTGTTGAGAGTATTACCTTATTTAAAAAATAAAAAAGAAATTGAATCAATTTTAAAAAGTTTAAAAAAATATGAACATTATATTACCAGTAGCAGGTAAATCAAGCAGATTTCCAAATGTTAGGCCTAAATGGTTACTTACAAATCCAAATGGAAATTTTATGATAGTTGATTCTATACTTGGTATGGAGATTAAAACTATTGAGTCATTGAATTTGATATACCTAAAAGAACATGAAGAAAAATTCAATTTTAAAAAAGGATTATTAGATAATTTAAAAAAATACAATTTAGATTCATTAGTAAATTTTATAGAATTAGAAAAGGAAACCCAACATCAGGTAGAAACAATTGAATTAGGACTTAGAGCAATTAATAAAGATATATCTTTTATAATTAAAGATTGTGATAATAGTTTTAAAATAAATGTAACATCATTAGATAATAATTTTGTTTCCTATTGTAATTTAAGTAATTTAAAAGGAAGTGATGTTGCATCTAAAAGTTATCTACAATTAGATAATATGGGTATAATTGCAAATATAGTAGAAAAGAAAGTTATAAGTGATAAGTTTTGTTGTGGTGGATATTATTTTAAAAGTAGTAATGAGTTTTTAGAATATTCAAACATAGATTCATCAAATAACTTTGTTAGCGATGTTGTATTTAATATGATACTAAATGGTAAAACATTTATTGGTATGGAGTGTTCTGATTACGAAGATTGGGGAACTATAATTGAGTGGCAGAAATATAAAAATACATTTAAAACATTATTTATTGATATTGATGGTACGATTGTAAAAAACTCATCATCATACCTTACACCATATATAGGTGAAACAACCGAATTGACTGATAATGTAAATTATTTAAAAGAATTGATAAGTAGTGGTAGAGTTGAACTAATATTAACCACATCAAGACCAGAAGAATATAGAGATATAACAAAAAAACAATTATTTGAATTGGGGCTGAAATATAAAGAATTAATAATGGGATTGCAGCATAGTAGGAGAATTATAATAAATGATTTTAGTAATACTAACCCATATAAAAGTTGTGAAGCAATTAATATTCCACGTGATTCTGATAATTTAAAACAATATTTAAAATATGAATAAATTACCAATAGTAGTGTACACACATACTGATATGAAAGATGTATGGGTGCCATTTTTTGGACAACTTAAAAAATATATGCCTGATAATGAAGTATATGTTTGTGTAAATCAAGATGATGAGATGTTATCGGATTACAATAGAGTAATATACGATGAATCAAAAACATACACAGAAAGATTATCAGAATCATTAGAGCAAATAAATGAAGAAGTATTCTTATTCACACATGAGGATATGATATTATTTAATAAGCCTGATTATGAGTACTTGCAAAAATACTATTCATATGTTAAGGATAGAAAGGTAGATAGTATTAAATTATTATATGCTGGTGATGGTGGTGGCGTAAAAGCTGATTGTGATGATACATTGGTATTTAATGATTTCGCTAAATTCTCAATTCAACCAACTATCATTCGTAAAGATATCTTATTACAAATAGCATCTAATGTTGGGGCATTGAACATTTGGGATTTTGAAAATGCTATTGTAGGTAGTGGTATGGATTTTATGGCTCGCAGGGGTGATGAGAAACGCAGAGGATTATATCACTATGATTCATTTGTGTATCCATATGTAGCAACTGCTATTAATAAAGGAAAATGGAATTTGGTAGAATATACAGATGAACTCAATCCAATATTTGAAGAATACAATATAAACCCATTTGAAAGAGGAATGTCATGACAAAATTAATAATATTCGATTTAGACGGTGTACTAGTCGAAGCAAAACAAATACACTACGATACATTAAATCAAGCTCTAAAAGAAATTGATGAGAAGTATGTAATATCAGAAGCAGAACATCTATCTACATATGATGGATTAAAGACAACTCAAAAGCTTGAGATGCTTACTAAGAATAAAGGATTGCATTCGGAGTTCTATGATAGCATTTGGTATAGAAAGCAACATTTAACTATTGAAGCTATTTCACAATTACAACCTGATATCAGATTGATAGAGGTATTTAAAGAATTAAGAAACAAAGGATATAAGTTAGCATGTGCTTCAAACTCAATTAGAAGGTCTGTGTTGGTTATGTTAGCAAAGATAGGTATAATTGAGTATATGGATTTAATCATCTCTAATGAGGATGTAAAGAACTCTAAACCGCATCCTGAAATGTATTGGAAGGCTATGAGTATGATGGGATATTTGCCTGAAGAAACTTTGATTGTAGAAGATTCTCCGCACGGGTTATTAGCAGCAAGCAGAAGTAGAGCTAATGTATTAAGAGTGGACAATCCACATGATTTAACATTAGAAAAAATAGAAAACAAATTAAATCAAAATAAAGTTATGAGTATTCCAAAATGGCAAGGTGGTAAGATGAATGTTCTTATCCCAATGGCGGGAGCGGGAAGTAGATTCCAAGCGGCAGGTTACACTTTTCCTAAACCACTAATTGATGTGGAAGGAAAACCAATGATTCAGGTTGTTGTTGATAATCTGAATATAGAAGCTACATACATTTATGTAGTACAAAAAGAACATAGAGCAAAGTATAACTTAGATACTTTATTAAATCTAATCACTCCGAATTGTAAGATTGTGGAAGTGGATGGTTTAACCGAAGGAGCGGCTTGTACTACTCTATTAGCAAAAGAATTTATTGATAACGATGCTCCATTGGTTATGGCAAATTCTGACCAATTTGTAGAATGGGATAGTAATGAATTTATGTATAAGATGATTGAACAAAAAGTTGATGGTGGTATTCTAACATTTACAGCAACACATCCAAAATGGTCATTCGCTAAAGTAGATGAGTATGGGTATGTTACAGAAGTAGCTGAGAAGAATCCAATTTCTGATATAGCAACGGTAGGTGTTTACTATTGGGCTAAAGGTTCTGACTATGTAAAGTATGCAGAGCAAATGATTAGTAAGAATATTAGAACAAATAATGAGTTTTATACTTGTCCAACTTTCAATGAAGCAATTGGTGATGGTAAGAAAATTAAAACATTCAACATTGATAAGATGTGGGGATTGGGAACACCAGAAGATTTAAATTATTATTTAGAAAATAAAAAATAATATGAGAATAAAAGTTTATATAGTAACATATAATAATGATGATATACTAAGACAAAATTTAGCTAGATTATATTCAAGTGATTTATTATCATATGACTATAGTGTTCATATTATAAATAATTTTTCTAAATTAATTGGATTTGATGATTATTTAAAATTAGAAATACTAGACAATACATTAAGACCTGATTTTTCTAATGGACATTTATCAAGAAATTGGAATCAGGCTTTGATGCATGGGTTTAAAGATTTAAATGATCCTGATTCCGATTTAGTTGTTTTAATGCAAAATGATACTTTTATAAAACGTAATTGTTTTTCAAATTTAATAGAGCAACATTTAAATTATGATTTTATACAAGTAGGTGCAGGGGACCAGCTGATGAGTTTTAATTCAAATGCAGTAAAGCAAATAGGAATATTTGATGAAAGATTTTGTTCAATTGGGTATCAGGAAGCTGATTATTTTATGAATGCATATATGTTACATAAAGATAAGATTAGTATAAATGATAAAGAAAGACATGAACGAGTTTGGAATCCAATAGAAAACATATTTGAAAAATTTATAGATCCTGAATATGGATTAAACAAAGATTTTCATAGTTTTGCTTGGCATGATTATAATAAACATATATTTAATTTGAAATGGGGATGTGACCCTCAAAATTGGTATCAATACATTCAAACATTTACTCCATCTGTAAAAATAAAAAGATATCAAACATATCCATACTTTGAAAAAAGCATAGAAACACTAAAAGAACAAAATTATATTTTATAATGGCACATTATCAATCAGTTACTTTTATTATACCTTGTAGAAATAATTTAAAATATCTACAACAGGCAGTTAATAGTATAGAAAACTATTATAGTAATTATCATCAAATAGTAATATTAGATGATGCTTCAAACGATGGGACTTGGGAATGGATAGATTCATTAAAGCAACCAAATATTAAAACATATAGAAACGAAGGACCTGATAGGGTTGGGCACACTGTACTATATGATATCGGTATTAGTTTAGCAGAAACTCCAATCGTTACTATCTTACATTCGGATATGGTAGTTACAAAAGATTACGTTTCAAATATGTTGAAGAACTTAACTCCGTTATCGGTTGTAAGTGCTACTCGTATTGAACCACCATTACACCCACCTGGTCCTGAAAAGTATGTAAAGAACTTTGGTATGGAGCCGGAAGAATTCCAATTACAATATGAGGAATTTGAAAAGTTTGTAGAGGTCAAGCAAGCTGAGAATAAAGATATGATTACCAATGGTATCTTTGCACCTTGGATGATATATAAAGAAGATTTTAGAACTATGGGTGGGCATGATAAATTGTTTGCACCTATGGAGTTGGAAGATTCTGATATATTCAATAGATTCCATTTATGTGATTATAAATTAATTCAGAGTAGAGATGCCTTTGTATATCATATGACTTGTAGAGGTAGTAGATTTAAAGATGGTATTGAGATTGAAAAGGAGATACCATTACCGGATGGAACTATTTGGTATAAACCCAAAGACTCAAAAGAATATTTAGAACTAAGACATAACAAATTTAAAGAGTGGTGGAGAAAATGGCATACTGATGTATTACACGATGACCTTATGATGCCAATTGTACCAAATCGATATGATACTACATTTGTGGTACATAATTGTTACCCACAACTATTAGGAGCATTGGAACCTTGGTGTGATAGATTATATGTTGATTGTAAACATAAATGGTATGTTGATGAAGAACAAACGGAAACCATGTTTGATATATCAGATAAGATTCATTCAATTGGTGATGAGATGAAAGGTGATGTGCAAATAATGTTTGATGGTAGTAAACTAACAAACGAAAACTTTACACAATTTATAAAGAATATACCATTCATTATTCAGCAAACTGATTCGGTTGGTAGTTTTGAATGGGATGTATTCCAATTACACATATTTAACTTAAGAACAAAAGATATGGTGCCCCCATTCTTTAAAAATGTATTTTAATGGCTAAGAAAAGAACACTAATTTGCATACATGTTATGCCATCCGAAATTGAAATGTTTGAAAGATTGATGCATCAAATGAAAAGAGCATTAATGTATTTGGACAATAATGATGATGTGACATTAAAAGTAACATTAAACCTAAATCCAGAATTAACAGATTGGGAAAATAGTGAATTGAAGAATGGCTATTTTGTAAATAAATTTGCTATGTTATTCAATGGAATTAAAAATATCAATGAAGTAATATTGGATACATCTTGTTGGGGAACTACTCAACAAAAAAGAGAAAGTTATAAATTAGATTATGACCAATTTATATTTTGTGATACTGATATTTTATTTCACGAACATATGTTAAAATACCAATTAAATATATCATACGAATTGGATGGTATTTATATCATATCACCTTCATTACCCCAATGGTGGGATAGTAGTTGGAGCGAAGTGTGCCATTCTGATTTTTTAGATAAACCATTTGGATATGCTATGGATGTTATTAGAGAAAATGATGTACTTTCTCAAAAAATAATTCAAATAAATGCAAAACAAATTAGAGATATTAAGTTTGGGTGTGGTATGCATACTTTATACTCTAAATCATTTTGGGAACTTGTAGGAATACCAGATTCATTTGGCGGATATGGGCCTGAAGATACCTACGGAATGTCAGCCGCACAATTAGCTATGAAGTTGGGATAT
>Ga0114967_10003674_pt1 | contig 12557 bp, 11 predicted proteins | sample M_130628_MF_Meta_FD_92639 | JGI IMG/M metagenome (GOLD analysis project Ga0114967, IMG submission 92639) | Freshwater microbial communities from Lake Montjoie, Canada to study carbon cycling - M_130628_MF_MetaG | ecosystem: Environmental > Aquatic > Freshwater > Lake | place: Lake Montjoie... | reverse complement strand
GTCGCCCTCAACCGCTGGCCGTGAAAGGAACCTCTCCATGACCCCCGATAATCTGAAATACACCAAGGACCATGAGTGGGTGCGGATCCTGCCGGATGGCACAGCCCAATGTGGCATTACCGACTTTGCTCAGGATGCCCTCGGCGACATCGTCTATGTCCAGCTGCCTGCGGTTGGGGCCACCATGACCGCAGGCGAATCGGTGGCCGAGGTCGAATCGGTGAAGAGCGTCAGCGAGATTTATGCCCCCATGACCGGTCAGGTGCTGGCCGTTAACGACACCCTGGATGCCAGTCCAGAAGTCATAAATGCCGATCCATACGGCGCCGGCTGGCTCGTGACCTTTCAACCCGCGGATCTCGCGCAGGCGCAGGACTTGTTGGACGCTGCCGCTTACGAGGGCATCACCACCCACTAGGTCGGCCGGAACGGCTAGGCTGAGGACACACCCAGATCCGCGGTAGCGCTATCGCGAATCGATCATGTGCCGGAGGTAGATCATGAACGACCAACCAGCGACATCGGCTGAGTCGAACGATCCCACCAACACGATGGCCTTGCGTGCCGGCGTGGATCCTGCTGATCTTGATCTCCCCGAAGGTGCGGGTCTTGAGGCAGGCGCTTTGGAAGCCCTCGGTGCTGGGACCGCGTTGTTGGTGGTCAGTCATGGGCCTAATGCCGGCAGCCGATTCCTGCTTGATGCAGACACGGTGACTGTGGGCCGGCATCCAGACAGTGAGATTTTTCTTGATGACATCACGGTGTCGCGCCGACATGCACAATTTGCCCGCACCGACGGTGCATTCTCGGTCAGCGATGCGGGAAGTTTGAATGGAACCTACGTCAACCGCCAGCGCGTTGACCAGGCCGAACTCGTGGGCGGTGACGAAGTGCAGATCGGTAAGTACCGGTTGATCTTCCATCCCGCTGCTGGGACCTGACGGTGGCGGGTAGTTCCTCCCGACGATCTACCGCTGCAACCCTGAGTATTGGTGAGGTCATCGAGCGCTTGCGTGGTGATTTCCCCGACGTCACGGTTAGCAAGATCCGTTTCCTGGAGTCTGAAGGTCTAGTAGAGCCTTCACGTGCGCCATCGGGGTACCGCAAGTTCTCTTTGCATGATGTTGATCGGCTCCGGTACATCCTCGGCGCGCAACGTGATCAGTATTTGCCGTTGAAGGTCATCCGTGAACACTTGGATGCAATGGACCGCGGTTTGGAACTCCCGGTACCAGCGCCTGGGCCTCGAGCGCCGCGCAACCTGGCTACCGATGAGGGGATGCCCGATTCAGCAGTTTTCGCCAACTCCAATGCCGACATCAAGATGTCGCGGGCTGAGTTGATGGAATCATCGGGAGTATCCAGCGAGTTGTTGAAAAAGCTCGAGGACTTTGACCTCGTCAGGGCCAAGGGTGGTCGCTGGTACAACTCTGACGCCTATGTTGTGGCCAAAACGGTGGCGGAGATGGCCGAGTTTGGGTTCGAACCCCGACACCTTCGAGCCTTCAAGTCAGCGGCCGAGCGCGAAGCCGGGCTGGTTGAGCAAGCGGTGGCCCCTTTGACCGGGCGCAAAGACCCTGAATCTGTTGAGCGTGCCGGCGAGGTGGCCCGCGAACTGGCTGCTTTGTCGGTTCGATTGCATGCCGCACTGGTTAGGCGTGCTTTGCCCGATTCGCTTCGTGGCTAAAGAGGGCTAGGGTGGGAAGGTGAATCCGTTAGATGTCGTGGGCGTGCGGGTAGAAATGCCCTCAAATCAGCCCATTGTCCTGCTCCGCGAGGTCAATGGGGAGCGCTATTTGCCCATCTGGATTGGGGCCCCAGAGGCCACCGCCATTGCCTTTGCCCAGCAAGGACTGGTCGCCCCGCGCCCGCTGACCCACGACCTGATGGCCACCTTGGTGACTGCATTGGGCCGATCCCTGACCGAGGTGCACATCACCGACCTCGAAGAGGGCGTTTTCTATTCCAACCTGGTCTTCGATGATGGGACCACGGTTTCGGCCCGCCCTAGCGATGCCATCGCGCTAGCGCTGCGCACCGGAACCACGATCTTCGCCACCGAGGAGTTGCTCGACACGGCGGCCATTTTGATTCCCGATGAGGAAGAAGATGAAGACGAGGTCGAGAAGTTCCGCGAGTTCCTCGACCAGATTTCACCCGAAGATTTTCAGGCAGAAGGGCCGCAGTCGTAGCCCCGTAAAAATAAGGCCCCGAGTGCTGTTTCGTGCGTAATCTCACGTTAAACATGAGGTTTAGAGTTACGTCTGCGACACGCGAGGCAGGCGATTGACCAAGGTATTGTGCCGACCGTAAGTTGTGGACACAGCTCGCCGATGTATGTGAAGACGTGCCCAGCACACCTTCCCAACTTCCAACGACCGCGGCGGGTAGGAGGCACCAGTGACCGGCACCAACGAACACGCTGAGCAGAACCAGCAGGGGACCGTTGAACAGGCTCAAGGGCAGCTGTTCAGCGAGGATCTGCGGCGCCTGCCTGACGACGTGGGGTACCGAGGTCCCGTGGCCTGCAAGGCCGCCGACATCACCTACCGCCAACTCGATTACTGGGCCCGTACCGGTCTCGTTGTGCCTTCAGTGCGCTCAGCCGCTGGATCGGGTAGCCAGCGCCTGTACAGCTTCCGCGACGTTTTGACCTTAAAGATCGTGAAGCGCCTACTGACCACGGGCGTCTCCCTCCAGAACATCCGCCAGGCCGTGGAGCACCTGCGAGCCAGTGGCGTCGATGAGATCGCTCAAGTCACGTTGATGAGTGACGGGGCCAAGATTTACGAATGCAGGTCAGCGGAAGAAGTGGTGGACCTCCTATCGGGTGGTCAGGGCGTTTTTGGCATCGCCGTGAGCAGTGTGTGGAAAGAAGTCGAAGGCCAACTGGCCCACCTGCCCAGCGAGCACGTTGACGATGAAACAAGTGTGATTCCTGAGCATGTTGGGGATGAATTGGCTCGACGTCGCAAACAGCGAGATGCGGGCTAAATCACGTCCTTTCCGGGGTGACGTAGCAAGGCACTGAGGCAGCCCTACGGCAGACTGTGGTCATGCCACATTCTGCGAGCGGACCCCATGCATTTGTCGATCGACACATTGGGCCGTCCGCCCGTGACCTGACCTACATGCTCGAACGGGTTGGCGCGAGCTCCCTGGACGACCTAGCAACTCAGGCCATCCCGCACTCGATTTTGGATATGGCCGACATTGGCCTTCCCGAAGCTGCTTCTGAACAAGAGGTGCTGGCCGAACTGCGTGAACTGAGTTCGCGAAATTCTGTCTTGGTACCCATGATCGGCCTGGGGTACAGCGGCACGGTGACCCCACCGGTGGTTCGTCGTCGCGTTCTTGAAGATCCAGGGTGGTACACCGCATACACCCCGTACCAACCTGAAATTAGTCAAGGCCGCCTCGAGGCGTTGTTGAACTTTCAGACCATGGTGGGCGACCTCACCGGACTGCCGGTTGCTAACGCCAGTTTGCTTGATGAGGCAACTGCTGTTGCTGAGGCCATGAGTTTGCTCAACCGCGCATCGCAGTCTTCGTCGAAGCGCTTCTTTGTTGATCACGATGTGTTCCCGCAAACATTGGCAGTGCTTCGCACGAGAGCTGAAGCGGTGGGAATCGACGTTGAGATGTTTGATGCGACGCAAGGACTCCCAGCAGGTGAGGGCTTTGGCCTTTTGGTCCAATACCCAGCAGCAAGCGGGGAAATCCAAGATCACAGCGCGTTGTTTGCGGCCGCCCGTGACGCTAGCGTTGGCGTCGCAGTCGCATCAGACCCGTTGGCTCTGACCTTGTTGACCGCACCGGGCCACCAAGGCGCGGACGTGGTGGTGGGTTCGGCACAACGTTTTGGTGTCCCGATGGCTTTTGGGGGACCGCACGCGGCCTTTATGTCGGTGCGCGAGGGTTTGCAACGACAAATCCCCGGACGACTTGTTGGTGTGAGCGTTGATGCTGACGGACGACCAGCGATGCGGTTGGCCCTCCAAACACGTGAACAGCACATTCGCCGTGACAAGGCGACCAGCAATATCTGTACCGCGCAGGTCCTCTTGGCAGTTGCCGCCTCAATGTATGCGGTCCACCACGGCCCTGATGGTTTACGCGCGATCGCTCACCACACCCACGAGACGGCAGCGCTACTCGCACAGGGTTTGCGAGCGGCCGGCCTAAATGTTGTGACCACGAACTTCTTTGACACGATCCGAGTTCATGCGCCCGGTCGATCCCACGCTGTGATGGCGGCAGCAGCTGATTTAGGCGTGAATTTGTTACACGTAGATTCTGACACGGTTGGAATTTCAACCAGTGAAATTACAGTCGATGAACACCTGCGGTTAGTCGGTTTGGCCTACGGCGTCGAGCTTGATATTGAGCAACTTCGGGCTGGGGGAGTGGATACCACTGTGCCTAGTGGACTCCTGCGCACTGACGAGATTTTGACCCACCCGGTGTTCCACGAGCACCGATCCGAGACGTCGATGTTGCGGTACATGCGCAGTCTGCGAGACAAGGACTATGCGTTGGATCGTGGCATGATCCCGCTGGGTTCCTGCACGATGAAACTTAATGCGGCTGTGGAGATGGAGCCCATTACCTGGCATCGGTTTGCGGACCTCCACCCATTCGTGCCATTGCATCAAGCTCGAGGCACGTTGGCGTTGGTGCGTCAACTGGAAACGTGGTTGTGTGAAATCACGGGCTATGACGCAGTGTCACTGCAGCCCAACGCGGGCTCACAGGGCGAATTTGCTGGTTTGTTGGCTATTCGGGCCTACCACCGAGCCAACGGTGATGACTTCCGAACCGTCTGTCTGATTCCGTCGTCGGCCCATGGGACAAATGCGGCCAGTGCGGTGATGGCCGGAATGCAAGTAGTTGTGGTTGCCTGTGACGAGGCCGGAAACATTGATCTTGCTGATCTGCAAGCCAAGCTCGATGAGCACAGCACACACCTTGCGGCTTTGATGATTACTTATCCATCAACGCACGGTGTCTACGAAGACACCGTGACCTCGGTGTGCGCGATGGTGCATAAGCATGGGGGACAGGTCTACGTCGATGGCGCCAACCTCAACGCCCTGGTTGGTCTGGCACGCCCCGGCAAGTTCGGAGCAGATGTCAGTCACCTGAACCTGCACAAGACCTTCTGTATTCCGCACGGTGGTGGCGGTCCCGGTGTGGGTCCGGTCGCGGTCCGGTCGCACCTGGCCCCGTATTTGCCCAACCACCCGCTGGTGGCTGAAGCTGGACCGCCAACCGGCGTGGGACCGGTGTCAGCGGCTCCGTGGGGCTCAGCCGGCGTGCTGCCTATTCCGTGGGCCTATATGCGTCTGATGGGCGCTGACGGTGTGCGAAAGGCCACCCAGGTGGCTGTCCTAAACGCGAATTACATCGCCTATCGACTCAAAGACCATTTCCCCGTTCTGTACATGGGGGCTGGGGGATTTGTGGCCCACGAGGCGATCTTGGATGTTCGAGGTCTGACTGCTGCTACGGGAGTCACGGTAGATGACGTAGCCAAACGCCTAGTTGATTACGGCTTCCACGCCCCGACGATGTCCTTCCCCGTGGCAGGCACCTTGATGGTGGAGCCCACGGAATCTGAAAACTTGGCTGAACTCGACCGATTCTGTGACGCCATGATTGCCATCAGGGGTGAAATCGACCAGGTGGCCGCCGGGGTGTGGTCGGTGGAGGAGTCACCCTTGCGCAATGCCCCGCACACGGCCAGCAGTTTGACCAGCGAGTGGACTTACGCCTATAGCCGTGAAGTTGCGGTGTTCCCTCATGGTGTCAACCGCGATGACAAGTACTGGCCTCCCGTACGTCGCATTGATGGCGCCTACGGAGACCGGAACCTGGTGTGCTCATGTCCGCAGCCAGAAGCGTTCGAGATCGTGGCCGAACCTGTCTCGTAGGTTTTGACTACTTGACATAATGTTGATTATCGGCGTTATATATCCACGCGCTGGGCACGGATCAGGCCGGCCACCGCCTGTACCCACAGGGGTCGATCATTGAGGCCAGGAACCAACGTCAACTGCGAGCCGCCGGCCTGGGCCCATTGTTTGACTCCACGAATGCCGATTTCTTCCACCGTTTCGAGGTTGTCGGCCACAAACGCTGGGCAGACCACCACAAGGTCTTTGACGCCTTCGCCAGCAAGTCGGATGAACTCCAGGTCTGTATAGGGCTCAACCCAGGGAATGCGACCTAGTCGGGATTGGAAGGACACCGACCAATGCGGCAGATTCAGGCGCTGGGCCACGGCGGCGGCCGTTCGAAGGCATTGAGCCCGATAGCACCCAGCCGCCACGGCTGAGCTTGCATTCGCGCAGCAGTTGTCTTGTCGAAAGCAATGCGAGCCCGTCGAATCGGCCTTCGTGATGTGTCGTTGGGGAATGGAATGGAAGCTGAACAGCACATGGTCGGCGGGGGCTTCGGCTAGCGTCTCGCGAGTGACTTCGGTCAGGGCATCCAAGAACACTTCATCGTTGTAAAAGGCCGGGACGACACTGATGGGTGTGGGAACCCAGTCCTTGGCCATGACCTTGTTCAACTCTTCCATTGCTGAGCCAACCGTTGATGCCGTCTCCTGCGGGTAGAGCGGAACCACAATGACGTGCTGGACTTGTGCTTGTCGAAGCGAGGTCCATGCTGATTCGATGGAGGGGCTTCCGTAGCGCATGCCATAAGCGACTACGAAATCGTCACCCAACTCCCCCGCGACTTTGTCGCGCAACTGTGCAGTGAAGTGCAGCAGTGGTGAGCCGGTCTTTTTGTCCCAGATGTTTTGGTACAACTTCGCACTGCGCCGCGACCGAATGGGCAGAATCACACTCTCAAGGACAACTCGACGGATGGGAGCTGGGAAGTCCAGAACTCGTGGATCGGACAAGAAATCGCGAAGGTATCTGCGCACAGCCCTTGGTGTTGGCGCGTCTGGTGAACCAAGATTGAGAAGCAATACGCCCATGCGACGCGGATCCGCGGGCGGTGAAGTCATCGTCGTAGAGCTCCTGTGAGTTGTTCGTAGCGGTGCTTGGCCCCCCACACCGTTACTCTCCATAATGCCTCAAGAACGATGCTTTGGCTCATTTTAGATTCGCCGATCTCTCGCTCCACAAACGTGATCGGCACCTCACGGATACTGAGACCGGCTTGCAAGGCTCGCCAGGCAAGATCGATTTGAAAGCAGTAGCCCGCGGATTCGACTTGATCCAAATTCAGCGACTGCAGGGCGCTGGTGCGAAAGGCTCGGTATCCCCCAGTCGCATCGTGAACGTCGATTCCTAAGGCAAGTCGGGTGTAGGTGCTTCCACCGCGGGAGAGGAACTCACGAGACTTCGGCCAATTCTGGACGGCCCCGCCGGGAACCCATCGCGAACCGAGAACCAAGTCTGCGTCTTCGAGTGCCTTCAACAAGCGTGGCAACTGCTCTGGCTGATGCGAGCCGTCCGCATCCATCTCAACGACGGCGTCGTAACCGTTGTCGATGGCCCAGGCGAACCCTGCCAGGTAAGCAGCGCCAAGACCTTCTTTGCCCTGGCGATGCATGACTTTGATGGCGGAATCATTGGCCGCCAACTCATCGGCGATGTCACCGGTTCCGTCTGGACTGTTGTCGTCGGCTACCAGGATGTCAACGGTGGGCACAGCTGTTCGGACGCGCTGGACAATCAGTGGCAGGTTTTCGGCTTCGTTGTACGTAGGAATGATCACCACGATGCGCTCAAGCGATCCTTGATCGTTCAGGCTCACGAGGTCTCCTGCTCCACACGGTCTTCGGGATGACGAATCGGTCTTATTATGACGCGGATGGCTATGGCCAGAATCGCCAGCATGACAAAGAACAGTTCTAGGGCGACGCCGTAGCGGGCCTGCGTCGTGATTTGGCTACTCCCCTGGACTTCAGCGACGAAATACCCGCCACGGTTTTGTGCAAGCGATGTGGTGACGTTGCCCTGGGCATTGATGGCAGCCGAAATTCCGGTGGTCGCGGCCACCACAACGGGCCGGGCAAATTCAACGGCGCGTTGCCGGGTGATATCAAATTGCTGTTCGGGCTGGTCGGTAGTGGCGTAGGTGGCGTTGTTGGTCAGAACGACGAGCACTTCTCCCCCATCGCGCACGGCGGCATGAACGACATTGTCGTGAGCGACTTCGAAGCAAATGACCATTCCTAGACGCACACCCTTAATGGTGATCTGTCCTGATTCGGTGCCGGCAACAAAGTCTCTAGGCAGTAATGCGAACTTGTCTGACAGGCCCGAGATTTGGTCTCGATATGGCAAGAACTCACCAAAAGGAACAGGCCGCTGTTTGGTGTAAACCACCCTCGGACCGGTTTGTGGATTCCAGAGCACGGCAGCATTGGCTAATCGTTGGTTGCCAACCTCTAGAACTGCACCGAGCAGGATGGGCACGCCGATGGCATCGACTGCTGACTGCACGATTGCTTCCGTTTCGTTATCGAGGCGGGGATCCAGGTCTGTGCTGTTCTCGGGCCACACCACGAGATCGGGCTTGGGTTGTTTGCCGGCCTTGATGGCTTGGGCAAGAAGAACCGTTTGTTTGGCATGGTTGCGCGTTACGGTGCGGGCCCGACCAAGAAAATCCAGCCCCTGTCCTGGCACTCCCCCTTGGATAACCGCCACTGTCAAAGATCCAACAGGAGCCCCTTCTTCTGTCTGCGGTATCCAGACAATCGAAACGGACACTAGGCCAATCGCCAGCGCAGCGAGGACATCAGTACGCACAGACGAGCGATCAAGTCGCATACGGCGTGCGATGACGGCTGCTAGTGCGGCCCCCAAACACAAAAGAAAACTTACATACGTGGGTCCACCGAAGCTCAGGACACGGTCCGATTCACTGCCGGTAGCAAAACTTAATCTGCCCCAGGGAAATCCACCGAAAGGAAATCGATCACGGACTGCTTCTCCGGCCACCCACACGCTGGCCACCCACACCGGGCCAAGGGTCAGAACCCCGACGCGAGAACACAGCGCCCCCACAATCGCCAACGGAATGGCGCAGACCATGGTCAAGCCGAGCCAGGCATCGAAGCCGACGACCTGCATCCAGGAAACAAGAACTGCGAACCAGCCGAGGCCAAATGCGAATCCTAGGAGTCCTGCCCGCCAGCCGGATTGCTTTAACAGTGCATAAAAAAATACGGCAAGACACAGCACCACAACTGGCCACAGGTGGCGTGGTGAACTGGCAAAACCGCTAATGACACCTAGTACGAGGCAGATAAGTGCATCGCGCCACAACAAGCGAGGTGGAGTTGAACCGGTTTGTGGCGGGGAAGCTAGCCATGTAATCAGAGGATCACCAGTTCGCGCGGACGATGATTCACGCGCTCGCAGCCTTGTGGCGTCATGATCACAATGTCTTCTAGTCGAGCTCCCCATTGACCTTCGACGTAGAAGCCAGGCTCAATGGAAAAGGCCATTCCTGGCTGGATTGGCGTGCGGTTTCCGCTAACGATGTAGGGCTCTTCGTGAGTGGACATACCAATGCCGTGACCCGTTCGATGGATGAACACCTCGCCCAGACCGGCTGCGGTCAGCACGGAACGGGCTGCCGCGTCGATGGATTCAGCGGTTGCGCCGATCGTGGCGGCTTGAAATGCGGCCTCTTGGGATGCCATTAACGCGGTGTAACTGCGGGCAAAGTCCGGATCGACTGAACCCATGGCGTAGGTCCGGGTTGAATCCGAGCAGTAGCCCAGCGGTGTGGTTCCGCCAATATCGACCACCACGACATCGCCGGCTTCAATGATGCGATCAGAGACTTCATGGTGCGGACTGGCCCCGTTGGGGCCGCTAGCCACGATCACGAAGTCCACACTGACGTGACCTTCTTCAATGATTGCGGCAGCGATGTCGCGCCCAACCTCGCGCTCGCTACGTCCAACGGTCAACCACGTCGACATGCGGGCGTGTACTCGATCGATGGCGGCTCCCGCATCGCGCAGGGCTTCGAGTTCGCTGGCACTCTTTCGCACGCGAAGTTCGTCGACGATTGAGCCGGCCAGAGTGTGGTTGATGTCCGGCATTGATCCCTTCAATCGCAAGAGCGTTTCAGCCCACATGTGATTGTCAACGGCTATGACACCGCTTGCAGGAAGGAGTTGCGCAATTGCGGCATAGGGGTCGTCAGTTTCTTGCCAAGACGTGATGTCGATGCCCAGCTCCACAACGCCACTGGCAACGGCGGCGGGACGTTCGAGGGCGGGCACCACCAGCACCGGTGCCACGTCATCGCCTAGGACAACCAAGCACGTCAATCGTTCGAGCAGGAGCGCGTCATAACCGGTCAGGTAGCGCATGGATGCTCCCGGAATGAGCAGCATCGCCGCCAACTCCTGATTGGCCACGCTGGCCTGAGCCTGCGCCAAGCGCGCCTTGAACTCCCCTACCTGATTCACGCCTCCATCTTAGATTGATAGGTGAACTTTGACGCTTTGACAGGTTCAGGCGCGCCCGTGATTTACACACGGCAAGATGTGCACATGACCGAGCGCCTGCTGCTACTGGATACAGCGTCCCTTTACTACCGAGCGTTCTATGGCATGCCGGACACCATGCGTGCTCCTGACGGCACACCGGTAAACGCGGTTCGCGGAATGTTGGATTTTGTCGCGCGATTGGTTCAAGACCATGAGCCCACGCGCCTTGTTGCGTGCATGGACGCTGACTGGCGTCCCTCATGGCGGGTGGAACTGATTCCTTCGTACAAGGCCCATCGCGTCCTCGAAGCCGGTGATGAAGCCGGTGATGAAGCCGGTGCAGAGGCGCAATCCGGCGGTGTTGATGCTGTCGCTGAAATGCCCGATGACCTATCGATTCAAATCCCTTTGATCGTCGAAGCTTTTGAACACATCGGACTAGCCACACTCGGCGTGGCTGACTATGAGGCAGACGATGTGATCGGAACGCTGGCGCATCGAGCTGAATGTGCCGTGGGAATTGTTACCGGTGACCGCGATCTTTTCCAGTTAGTGGATAACCGATTGGATCGCCGGGTTTTTTACACCGCTGCTCGCGGGGTAAGCCGAGTCGAAGTTGTCAATGAAGAGTGGGTAAGCGCCAAGTACTCCATCCCAGGCAGGTCTTATTTCGACTTTGCCACGCTGCGTGGCGACGCGTCCGACGGATTGCCGGGTGTCCGCGGGATTGGTGACAAGACGGCAGCTGCATTGGTGACCCAGTTTGGAGACTTGGACTCGATCATTGCGGCAGCTCACGATGAAACCAGTGACATCAAGCCAGCGGTGCGTACCAAACTTCTTGCGGGCTTGGACTATTTAAAGGTGGCCCCGACTGTCGTGGCTGTCGCAAGAGATGTACCCATCCCCGCCGACCTTGATGACGCCTTGCCCCATTTGCCGGTTCGACCTGATGCGCTGGAGGACATGACCCAACGACTGGCTCTTGGTCGCTCGATGGAGCGTGTGCTTGAGGCACTAGCCATGAATCGAAGGAACCGCTAACTCACAGTCCAGTCAGGGCGATGATGCCACGACGACACTGATCAATAGCGGCATCAGCCGTGCCTTGAATCGCCGGACTTCCCGCTTTGGCAATCTGGCCGAGCAGGTCAATGAGTTGACGCATCACGCGGACAAAATCTCCGGCCGTCAATTCCGATTCCTTCAACACCACATCCAGCCTTCGTCCGCTGGCCCATTGGTGTGCGGCCCAGGCCAAGCCCAAATCGGGTTCGCGCAAGAAAGACAGACCATGTTCACGCTCGGTGCGTTCAAGCCGTGCCCACAGCCGCACTGTTTCAGACAGCGCTTCGTTAGTGCCTGGCGGAATCGCAGGGGCGCCAGCATCTTCTGGGCGTCGTGATTCGTACACCAGGATCGACACAGTCGCACACAACTCGGCCGCTGAGAGTGAATCCCATAAACCCTCACGCAATGCTTCGGCAATGAGCAGATCAGATTCGTTGTAAATGCGGCCCAGCATCACGCCGGATGAGGTGACTTCATCCCCGCGCAGGTATCCACCCTCAGTGAGCACCGCACAGACACGATCAAAGGTGCGCGAGATGCTGTTTGTCCGTCCTTCAATGCGTTTGACTACAGATTCGTTCTCGCGGAGCAAACGCCAGTAGCGCTCCGCCCACCGAGCATGGTCCTCACGATCGTTACACCCGTGACAAGGATGCCGGCGCAGTTGAGCGCGAAGATCGAGGATTTGCTCGTCATCGTTGGAACCGGTGCCCTTACGTTTGCGCTCTGGAGTGTTCACCTCGGGAGTGAGTGCGCGCAACAATGTCGTCAGTTCCTTGCGCGATGCAGCATTGCGGGGCGAAAAGTTGCGCGGAATGGCTAGACGAGCGATGGGCTTAACGGGGATAGCCACCTCAACGGCTGATAGCCGGCGTAGCTGCTTCTCCGCGGTCAACACTTGTGGGCGCGGACCGTCGAGTCGTTCCGCGGTGGGGTTGTCGATCACCACTGCCGTGAGGGATCGCTTTCCCTGCCCCAAGACGATGACATCGCCGACTTCCAGTTGCTCAAG
>Ga0114967_10003673_pt1 | contig 12561 bp, 11 predicted proteins | sample M_130628_MF_Meta_FD_92639 | JGI IMG/M metagenome (GOLD analysis project Ga0114967, IMG submission 92639) | Freshwater microbial communities from Lake Montjoie, Canada to study carbon cycling - M_130628_MF_MetaG | ecosystem: Environmental > Aquatic > Freshwater > Lake | place: Lake Montjoie... | reverse complement strand
CTCGCCTCGTCGTCCGTTGCCCTCCACGCGCACGCCATGCAGCAGGAGCCGCCGGTGCGGCCGGTCCCGCCGCCGCCGCCATCCAACAGCCTGGTCTCCGCGCCGGCGCCGGGCTCCACGGCCGTGGCGCTCCAGCCGCAGACCGAGACCTGGGTGCTGAATTCGCCGGTGCCCACCGTCAGTCCCACCTGGGGCTACCGCGCCACCGTCATGGGCGAGCGCGTCTTCGTGGGTGGCCCGGAGCGCGCGGTGTCGCCCGGTGCCTGCGGCCAGCTCTGCATGTGGGAGCGCGTCAACGGCGAATGGAAGGCCGACCCCAACCTCTTCCAGCTTGACCGCGTCGGCAGCGGCGCGTTCGTGCTGCAGCGCCTCGAGCGCGGCGGCAACTTCATCTTCACGGCGGTCGATCGCCACGCGCCGGGCACCTCCGTCCGCGTGCTCGAGCCGCAGGGCGGGCGCGTGGTGGAATCCGGGTCGCTCATCCTCCCCGCCGAGGCGGACCTTCCGTCGTTTGCATCCTCCTTCGCCAGTGACGGCAACGCGGTGGCGATCGGCAGCGCCGACCTGCGCTTCAACCTCAAGGAGGAGAGCCTCAAGCGCAACCGCGACCCGAAGGTCTTCCTCTACTCGCGCGAGGGCTCGGTGTGGAAGCTCGACGGCTTCGTCAAGACGCCCGCGCAGCCCAACGGCGCACCGACCGATGCCATGTGGTTCGGATCCGCGCTCGACGTCGACGGCGACGTGCTGGCCGTCGGTTCGCCGGCGACGCTTCCGCCGCGGCCGAGCGAGGTGCTCCCGCTCTCGGGCTTCGCATCCGTGCAGGTGTTCCGCCGCAGCGGGGGGCAGTGGATGCCCGAGGTGACCATCCAGGGCATGCGCTTCACGCAGGACAAGTGCTTCGGCCTTGAGCTGGCGGTGGGCGGCGACCTGCTGGCCGTGCGCAGCATGGATCCCGAGAAGCCCGAAGCGCTGCCGCACGTCTGGCTGTTCGCACGCGCAGGCGGTCAGTGGCAGTTCCGGCAGGAGCTCGAGCCGGCCGCGGGCCTCGCCAAGGGGCGTGGCTACGGCCTTGCGCTCGGCATCAGCAAGGGCCGCATCGTGGTGGGCGATTCCACCGCGCGCGGCGCCGACGAGACCGGCGAATCGGTCTCGGGCACCGTCTTCCTCTTCGAGGAGAAGGACGGGAAGTTCGTCAACACGCGTCGCCTGATGCCGAAGGCCCCGTGCGGTCCGCGCGGCTTCGGCAACGACGTCAGCATCGACTGGCCGCTGCTGGCGGTGGGCCGACCGAAGAACGAGCGCCTCGGCCTGGAGCCGGGCGGCGCGTACCTGTTCGACCTGTCGAAGTGATGCGGGGCGATGCCGCTCAGGCGGTCTCGCCGCGGCCCCAGTAGCGCACGACCCATGCACCGGCGGTGGCGCCGCAGAGCAGGCTCATGGCGGTGGCCCACTTGTCCCACGGCAGGGGCTGGTGCCAGGCGGTGAGCTTGACCCACGGGTTCCAGCCGATGGCGAGTGCAGCGAAGATCGCCGCCCAGAGCGCATTCTTGGCCTTGATGCTCACCAGCGAGCCGATGACGAACACGCCGCAGAGGCCGGCCTGCGCCCAGACCACGAAGTTGGCGTCGTTGATGATCCCCGCTCCGCGGAGGAGCAGGTAGATGGCGGCAACCATGACGGCAAGAAGGGCACCCTTGGGCATGCTTGTTCTTTCGGCCGGGAAGGCGCGGGATCGCCAGACTTCGGGTCCGGGGCGTGCCGCGGGCACGCTTTCGTCCGAATAACGAGCCCCGTACACTGCGGTTCGCATGGACGCGGACCGAGCACGCATCGCCGAGCTTGCAGAATCCGCCCGCAGGCTTCCCGCCGCGGAGCGTCGTGCGTTCCTCGATGGCTTCCGCCTCGACACCGCCACGCGCCGCGCGGTGGAGAACGCGCTCTCGGTCGATCCCACGCATGTCTGGAATCCGGGTGGCGACGAGGTGCGTCTCGACACTGCGCCCAAGGGACCGCGGCCCGACGTCTCGCTGCCGGCTGCCGAAGGCGCTGCGCCGGTGCGCCCCGCCGATGCCGCGCGCGCGCTGGACCCGATGCTCGGCAAGACCTTCGGCGGAGTCGAGATACAGCGGATCGTCGGTTCCGGCGGCATGGGTCGCGTGTACGTGGGGACCGACGTGTCCAGCGGCAACCGCGTGGCGCTCAAGGTGCTGCTGCGCACGCAGCACGACGAGGCGGTGCGCAAGCGCTTCGACCGCGAGGGGCGCCTGCTCGAGAAGCTGCGCCATCCGGGCATCGCGGCCGTGCTCCGCACCGGCATCGAGGCGGACGGCGACGTGGACGTGCCGTACATCGTGATGGAGTATGTGGACGGCGTCCAGAACATCTCCGACCACGTCTTCCGCGAGCGTCTCGGCACGCGCGAGACGGTGCAGGCCTTCCTGCAGGCGTGCGACGCCGTGGGCTTCGCGCATCGCGAGGGCTACGTGCACCGCGACATCAAGCCGCCGAACGTGCTGGTGGACCGGCACGGCCGCGTCAAGGTGATCGATTTCGGCGTGGCGCGCGCCATCACCGTGGACCCCGCGGCAGCCACGGTGCGCACGGAAACCGGGCAGATCGTGGGCACCATGCAGTACATGAGCCCCGAGCAGTTCCTGGCGGATCCGCGCGGGATCGACGCGCGCACCGACGTGTACGCGCTGTGCGCGGTGCTCTACGAGCTCCTCTCCGGCGTGCAGCCGCACGACCTGCGCGGCATGCCGGTGCACGAGGCCGCGCGCACGGTCTGCGAGACCGACGCAGCCGACGTGCGCCAGTGCAACCCGCGCATCGACGAGCGACTGGCGAGCATCGTGGCCGACGGCCTGAGCCGCGAGAAGTCCCATCGTCCGGACGATGCCGGCGCGCTTGCGATGCGACTGCGCGGCTGGCTCTCGAGCAGCGCGCAGGTGCCGGTGGGCACCATCCATCCGGATCACCCGGACCGCGAGTTCGAGCGCATGCCCGGCGTGGAGACCGGCCACACGAGGATCATGGCGGGCGGCGGCGGCGTGGTGCGCGTCGACGAGGGCGCCCGGCAGCAGCCGAAGGCGAGGCCCGCGCCGTCGCGCTTCGGCGGGTTCATCATTGCGCTGCTGGTGCTGATCTCCGCGGCGGCGATCGCCGTGGCGTTCGACCTGGTGGACGTGCGCGCACTGGTCGCCCGCGCTCGCGGGCTGGCGGGCACTGCGCCGGCGGAGGCGCCGGTGTCCGCGGAATCGGCCGCAAAGGGCGGGGCACCTGCGCCGGCGACGCTCGCGGAACTGCGCGTCGTGAGCGCGCCGAGCGGCGCGCTGGTCACGGTGGACGGCGAACCGCGCGGCCGGACGCCGGCGGTGGTGCTGCTGCCGGGCGGTGCGGCGCAGCATGCGGTGTCCGTGGCGCTCGACGGCTGGGGCGAATGGCGCGGGACGTGGAAGTCCTCGGATCCCGCGGTGATCGCCGCGAACCTGGCGCCTCTTGCGGCGAGCGACTCGTTGGTGCGTGTCTTTGCGCTCGATGTCGGCGAGCTGCCGCGCGGCACCTCGCTGCGGCTGCGCTCGAAGCTGCGCGCGGAGCCTGCGCCGGGCCCGGACGGCGCGCTGCGTTCGGGCACGGTGTGCGTGGAGATCCCGTTCACCCGTGCCCCCGGCGGCACGTGGACGCCCGCCGATGCGCTGGTGCTCGTGGCGGCCCACGCCGACGGCACCCTCGCGGAGATCGAGTTCGGCGTCACGCGCGGCAAGGGCGAGGTGCGCCCGACGCTCATGCCCGACGATGCCGGCACGCGCATCCGCGTCCGCGTCCACTGATCCGCCGCGCCGCCGTCAGTGCGGACGCATGTTCTTCGACATGTTGAAGATGGGGAGCAGCATGGCCGAGGCGATGCCGCCGACCACCGCGCCCATGCCGACGATCATGATCGGTTCCACCAGGCTGGTGGTGCTCTTCACGGCAATGTCCAGGTCGTCCTCGGCCGCGGTGGCCGCGTGCTCGAGCACCTCGGAGAGGCGGCCGGACTTCTCGCCGCTGGCGATCATGGCCACCACGTTGCGCGGCACGAAGTCGAACTCGCGGAAGGTGGGGGCGATCTCCTGGCCCTTGCTGATGCGGTCCTCGAGCGTCTCCCAGAGCTTGGTGTAGTGCACGTTGCCGGTGACGTCGCGGCAGATGCGCACCACGTCCACCAGCGAGACGCCCGCGGCCAGGAGCGTGGCCATGGTGCTTGAGAAGCGCACCAGGTACAGGCAGCGGAACATGTGCCCGAGCACCGGCATGCGGAGCTTGAGCGTGTCGAGCATGATGCGGCCGGTCTCGGTGCGCACGTACCACCACGTGCCACCCACGATCGCCAGGATCGCGGGGACGTAGATCATCCAGCCGGTGCGGAGGAAGCCGCTCAGCCAGACCAGCGCCTTGGTGGGGGCCGGCAGGCGATCGCCCTGCGCCTTGAAGAGCGGGCCGAACTTCGGCAGCACGAACACCATGATGACCGTGACGGCGAGCACCGCCACCACCATCATGATGGCCGGGTACATCATGGCACCCTTGATCTGCTTGGCGGTCTTGCGCGCCTTGGAGAGGTCCTTGGCCACGCGGGTGAGCATCTCGTCGAGCTTGCCCGACGCCTCGGCGGCGCGCATCAGGGAGACCAGGATGGTGGGGAACACCTCCGGGTACTTGGCGAGCACGGCGCTGAAGTCCTCGCCCTCGCACACGTCCGCCTTGATCAGGCGCACGAACTCCGCCACGTCCTTCTTGGAGGCCTGCTCCGCGAAGGTCTCGAGCGATTCGGCGAGCGGCACGCCGGTGCGCAGCATCACCGCCAGCTGCTGGCAGAAGCTGACCACGTCGTCCTTGCCCATCGCGCGCGCGAGGCGCTTGCGCAGGCGGGCGGGATCCGATTCCTGGCCCACGGCGGACTCGATGGCGCCGAGCTCCACGGAGAGGATCGCCAGGCCCTGTCGGCGCAGTTCACGCACGGCGGACGCGTGGTCCACCGCCTCGACCACGCCGCGGACCATGTCGCCACCTTCCGAGCGCCGGGCGCGGTAGTTGAACTTGCGGCTTTCGCCGGCACTCTGGATGTTGCGTTCAGCGGCGGCAGGCACCGTAGACCTCCTCGATCGTGGTGTGGCCCTCGAGCACCTTCTGCACGCCGTCGTCCCAGAGGGTCTGGAACTTCCCGTCGCGCAGGACCTCGCGGATCTTGGCCGGTTCGGCGTTCGCGCAGATGGCGTCCACCAGGCGCTCGTCCGGCACCATCAGTTCGTAGACGCCCAGGCGGCCGGAGAGGCCGGTTTCGTGGCACTTGCGGCAGCCGGAGCCCTTCCAGAGCTTGGTGCAGCCGTTCGCGTACTCGCCCAGCGACATCAGCTGCTGCGCGTCGGGCGCGTACTCGGTCTTGCACTGGCTGCAGACGCGGCGCACCAGGCGCTGCGCCAGCACGCCCTTGAGGCTGGCGGCCACCAGGAAGGGCTCGACGCCCAGGTTCTGGAGGCGGGTGATGCTGCTGGGGGCGTCGTTGGTGTGCAGGGTGCTGAGCACCAGGTGGCCGGTGAGCGCGGCCTGGACGGCGATCTGCGCGGTCTCGCCGTCGCGGATCTCGCCCACCATGATGATGTCGGGGTCCTGGCGGAGCAGGGCGCGGAGCGCGCCGGCGAAGGTGAAGCCCGCCTTCGGGCTGATCTGCGCCTGGTGCACGCCCTCGAGGTTCGCTTCCACCGGGTCCTCGACGGTGGACACGTTGTTGGCCACGGTGTCGAAGGTGCCGAGCGCGGAGTACAGCGTGGTGGACTTGCCGCTTCCCGTGGGGCCGGTGACGAGGACGATGCCGTACGGCTGGTCGATGACGCCCTGGAAGTCGGCCAGCATCTTCGGCCGGAAGCCGAGCTTCTCGAGGCCGAGCTTGGCGGTCGAGACGTCCACGATACGCATGACGATCTTCTCGCCGAACTTGCCGGGCAGCGTGCTGACGCGCAGGTCGATGGGCTTGCCCTTGACGCGCACGGAGATCTCGCCGTCCTGCGGGATGCGGCGCTCGGAGATGTCCAGGTGGGACATGATCTTGATGCGACTCGAGATCGCCGCGTGCATACGGTAGGGCGGGCTCAGCTTGTGGAAGAGGACGCCGTCGATGCGGTAGCGCACGCGGAGGTTGCCCTCGTCGGGCTCGATGTGGATGTCGCTCGCGCCCTCGGCGGCGGCGCTGCAGATGATGAAGTTGACGAGCTTCACCACCGGTCCGACGTCGTCGGCGGCGTCGAAGCCCACCATCTCCTCCACCTGCTTCTCCTGCAGCTGGTAGTCGGCCTCGTTGGTGCCGTCGAAGAGGTCGGCGACCAGTTCCTCGGCCTGCTTGTTGACGTTCTCCGCGGCGCGGGTCGGGTCGCTGAGGAGCTGGTCGATGCGCTCGTCGGGCGAGGCCACGAAGCGGACGCGGAAGCCGGTCTCGCGGGCGACCAGTTCCTCGACGAAGTAGTTCTGCGGGTCGGCGGTGGCCACCACCAGCTCGTTGCCGGCCAGGAACAGCGGGCAGATGCGGTGCTCGCGGCGCAGCGATTCCGGGATCAGCGCCATGGCGCCTTCCTCGAACATGGCGGCGGGCTCGTCCACGAATTCCACGCCGCGGCTCTTGGCCACGGCGCGCAGGAGGACGGTCTTGTCGACCATGCCGAGCTGCACCAGCACCTCGCCCAGGAGCAGGCGCTGCCCGCCCTTCACCTGCGCGGCAAGCGCCTGGCGGAGCTGGTCGGTGCTGAGCGTGCCGTCCTCCACCAGGATCTGCCCGAGGGGCGGCAGGGTGGCCAGCTCCAGGTTCAGGGGCCGGGTGGCGTGGTCGTCGCGGCGGATGCCGTTGTTGCCGTGGCCGTAGTCGTGCGAATGGCTCACTTCTTGCCTCCCTTGGCGCCGGCCGGAGCGGAAGCGCCCTTGGCTGCGGTGCGTGCGTAGCCGATCTCTGCGCGGCGGCCGCCCTCACGGAGGACGACGCGGCGCTCCTGGATCTCTTCCACCGTGAACCGGCGGCCTTCGCCGTCGACGAGCTCGTCGCCGACGCCGACGGTTTCCTCGCCGATCACCGCGTACTCGCCGGCGATGATGGCGCGCAGCAGCAGCCCGCTGGGGGCGGCCGCGTTTCCGGTGACGTTTGATGCGGCGCCGCCGGTGCTTCCCTGCGCGGGCGCAGCCTCGGCGACCATGAAGAACGGGCGGAACGGGTCGCGCGCGGGGCGCGTCTCGAGCGTCAGCTCGATGCGTGCGCGGGGAGCGTCGACGATCCGCGGTGCGGCGGCGGGTGCCGCGGCGACCACGGCCACCGAGGCCGCGGCCTTCGATGGCTTGAACACGGCCTTGGTGGCCATGGCGCCGACCGACACGGTGGCCACCGCGATGAGCGTGGCGAACTGCTTCGGCTTGACGCCGAGGCGGTCGCAGAGCTGTTGCCAGCGGACGGCGAGTGGGGCGCTCACGGGCGGGCCTCCTGCGCGGGCTTCGCCTGGCGGTCGAACCATTCCTCGAAGATCATGGTCGCGCGCACCGCGGGGTTCCCGAGGGTCGCCTGCTCGGCGGGGCTGCTCATGACGACGATCTCGATGGAGCGCGGAGTGATCAGCTGGTCGACCGCCTCGGCCGCATCGACCACGCCGAAGACGCAGTCGAAGGTGCCGGTCATCTCGACGGTGACCTCGCGGCGCATCACGGGGCCGTCCGCGGCGATGCCGTCGACGGGCGCGAGCACGCTGGTGCGGATCGACTGCTCGCGGACCACGGCGCCGTCGGTGGGACGGGTGATCGCGGAGAGGAGGTGGTCGCGGTCGGTGCCCTCGGCGAGCGGGCGGCAGCGGCGGTTGCACTCCTCGCGCAGCGAGGACACGTTCTGCTCCAGGAGCTTCAGGTTGTTGCGCTGCGAGATGTTCTCGCTGCTCACGGCTTCCAGCTGCTGCGCCTCGTCCTGCATGCGCAGGGCGCGCGTGTAGTTCGGGATCACGAAGAGCGTGGTCACCAGGATCGCGCCGAGCGCCGGACCGACGGCCCAGACCATCAGGTCACGGTCGAGCGCCGCACGGATGCGCAACGGGATGGATCCGAGGGCGTTCATCGTGAAGCCTCCTTCGGGCCGACAACCACGGCGGCGCTGGGGCGCACGTACTTGACGTCGAGCGGCACGCGGCAGGTGACCTTGAATTCCTGGACGTGCGAGCCGGGAACATCGATGGGCTTGTTCTCGGAGACGGTCACTGCGTCGAATGGCTTGGTGTTGGCCAGCTTCCGCTCCAGTTCGTAGAGGTCGGAATTTCCGGCGGCATAGCCGCGGATGGTCACTTCCATCCAGCGCGCGGGCGCGGCGGCGGGCTTCGCGGCGTCGCCGGGCTTGGAGGCCTTGTCCTTCGCCGCGTCCGCCGCCTTGGCGGCAGCGTCGTCCTTCACTTCCAGGCGGAGCATCGACAGGCTGGTGCGCTCGGGCATCAGGTGGGTGATGGTGGCCAGCAGGTCGCTCTGTTCCACGGGGAGCGCCAGGCGTTCGTAGACCGAAAGGTAGCGGTGGAGCTCGCGCTGCTGCTCCGCCAGGCGGTCGATCACGTCATCCACCTTGGCGGCGTTGGTGGTCAGTGCAAGCGAGACCGAGCGGCGCGACTCCGCCTCCCGGAAGCGGTTCCAGCTGTGCGCGGCCACGCCGACGACCATCGCCCCCAGCAGTCCGAGCAGCAGCACGCTGCGGCGGCGCGACGCCGCCATCACGCCGCGGCGGCGGAACTCGCTGGGGAGGAAGTCGACGACGAACTCGCTCACGCGGCGGCTCCGTTGGTCGGTGCAGGTGCGGGCTTCGGCTCGGGGTCGAGCTGGATGGTGCCGGTGTTGGCGGCGCGTGCCGCAGTGCGCATGCCGGCGGCGGTGCGCTGCTGGATGGCGGTGCGCGCCTGCGCGGCCGGCTGAGGCACGGCGCGGACGTTGCGGACCAGGGCCGGCAGCTCGGCGCATGCCGAGCCGATGGCGGCGATCCACTCGTTGCCGTGCATGCAGGCCTCGGGCTCGTCGATCATGCGGATCGGGACGGCAAGCGACGCACGCGCGCCGCACACGCTCTCGACGGTGGCGGCGGCCTGCGGGTCGGTGGCGGCGGGGCCGGTCAGGACGATCTCGCGGGGCCACCAGCCGCCGGCGGTGCGTTCGAAGTGTCGCAGGCAGCGGAGCGATTCCTCTGCCAGCGAGCACCAGCGCCATGCGGTCCCGGAGTCGTCCATGGGCACGCCGTCGACGGCGATCGCCGCGTCGCCCGAGACGATCCGTCCCGTGCTGGTGCGGCGATGCATGGTCATTCCCACCGGCGCCCAGTCGCCGCGGATGGCGCGCAGGAACGAGACCGCGCCATCGCGGAGGAGGACGAGCGTCGCAACACGGTCCTCCAGGTGGATCATGGCGTAGTCCCGGCTCTCGGCGGGGTCGGCGCACTCGCTGGCACGCTGGCGGGTCACGGCACGCAGCGCGGACAGCGCGGCGTGCTCGACGCGGAAGGCCAGGGTGGTGTTCGAGGAGAGTGCCGCGGATGCGGTGTCCACCACTTCGCGCGGGAGCACCATCATCAGCACGTCGTTCGAGCCGCCGGCGGTGGCGCCGAGGCGGAGGTGGCCGATCACGCTGCGGTCGCCGTCGATGCCGAAGCGGTCGATGGCCTCGTAGCGGACGCTGTCGGCGAGTTCCTTGTCGCTCATCGCCGGCAGGCGGGCGATGTCGGTCTGGAAGAGCTCGGCGGGCAGGGTGGCGGCGATGCGCTGGCCACCGAAGCCGAGACCGCGGATGGCGTCATTGATGCGCGAGGCCAGGACCTGCGGATCGAGCTTGTGCCCGTTGCCCGCGAAGGGCGATCCCGGGATCTCTGCCGCGGCCGTGCATCGGTACTCGGTGGCGCCGGCCGCAAGCTGCAGGAGACGGACGCTGGAGCGCCCGAAGTCCGCCGCGATGGGCGCCGACGGGCGGTTCCGGGTGATCCAGCTGCTCCGAGATTGCTTTCCGAATCCGAACATCAGTGGCCTCCTGTCCTGGCTCTCCATCGGAAAAGAGGCGCCGGCACTTCTGCCGACGCCTCTTGAATTCGCGAAATACCTGCCTGCGTGCCGGTCAGGGCTGCGGGCTGAACTTACGGGTCGTGGCGCTCCAGGTCCAGCCCTTGGCGGAATTGACCTGATTCACGAGGTCCTCTGCCGAGCAGTAGCCGTTCGTGACGAGCGCCTGCAGCTGGGTTGCGGAGTAGGTGGCGCCGTCCGTCAGCGTGATGCTTGCACCGTTCGGCTGGAACTGGTTGAGGCGGGTCACCATGGTGGTGATCTGGCCGCCGCGGGCCGAAGCGGCCTCGGTGTTGGCGTCATCGAGGGCACCGGTCACCGACGGGACCACCAGCGCCGCGAGCACGCCGAGGATGACGACGACGATCAGAATTTCGATGAGCGTGAATCCCTTGCGGAGCTTCGTGGTCTTCTTGTTGTTGTTCTTGCTGTTCGTCATGGTGTCAGCTCCTTGCTGCTTGGGGTAACTCGTCCTGGCATCGCGGTCCGGGGCCGGGCAACTCTGCCCGAATGGTCCGCAGGGTGACTGTCGGAACGAAAGGGGGGGGACTGCAATCAATGCACCGGCAATTCGGGAGAAATTCCCTCAAACAGGTTCCGGGAACCGCCGAAACGCCTTTGCAGGCCCGATTCCGTAACGGAGAGTCGGGGCGTTCAGAAAGGGATTCGCCGCCATGGAACCGAACGACACGCCAACCACAGCCAAGCCGAAGGAGGGGGGAACGTGGCAGGTCTCGATGCGCCGCCCCTCGCTCCAGCGGCGCGGCTTCACGCTGCTCGAGGCACTGATCGCCTCGGTCATCGTGGCGATGGTGGCGGCCACGGCCTCCATGTCGGTGGCGGTGGGGACCGCGGTGGAGCAGCAGAACCGGCTGTCGGTGCTGGCCATGCAGGCCGCCGAGCTGCAGATGGGCTCGGTGCTCGAGCAGTCGTACGACACCATGTACACGCTTGCGGGCATCGAGGCGAAGGGAGCCATGCTCGGGCCGAAGCGCCCGGGTGCGTCGACGCGCGCGGCGCTGCCGTCGGCGTTCGCGGACTTGGCCCGCACCACCACGGTGACCGCCGAGAACCGCAACTTCACGCAGTACAACAACTACACGGTCACCGGCATGCGCATCGAGGTCACGGTGACCGGTCCGGACGGATCGACGCTGGCGCGCTTGGTGCGCTTTCGCGGGAAGGATCCGACGTCGTGACCATGCGCCGCATCAACTCCGCGCGCAGGGGCTTCACCTTGGTGGAGCTCCTTGTCTCCATCGCCGTCACGGCGATGGTTGCCGCGTCGGTGGCGGCCACGGTGTCTGCGGTGGGCGTGGGCATGCAGGGCCAGGACGACGCAGCGCAGGAAGTGGCCCGCCTGGCGCGCGCGCAGGCACGCATCGCGGACCACCTGTTCCGTGCGCGCATGATCCTCTCGCAGTCAACCACCGTAGCCACCATGTGGGTGCCGTCCGAGGCGTTCGACGGTTCCGCAAGCAACGCCACCAACTACGACACGATCAACGCCGACGAGCTGCGCTGGTACGTGGTGGACCGGGCCAACCGCGTCATTTCCATGCAGAAGGTGACCAGTTCGTCCAATCGCACCGCGTACGTCCTCACCACGGACTGGGCCGCGCTGCGCACCACGCTGGCCGCGTCCGGCTCGCTGACCACCACCACGGTGCTGGAGGGCGTCCTGGACGCCGCGTTCCGGTTCACCACGTTCACCCCGTGCAGCGATCGCCGCCTGGTGCTGGAAGTCCAGCTCGACGACGACCACGGCGGCATGTCCTACGAGCTCGGCGGCATCGTCGACTCGCTCCAGAAGCACTCCTCCTGCCAATGACCGCACCGCACGCCCATCTCCGACGGGACCGTGCGCGCCAGGGGCGCGGCGCTTCCGCACGCTCGATGGGGCGGGGCGCGGCACTGATGCTGGCGCTGTTCGCGATGATGGTGGTGGGCACCACCACGCTCTCCTACGTGGCGAGCCGCGACACCTCCACGGCCATCGCGCAGAACGCGCAGCTGGCGGCGGATGCGCGCACGCTGGCGGCGTCCGGCATGGACATCGCCAAGGGCCTGCTGCGCTCGAGCGATACCTCGTGGCGCCGCAACCACGTGGCGGGCAAGCTCCTCAGCAACTACTCGCTCGACGGCGGCACGGTCACCATCTCGCTGGTGGACATCGTGAAGCGCGCCAATCCGGCGTACGCGGCCGCCGGCAACATCTACCCCGACGACACCACCACCGAGGTCGAGGTCTCCGTCAGCAGCACCCGCAGCGGCGCCACCTGGAGCTCGGTGGCCAACATGAGCATCCCCAGCGTGGTGAAGGGGCAATACGCCATCTTCGCCAACAAGATCATGCTGGTGGACGGCACGCGGAACTTCATCGGGCGCTGGCCGAACGCGCCCATGAGCTCGCAGAAGCTCCGCGTGAACATCGGTACGCAGGCGGACCTTGCCTTCCTCAACGCCACCTTCCCGTGGTTCG
>Ga0114967_10003672_pt1 | contig 12562 bp, 8 predicted proteins | sample M_130628_MF_Meta_FD_92639 | JGI IMG/M metagenome (GOLD analysis project Ga0114967, IMG submission 92639) | Freshwater microbial communities from Lake Montjoie, Canada to study carbon cycling - M_130628_MF_MetaG | ecosystem: Environmental > Aquatic > Freshwater > Lake | place: Lake Montjoie... | reverse complement strand
CAAGCGTAAGCAAAGCACCTACAAGCCCATCGGCAAGCAAAGCAGAAAAAACAAAGGAAGAAGATGATTTAGTTGCGTCAATTAGTAAAACAATGACAATTCCTCAATTAAAAAAAGAAATTATACTCGCTGACCTTTGGTATGGGACCAAAACAAAAGCAAAAACAAAAGCGGAGTTCGTTGATATATATATTTCAAATGGACTACATAAGAGAGCGGAAGCAAGTGTAAGTGTAAGCAAAGCAGCCACTGTAAGCAAAGCGCCTAAAACTCCACCTAAAACTCCACCAACAACTCCACCTAAAAGCGCAAGCAAAGCAGTTAGAGTAGAACCCAAAGAAGAACTAATTTTGTCATTAATGATAAGCGGACACGGAACAGAGGGTCCAGAGTGGGATCCAACAATGCCAGTTGCTGAATACTATAAAAACAATGTAAGGGTTTATAGCAGGGCTTGTGTTCCTGGAATACCTTCATTAAGGATGCCAAGTAAAATTCGTAAATCAATAGACGATACATTTACAATATTTAAGAATAACCCTGGAAGTGCTACTCAAGAAATTATGTCAGAATATACAAGTCAAGACAAAACTCAATATAGAAAATATTTAGACAAGTTTGAATGTTATAAGGATAATGGTGCGGTTAAAAATAAAGAACGATGTGGAGGACTTATCACTTATTTGTCTTCAAAACAATTTAGGTTTGATCAGGATAACACTCCTAATATAAGATCAGAACATAAAACAGAGTATGGTTTTAACCAATTTTTGGAATCAAGAGGAGTAAACGTATCCGATATTCGGTTAAAAATAACGGCATCAGATGGGTCTGTTACATACAGAAATATATTTAATCCTTATGAAGAAATGGCACAATTTTATAGCAGTAATAAAGAACACAAAGAACCAGTTGATATTATTACAAAGTTTAACCTTGCTTATAGACACGGAATAGAATTTATTCTGAAAGATGTTTTACACAAAGAAGAGTTAATTGGTCGTGCTCTAGAAATTTTTAAATTTAAAGAAGGTCAACAAAAGATAGGATTAATAACCTTGTTACAATTACACAGGTTCTTTGAATTGGTTGGAATTAAATACGTAAATATAATAGACCACTCGTGCCGTAGTTTTAATCCTACTTTTAACATACCTATAGAGAAGGGAGAGGAACGTTTTAAAAAAGAACAAAAATATATTGTGAAACCGGTGGCTTTTGGCAAGCGAAGCAGAAGACGCAGTAGTAGTAAAAAGCTTTCAAAGCGTAGCGACCGTAAATATAAATATACCAGAAAAATATAACTAATTTATATTATTTATTTTATAATTATAATATAAATATAAATGTCTTTAAGCAAAGCGGAAAAAACCAAGGTAGAAAAAGAAGACGAACTATCATCATCAATAAGTAAGTCAATGACAGTTGATAAATTAAAGACGGAACTAACAAAAAATAAAATAGGTTATTCAAGTGCCAAGAAGAAGGCTGATTTTGTTGATTTGTATATATCAAATGGATTACATAACAAGGTAGAAGCAATAAGCTCTGTAAGAGCGGAAAAAGAAGAAGCAAAAGAAGAAGCAAAAGAAGAAGCAGTAAAAGCAAAAGAAGAAGCGGAAGTAGTAGAAGACCTAATTATGTCTATTAGTATAATGGGTCACGGTTGCGAAGATTTAATGACCCCCTGGGCTGCCGAATTACCCATTTCCAAATATTTCAAAGACAATGTCCGCGTTTATAGCAGGGCATGTGTCCCCGATGTTAATTCAATTGGAAATCCATTTCGAAATGAAGATATAATAAAAGATGTCCAGCGCAGATTTTCCGCAGTGCCAAAAGGTGAAACTGCGGCGATTGTCAAAGCATATGCCGACGAAGTAAGAACCGAATATATTCGTGATATTGCCATTACTAAATTAAGTAAAGACCCATTGTCATTCACTCGAGGTTTTGATAAATTATCTGATATTGAAAACCTGGGAAAAGCCTCTAATTTAAGCACATTTTTATGTAATAAGGACTTTTCATTTTATTTTAATGATAAAAAAGAAAAATTAACAGGAACCGTTTTACAACACACCTATAACACACTTGGGATACATGTAACGGATATTCGCGTTAAAAAAACAGCCAGTGATGGGACTGTTAGTTATGAACAAATATTTAGCCCAACTCATATAAAATATAGTCGTATGGATTCGACAAATTTTAATTTGATTTATAAAAATGGTCTTACCTATTTGCTAAAAGATATTATGGGTAGACGAGATTTGGTTAAACCAGCACTAGATATTTTTGGTCTAACAGGCAAAAAAGAACGAATTATGGACGTTTCATTGGAGCAAATATATAATTTCTTTCAGTTGCTTGAAGTCAAATATGCGAATATAATGGATTACACGTGTCGCGCGTGCTCGATTGGTCGTTTGTCACAGGATTTAACCAATAGTATTTATAGAGTGGAACAAACTTATAAAATAAAACCGGTGGCTTTTGGCAAGCGAATAAAAAGTAGCAAACGAATAAATAGCAGCAGTAAAAAAAGAAAAACTAAAAAACAAAGAATTTAAAAACTAGAAAACAAAGAAAGTAAAAAATTGAAATAAGAATTACAATTATATAAAAATGTATAAAATAGTTACATACACCACCATTATAAAATGTCATCACTAAATAGCTCAGTTGTTTTGTCCCGTGAAGAATTTCACGTAAAAGTTTCAGATTCTTTTGATAGCAGAACCCATAAAAAGATACCTAGAATTGGATGCCCTCATTTCAAGGGAAAGGTTAAACATATTCGCAATGAAGATAATTCGATTGAAGATTCATTGTGTGATATTGCCGATAATGTAGAAGGCAAGGCATCTGTTGGCAATTTAGAGAATATTGGATTTTGGATAGAAATGCTTTACAGCGAAGATGATAATAAACTTTACAAAATAAAGTTACACGATAATTTACCACATGGATTTAATGGTTTAGAAAATGATAGCATTCACAACCCTTTAAATATGACCCACATGCGTGACGGACATTCGGAAGATAAAGAGTCGTCTGAATTTGGAACCGGATTAAAAAAGGCGTTGGTATTTCTTGGGAATAGTTGCGAGATTTATACTCGTTCGATTGAAAATGGCACAGATATTTGTTGGTATATCAAAATGGATTTTGTTGAGATGATGGCTCGCGAAAATGCCGAGGACAGTTATGAAATAACTCTAATGGAAAGAATATCATACGAGAGATATTATCAAAACCATAATAATAGTGTCGGGTCATCAATTATTATTTCGGATATTCGCAGCGACAAGATTTGCTCATATGTCGATAAAAATAAATTTGAGCAGAAACTTCGCGAACATTTATCATTAAAATTTACTGGAAAGTTGAAAATGAATGTTTTCAAGTTATATTTAAATAATAATGAAATCGAACAAAAAATGGATGTATATACAAACAATGACGACAAGTATACATTTACATTCTACATCAACAAGCATAATATCGACGACATAGTTGTTAGTAGAAATAAACACCGAGGTATGACTAAAAATCTTATATTTGACAAAGACACATTGGAACTAAAAGAAGATAAAACAAAGAAGGTGATTATCGCATCATATACTGCCTCTTCTAATTATTGGAAATTAGTTTGTACTAGCGTGTCGACTTATGAAAGCCTCAATATAGCACATATTTTAGGTAAGAATGTAACTGAAATAATTAGATATGGACGCAATTACGGCTGTGTACCAATTACAAAAGTAGAACAAGATGGATACTCTAATTATATTAGTAACAAGGTTGAGTATGAGAGTAAGGGACTAAACACATACCTAGGTGTCAGCTCACACAAAAAGGTCACTAGTTTGCCAAAGAATAGTATTACGTCGGCGCTCCTTCGTGCCTTAGAATTTACTACAAAGGAATTCAGAAAGGAGCAAAAAAAGAGAAAGTCTAGTGTAAATTCGGATGATGATGTGTCTGTTATGTCAAATGTAAGTTCGATTACGAATAGCAGTGTTGCGTCCAAAAAAAAACCAGCGCCAGTAAAACAGGCCGCAATTATTATCCCAAAGCCGGATTCAAACGTAGTAGAAAACGAAGTTCCTGTCCATGTAACAATGTTAAATTTTACAACTGGCATAAATGAATATGACGTTGTTATTCAAAACAAAGTTGGAGGAAGCATTAGTAATGAAATCAATTTAAAAGTAGCAGAAGCAGAAGCTGAAATAGAAAAGGAGTTTAACGCGCTCTTAGATGAAGTATTAGACGTAGTTACACACGAAGTAGTAGTATTAGACGCAAACGAAGTAGTAGAAAAAGAAGTAGACAAAGTATTTGGCACATCCGTTCCTGTTTCAGCCACTCAGCGCACAAATTTGTCAATAAAAGAAGGCAATGAATTGATAAACAATATGCTTGAAAAAGAGAAATCCAATGAGAACTTACTTGATGACCATGATGGATTAGACAGTATATTGTCTATGTATTTAGGCACGGCAAGTTGTAAGACAAAACTAAAGATAATACAACTACTCGTAAATGAAAGGTATACTGCTGAGGACGCGAATCGACATATGTTAGGCGGCGCAGAATTGGTAAAAATAGAAAAAAACTTTAATAAATTATAAACATATTATACTTACATTCTACAATTTATATTTTAAACTTACTTAAATATATACTACTTATAAGTAGTATATAGAATTACATTAATTATGAACCCATCACTATTACAGCTACAAGATTTTTTTTTACAAAATGAATCAGGATTAGATATATCCATTATACAGAAATATATAGATGATACCAAGACATCATGGTCTAAGGGCAAATATTGGCTAGGCGGACAGGTAAAACTGGACCCGAATGAACCTATCACACCGGAATTAATAAAACAGGCCTGGAAACCATACTTAGATGGCATGGGTGATTATTATTGTAATAGTTTCGAATATGGAAGTATAATGAACGCAAAGGCTGGTCTAACCAATATAGAAAAAATCGTAAATGTATACATTGAAATACAGAGGCGAAAAATAATGAAAGAACTGGAAAAAACAAAGTTAGCAACCGATGTGAACAAAGAGATTATGTCATTTATATAATTTTTTCTATTAAATTTAGAATGCCGTTATTGGCAAATCGTCTCTAACAAAATATGCGTCCCCTTCTTTTGTCCATTTGATAACCAGTGTAATTATTTCAACACCTGCATTGGTTGCGATTTTTACCGCCTCTCTGTATTCCGGGTCTACAATTGATGGCTGAAACCGGTCTACATCTGTTCGCTGTATAACATAACACATTATACAACGAATTTTGGTTTCTTGCTTTATAAGCGTTAATTCTCGAATATGTTTTAGAGCTCGCGGGCTAACTGGATCTGCACTTTTTTTCCTGTAACCATCGGGAAAATATGCCACCTTTGAATTGATATCACGGTCATCATAGCAAACATTCTTTCTGTCTTTTTTTGCTGTGTCTTCATAATCCGCAAGCGGCACATTTTTGACTTCCATTATAAATGGAATGCCATCACTATCTACTCCAATAAAATCAAATCGTGAATCAACTTGGTCCTTTATATAAATCGCCTTTTCTCTCTTGTAACCTTTTATATTTTGTAACCTTTGGAAAAGATTGGCCTTCAATGTGGCCTCTACTAAGTTTTCTGCTAGTTTGGGATGAATTCCGACTACAATCTCTTCATTACGCTCTTTTATAACCGACAAATACACGCTGTATTCGCAACAAAGCTTACCATCTTGTTTCTCCTTTTTCTCTTGTTTATGTTTTGAAGGTGCCATCATGATTGTCGCCCCTACGTCTGCTAACCCACAGCACCCGAGTGATGCAGTGTGACCTAAAACGGTATCTGATTTGTTCACAATGTTAATATCAGCTACATAGGGTGTCTTTATAAATTTGGATGGCCGCTTGGCAACAGTGCCTTCTACAAGATTTTCAATTGTAAGCAATCGTGACATTTATTCTATAATTTATTTTTATGATTTATTTTTAAAAAAGAAAAATAAATCAAATACTAATTCAATTTTTTATCAAGTTTTTTATAGAGTTTTTATAGAGTTTTATTAAATCCAAAGAGGACACTCTTTTTTTGCCTTATCTGACGTCATTAGATCATATATTCCATGAATATCTTTTGGGAAGCTTGAAATGACCTTTTTAACAAGTTCTTTGTCTTTTTCGGAATCCATATTCATCTTAAAAATAGGTTTTAAAATTGCGGCAACATTCTTCTTAGACTTTAACAGTGTCGGCATATTGGTAATTAATAGTTTCCAAAAATCGAGTATCTCAATGTAGGCATCGCGTGGGTTTGTAGAACAAATAAGGGTTCCTGAATAATACTTGTATGCCATATATAACGCATGACTTTGACAAAACTGCTGCGAACCGTCTACTTGCATTCGCTTTTCATATGGATTGTATTCAATGAACTTTTCTTCGTCTTTTTCTTTGTCCTTTACAACAAATATCCAATGAACTTCGGCAACAATTTCATTCTCTCTAGGACGCGCCCTCGGTATAAGTGCGTTATCAAACCGTTTGTCCAATGTTACGTTCTCAACATACAATTTGGATAATCCGTCTACCAAAAGTGGATTGGGCGGAGTAACCATTTTTTGGATAATTTTAACAAATGACGTCATGTTTTGCCCGATTAGGCTCATAAAAAAGCTGCCGGCAATGTCCAATTGAATATTTAAAAATTTGATGTCAGACATTCTATATTTAATTCTATATTTTAATTCTATACTTTAATTCTATATTTTAATTCTATACTTTATTCCTTACACTTTTGTTTTTTTTCAATTTTCTGTTTCTAATCGAGCCTCCTCTTTTTTTATCACTTTCTAATCCTTTTTTTTCATTATTTCTTTCATTATTTGTATCCTTCTCTTCCTTTTTTTCTTTATTATAATAACTAGTATTGTCAACCAATGGTCTAGGTCTATATTCCAATCCTACAATTTCAGTAAATGCCTTTCGGATATCTTCAAATCGCGCACTACACAACGCAGATGCCTTTTGTAAAGGGTTTACTGATGTGCCTGGAAACAATGTTAGTTCTACATTTACATAAAATGCCAATTTTGATTCCAATTCTAACGCCTTGTTATAATAACTCATTTGTTTGGCATAAGTGATTTGGTCTAATGGATTTATCAGTTGTTGTCCATATGGCATTGGTTGTTGTCCGTATGGTCGTTGTTGTTGCCGTTGAAAAGGGTTCAATGATGGATATAATGGTTGCTGCTGACCGTAAGACATTGGTTGCTGTTGCTGGCCATAAGACATTGGTTGCTGGCTGTAAGACTGTTGCAGATACGGCTGCTGAAATGCCGCTGGCGGCTGACCATAATAGTTGCCAGTGTTGAGCCCCTGTATTCCTTGGGTCAAATAATAGCGGTCTCTTGCGCTTTGACCAGCTCCACCAACTTGTTTATCTTTATAACTATCACCAAATGGTTTATAACCTCCTTTCAATCCTTGTAGTTCTTGTATCCTTTGGTCAATTTCTGCTAATTTGGCCTCATTCTCTGTTTTTTTTAAATCATTATTGGTATATGACTTATGTTGGTTAAGAGCAGCAGTTACTGATTTTGTAATTGTTTTTGCTCCAAGCTGTAATCTTATATCTTCTGATATTCTATCCATTACATTTGAAGCCTTTGTTATATTTCCTTGTATTCTACTTTTTATCTTTTTTAATTGGTTAATATCATCAATCGTGCTTACATCTGTATCAAGTAAATTTGTATTTGTATAAATTAGTTCAGACTGTTTACCTTTTTTGCCCTTTTTACCTTTTTTGCCCTTTTTACCTTTTTTTCCAGCGTCTTCTGATTGTTCAACTATAGCTGCTAGTTCGTTTTCCTTTTCTTCTTCTTCTTTTAACTTCGTAACCAATTCAGTTTGTAATTCTACTTTATTTGAAGAAACTTCTTCCAAAGGATTTATTTTATCTGCGATTTCTTGAACTTCATTTTCAACATTTTTTAATTCATCAACTGCTTTTGCTTCTTCAGCGCCCATATTACTAACAATTTTATCCATTTCATCTTTTATATTATTAGCAAAGGTTTGGTCACACATGTTTATATACGCGTCTACGTATTTTATATTTTTGCTTATAGTGTCATATGAATACAAATAATTATTAGCTGGTATTAATTTCTTACTAACATTGTAAACCAATTTGTAAGTATTTGTTACCTTGACTAAAAATAAAAACTGTTTACTATCACTATAATTTAATCCTTGACAAACCAATCCAAAATCCTCTTGTATATCCTCAATTTTAGAAAAACCCCATCCACCTTTCATTCCAACACCAGTCTCATAATTAAAACTATAATCCATTTTATCATTCGGTTCACTCTTCATTTCAAAAATAATTAATTCACAACTTAATAGCCTTCTTATTCTATCTAATGTTTCTATATTTGAAGCCGGATTTTGATTTAATTCTTTCAACATTTTGTCTACATTTGTATTACTAGGGAAATCATCTAAAACAACCCAATCTTGATATGCGTTATCATAATAATCTCTATCATAAATTTTTTCTTCTAATTTTTGATACAACTTATAAAGACGTGCCATTTGCGAATTAAACTCATCTGTTAACTCGACATTTTTTTGTCCTTTTGGAATAGTTTTCAACTGCCAAAGTCTAGTTTCATAATCAGGGAATGCTAATAAATCTTCAATCAACGTAGAGTTATTTTTGTTACCTTCTTGTAAATTACGACATACATTTGTCAGACCATCTGTATCTAATACAGGGTCAATCATCTTGTGAATTGTCTCGCAATATTTTTCCATTACAGTTATACTTTCATTAATTAAATCTGACTTGTGTTGATACAATCTTTTAGTTCGTTCACTTGAATTGATTTTTCGTTCGATAAACTCTGTTGTTATTTTGTTTTCTTGGTCATTTAATTCTTTCGTAGACCACATCATCGATTTTGGTATTACAAAAGAAAAGTCATTAGTATTAGCAGCAATCACGTTTTCAATAATATCCTCTATCTCTTCATAATATAATTCAAATGTCCTTGCTATTTCTTCTTGGAGTGTAAACATATTTAGCTCAGACGCATAGAGATTGAATTGCCTCAAACATCTCAATTCCAATAAACTAGTAAACAATATAAGTCCTTCATATACCTCAATTTCCTTCTCTTTTAATCCTATAAAACGCTTCTCTTGTTCTGTTACTGGGTTCTTTTTGGTTAAAAATCCGTCTTTGTTAGACATATCATATAAATTATAGTCGCTTTCGTTTTCTGAAACACGTTTGGCAAAATCGCGTATCATGTCAACGTCTTGTTTTTTGTCATTGTTTAAAAATGAATTGTAACTTGTTAGTTCTGTTTGTAAAACCGTCATTTTCTTCTTTGTTTCATCCGCAATTGACTTAATAAAGCCTGGCAGTCCATCTAAAAATATTTTCCATATATCCGACTGGTTTGTAAAACAGTGAAACATAATGATTAACATATATAATTCAAATTGTCTTAACTCGATATACATCAATTCCTGATTTTTTGTATATTTGTCCAATTCATTGGACGCGTTAATTGTATTGGTATCTTGCTCAAAATCGGTTGTAAAATCAACGTCAAACCATTTCAAGTGTTTGGCCTTGTATGCTTCTATTGTTTGAGACATAGATGTGGATGATGCTATCAGGGTTTCAAAAACTTGTATGTCAAAATCAAAGCACTTATCTGCCAACAACGCTTTGCTTCCCTTCTTGTAGCCAATCATTTTTACGTAATTTGTTTTAATGTATTTGATTAATGCTATTACATTTTTGAAATATTCCTGTTGTCCGACAAATATTTGTTTTAATGTTTCTGATAATTCCTTTATTTTTCGCATATACTCCTTCTTTTTACTAGACAACAAAAGTATAACAGGTTTGATTTGTTTGACATCAACGTCGTCTGCTATTTTGTCTTCTATTTCTTCAGTTAAGTTTTTATAATCTTCAAGGATTTCGGGTATTGTTTCGGAAATTAATTCAAAGAAATGTTGACTCGTGCCTAAAAATGCTTCCTTTGTTGTAACATAATTTTCGTATAATTTAGCCCCTGTCTCACCATTTGTATCTACGTCTCCAACAAAATCAATAAACTTGTTGTCTGTTAGTCCCATTACCAATGTAAATGTAATTGGCTCACATGGGTTCATTTGAGAATATGGTGGTTCGAAACCAATTGGGTCATTCTTTCTCAAGTCACCACCTAACAAATAATTTAGAAAGCCAGGTAGTTTTTTCAAAGTTGCCTTGTTTGATACGATTTGTGTTTTTGCCAAATCTGATAATCCTTGTTCCCGATCTTCTTGTTGCTGTTGCTGCTGTTGTTGCTCTTGTTGCTGTTGCTGTTTAAGCATATTTTTAACCTTTAATCCTCTTGCTGACGCACTTCCTGATAACAAGGTTGGGTCTATTTTTTCCAATTCGTTCAATTCATCATCGGCTTCCTTTTCTGCCTTTTCGGAATCACCGGATGTGCCAACTAATTGCTCTGATGGTTTTTTATCAGTATCCCAGTCACCTTCATGATACCTGTATGTAATAATCGTATATGGTTTTCCAGCAACATATACTACATTATTTGTTTTAAATAATGTTTCGACGGTTAATGCTATATTTCTATCAACTACACCTTCATCTTTTGCCTCTTTATAAGTTCTTTTACGCTGCATACTTGTAAAATCACTTAGAATACGATTTATCATCATTTCAAATTCATTGGCTATAAAAAATTGGTTTAATATTTTTGTTTTTGGAGCGCCTTGAGGTATATCTCTTATGCCACGTTTAGTATATTCAACCAATGGGTTTATAAATACGGTGTCACTTTTTACATCAGGAACTAACATTTGGGGCATAAAATTAAAACTGTAAAGGTTTGACTCAATGTAGAATATAATTGTGTTTGGATATTTTTCCTTAGGACCTGTAGCATTCGGATTCAGAGTAGGATTTTGATTTTGTTTTTGAATTATTTGATTCGGAGTAGGATTTGGAGTAGATGATGGAATTATTGCGTTACTAACAGTAGGAATTGGATTTACAGTAGGACCAGGATTTACAATAGGACCAGGATTTACAATAGGACCAGGATTTACAATAGGACCAGGATTTACATTAGGATTACTACTTATTTCTAATTCTCTTTTTTCTTTAGGTAACCCGCTACCACTTTCACTGCTCTTAGTACTATTATTATTATTGTTATTATTAGTTGTATAATTTTCTGTTGTTGTTTTATTTTCGTTTTCTTTTGTTTCCATATTTATAATACTTGTATATTTTTAAATTATTGTTTAGTGTACATTTGAATAATTTTCAACAATGTTTGTATTAAATGTTAGAAACGCATTTTTTTGTTCCTTCTTCGCCTTTACCTTCTTTGCCTTTTCTAAAATGGCTATCGCCGAAGTAATCTCTTGTTCGGATACTACTCCATCTTCGTTTGTATCCACTAACTTATTCAACACTTTATACTTCTCGGGGACAATACAATAAGGACTCTCTTCATTGAATAAATGGTCAGATAATATTGTAAAAACAGCAGTCAATACAAGCGCCGTGTATATATCACGGGTACCCATCCATGCCATCGAAAAGACAAGTATTTGCTTGGTTACATTCATTTTTAGATATTCTTCGGTGGATTTACTAAATTGAATTGTAATAAACTTCGAACCAATATTTAATAAAATCATTACAATGCCGGCAAAAAATTTACTGTTGTTTAGAAATAATACATGGTCGTGAAAATATCCAAACATATTTGAAAATACATTGCTCATTTATATTAAATTAATATAAAAATTATATTAAGAATAATATTTTTTATCCCTTTAATCCTTTTAATCCTTTAGTATAAAGAACCCATTGTTCCAAATGCTTCTTTTGTTGTCGTTGGCGCGACTTCTTCAGTGGACGCAAAATTGGCTTTCGCAACGGTTATCGTATTTGATTCTTTAGCCTGAATGGCATCTTTAATCGCTTCTTTGTCGACGCCGTCAGTACTATGAGTTGTTGTATGAGCGCTATGAGTAGTAGTACTTGTAGTAGGAGCAGTACTTGTAGCAGTAGTAACCTTGTCCTTCATCTTCTCTTTGTCTTCCTCTGACATGCCTTCAAGACCCTCAAACATATACATATTTGACGCGATAATGACACACAACGCAGCAAGCAATCCTAAAGTAACATTATGCATAGCAAAAAATACGATTAATGCTATTAAGGCTAATCTCCCTAAAGTGTTGTTATATAAATTGTTTAATGACTTTGGACTAACAATTAAAACAATTATTAATAATGTGAATAAAAAACACAGACCATGATTTTTACTTAGCGCCATTCTATATAAAATACTAAATATATTATATTTTCTTATAAAAGTTTCTTATCGAAGTTTTTCTTATCGAAGTTTTTCTTATCGAAGTTTTTCTTATCGAATTTTTTCTTATCGAATTTTTTCTTATCGAATTT
>Ga0114967_10003670_pt1 | contig 12565 bp, 9 predicted proteins | sample M_130628_MF_Meta_FD_92639 | JGI IMG/M metagenome (GOLD analysis project Ga0114967, IMG submission 92639) | Freshwater microbial communities from Lake Montjoie, Canada to study carbon cycling - M_130628_MF_MetaG | ecosystem: Environmental > Aquatic > Freshwater > Lake | place: Lake Montjoie... | reverse complement strand
TTGAACCTGATTGCGTCTGAGCCCGACATTTCCCGCGTGCCCATCATGATCGACTCTTCCAAATGGAGTGTCATTGAAGCGGGTTTGCGTTGCATTCAAGGCAAGGGCATTGTCAATTCCATCAGCATGAAAGAGGGCGTTGAAGGCTTTAAGCAACAAGCGCAACTCATCAAGCGATATGGTGCGGCGGCGGTGATCATGGCTTTTGATGAAAAAGGCCAGGCAGACACCTACCAACGCAAAATTGAAATTTGCGAACGCGCTTACCGCGTGTTGGTGGACGAGGTGGACTTCCCACCCGAAGACATCATTTTCGACCCCAATATTTTTGCCATTGCCACGGGCATTGAAGAACACGACAACTACGCCGTCGATTTCATTGAAGCCACGCGTTGGATCAAACAAAACTTGCCCGGCGCCAAAGTGTCGGGCGGTGTGTCCAATGTGTCTTTTAGTTTCCGCGGCAACGACCCCGTGCGCGAAGCCATTCACACGGTGTTTTTGTACCACGCCATTCAAGCTGGCATGGACATGGGCATTGTGAACGCCGGCATGGTGGGCGTGTACGACGAGCTCGAACCTGACTTGCGCGAACGCGTTGAAGATGTGGTGTTGAACCGCCGCCCCGATGCGGGTGAGCGCTTGGTGGAGGTAGCAGAAAACGCCAAAGGCGCCGCCAAAGACGATTCACAAAAGCTGGCTTGGCGCGGCACGCCCGAAGCGCCGGTGACCGTGTCGGCCCGTTTGTCACATGCCTTGGTGCATGGCATCACCGACTTTATTACCGAAGACACCGAAGAGGCTTACCAAGAAATTTTGGCCAAGAACGGAAGGCCATTGCATGTGATTGAAGGCCCGCTCATGGACGGTATGAATGTGGTGGGCGATTTGTTTGGTCAAGGCAAGATGTTCTTGCCGCAAGTTGTCAAGTCTGCGCGCGTCATGAAGCAAGCCGTGGCGCACTTGGTACCTTACATTGAAGAAGAAAAGCGCCAGCAAGAAGCAGCCGGTCAGGATGTGAAATCTAAAGGCAAGATTGTGATTGCCACCGTCAAAGGCGACGTGCACGACATCGGCAAAAACATTGTGACCGTGGTGCTTCAGTGCAACAACTTTGACGTGGTCAACATGGGTGTGATGGTGCCGTGTCACGAAATTTTGGCCAAGGCCAAAGAAGAAAACGCCGACATCATTGGCTTGTCAGGGCTGATTACACCCAGCTTGGAAGAGATGCAGTACGTGGCCAGCGAAATGCAAAAAGATGCGCACTTCCGTTTGCGCAAAATGCCTTTGCTGATTGGGGGCGCCACCACCAGCCGTGTGCATACCGCTGTCAAAATTGCACCGCACTACGAAGGCCCGGTGGTCTATGTACCCGATGCATCGCGCAGTGTGAGTGTGGCGCAAGGTTTGTTGTCAGACCACGCCGCTACTTACGTTGACGAGCTGAATGCCGATTACGCCAAAGTGCGTGAGATGCATGCCAACAAAAAACAAACGCCCATGTGGCCACTGGCCAAAGCGCGTGGCAACAAAACGGCGGTTGATTGGACTGCCTTCAAAACACCCGCACCTAAATTCATTGGTCGCCGTGTTTTCAAGAATTTCGATTTGGCCGAACTGGCGCGCTACATCGATTGGGGTCCTTTCTTTCAAACTTGGGATTTGGCCGGTCCTTACCCCGCCATCTTGAAAGACGAAGTAGTAGGCGTTGAAGCGCAAAAAGTTTTCAACGATGCTCAGAAGATGTTGCAAAAAATCATTGAAGGTCGATGGATCACGGCGCATGGTGTGATGGGCTTGTACCCTGCCAACAGCGTCAACCACGATGACATTGCTTTGTATGCCGATGAGGCGCGTGAAACTGCTGTGCTCACATGGCATGGCCTGCGCCAACAAACAGAAAAACAAACCGGCAAACCCAGCCGCTGCTTGGCAGATTTTGTGGCGCCACATCTGGATGCACAAGGCAAACCCACTCAGTTAAAAGACTACGTGGGTGTGTTTGCTGTCACGGCCGGCATCGGCGTAGAAAAGCGCGAACAAGCTTTTGAGGCTGCGCACGACGATTACAGCGCCATCATGCTCAAAGCCTTGGCCGACCGATTTGCAGAAGCTTTTGCTGAATGCATGCACGAGCGTGTGCGCAAAGATTTGTGGGGCTATGCCGCGCATGAGAAAGCCGGGTTGGAAGAATTGATTGCCGAAAAATACCAAGGTATCAGGCCCGCACCAGGCTACCCAGCATGCCCTGATCACTCTGTGAAAAAACAAATGTTCGAACTACTGCAGTGCAAGGAGATTGGCATGAACCTCACAAGCAGTTTAGCCATGACACCGGCGGCCAGTGTGTCAGGTTTTTACCTGAGCCACCCCGACAGTCAGTACTTTAATGTGGGCAAAGTGGGAGAAGATCAAGTGCAAGATTTGGCCAAGCGACAGAACTTGAAAGTGGCCGATATTCAGCGCTTGTTGGCGCCTAATTTGTGAGCGCTGATTTGCGCCCACCACAAACAAGCCACCCCTAAAACGCCCAGCCCTAAAAGCCAGCGCAGGCCATCCGTGTAGCCCACCTCGGGGGTCCACATCAAACCTAAAGCCCAAGGTGCTGCAGCGCGGCCCAAAGCCAGCGGCACACCCAATACACCATTGAGTTGCCCTACATGGTCGCGGCTGACATATTGCGCCATGGCGGTGCCTTTCACAATCGTGTTCAGGCCATTGCCCAAACCATAGAACAAGACAAACATCAAGGCGGCCCAAGGCTCCAAACCACCCGCCACTAAAAACAACAATCCCAAAGGCACCAAACAAGGAATCCATTTGTTGGCCGCATGAACATCTAAATGTTTTTCAAAGACAAACAACAAGAGCCGCCCCAACACTTGAATGACGCCAATGGAGGCCGGAATGGCAATGACCCAGGCGGGTGACAAATGCGCTTCTTCCAACAAACTCACCATGTGCGCTGGCAGTGCAGAGCTGACGCTTAAGGTTGTTAACATGAAGCCGGCAAGCAACCAAAAAGGCGCACGTTTGAAGTGAGCCTTGATGGCCTCAGGTGGCGCTTGTTCGTGTTGCAACTCAGTAGAGGAAGTTGGCTGAATTGCTGTGTCAGCAGCATGACCCAAGTCAATCTTTTTCGTGGCGCCGCGCAACAGCCAAGCGTGCAATGGCCAACAGATCAGCCATTGAAGGAGTGCCAAAACCCACAGGGCATGGCGCCAACCCAACTCTTGAATCAGCCAAGACGACAGCGGAAAGAACACTGTACTGGCCAGCCCACCTAAAAACGTCATGATGATGATGGCGCGCCTGAAATCGTTTGGAAATCTGCGGGTGACGATGGCAAAAACAGGGGCATAAAGTGTGGCCGACATGCCGATACCCAAAGCCAGCCATACGCCATAAAACCCAGCCAGTGAGTCGATGAAGCTGTGGGCAAACAAACAAGCACCGACCCAGACAGAGCCCCAGGTCATGACACGGCGTTCATGGCCGCGATCAATCAGCCAACCGATGGGATAGGCCATCAGCCCATCGGCCAACAAAGCCAAGCTAAACCCCAAAGAGGATTCGGCGCGACTGAAACCCAACTCGCGCTCAACAGGTCCCATGACCAAAGAGAAGGTGTAAAACACGCTTCCCCAAGTAATGAGTTGTGGCCAAGACAGCCATACCGCAAACGGGCCGAGTGCGGTGGTTTGCTTGCTGATTTGGGTGGGGTCCCAATAGGGCCGATATCTGCTCATGGCCGTATTATCAGTGCCCCGCAACGGGCCTTCTGTATTGCACGGCCTCTGCGATATGGACCTTTTCGATGTGGGTACTTTGGGCCAAATCAGCAATCGTTCTGGCAATTTTTAAAACGCGGTGTGAACTGCGACCACTCCATCCCAAATGGGATGCAACTTGGGTGATGTAAGCCAAGGCATCTTGCTCCAAGGCGGCGTGCTTGTCTAAGGCAGCGCCACTCAAAGCATGGTTGCTGCAGCCTTGCCTTTGAGTCGCTAACAAGCGTGCGTGATGACAGCGCTTTTTAAGCGCGGCCGTGCTTTCACCCGCGGGCGAGTTAATGAGCAATGCGGCGCTCTGGCTGGGCACCTCGATGTGCAAATCAATGCGGTCTAACAGCGGGCCACTGACTTTGCTGCTGTAGCGGTGCACTTGGTCGGGCGTGCAACGACACACAGGGCCGCTTTGGCCAGGACTTCTAGCGTGACCGGCATAGCCACAGGGGCAGGGGTTCATGGCGGCAATCAATTGAAACCGAGCTGGAAACTCTGCGCTCTGTGAAGAGCGCGAGATGGTGACGCAGCCCGACTCCATGGGCTCGCGCAATGCCTCCAAGGCTGCTCGGGGAAACTCTGGCAGCTCGTCTAAAAATAAAACACCATGGTGGGCCAAAGAAATTTCGCCCGGCCTTGGCGGTGATCCTCCACCCACCAAGGCCACGGCACTGGCAGAGTGGTGCGGCTGGCGAGTTGCTCTCACCAACCATTGCGACAGTTGAAACCGACCCGCCAAGCTGGCCACAGAAGCGGCCTCTAAAGCTTCTTGAACGCTAAGCGGTGGTAACAGGCCAGCAAATCTGAGGGCCAACATGGACTTGCCCGATCCCGGGGGGCCCACCATGAGAAGGCTGTGTCCGCCTGCCGCTGCAATTTCAAGCGCCCTTTTGGCGCCAGCTTGGCCCTTCACATCGGCCAAGTCTGGATAGGAAGTGTGGTCATCCCAATGTGGGCCTGGGGTGTGACTCATTCGCGCCCATCCATCCGGGTTGCTGGGCGTCGCTTGCGAAGCGCTTGCACCTGCCAAACAAAATTGATCTGCCACATCGCGCAAATGACGGGCTCTGTAAACCCTCGCATCGGGGACCAGCGCGGCTTCTTCAGCACTTCCGGGTGGCAATACCAAGGCGTGTGCTTTGACCTGTTGGTACAAAGCCAAGCCCATGACCAAAGCACCCCGGACCGGCCGCAAGGCCCCAGACAAGGACAACTCTCCAGCAAATTCGTAGTCATTCAAGCGTGTGCCATCGATCTGACCGCTGGCCGCCAAAATGCCCAAAGCAATTGGCAAATCAAATCGGCCAGAGTCTTTGGGCAAGTCCGCGGGCGCCAAGTTGACCGTGATGCGCTGATTGCTAGGGAACTCAAAACCAGAGTTTTGAAGCGCAGACCGAACCCGCTCCCGAGCCTCCTTGACTTCGACATCTGCCAGGCCGACCAAGGTAAAGCTGGGCAGACCATTGGCCAGATGCACCTCGACCGTGACGGAAGGCGCTTGCAGGCCCAGCAATGCCCGGCTTTGCACCAAAGATAAACGCATACTTGCTCCGCGCACCAAACGGGTGCAATATCTGTAAGACTTTTTATAAACCAGTCCTAGGGGGGTGCAACTGGCATTGGAACACCGCTGCCCTCAAAAAAACCATTTCAGAGCGATGACAATGACTTGCACTGATGCAGTGCAGCATTGGCATGCTAAATGCTTAAAAACCAAGTCTTATTCAAATTCAACAGGAGCTTCTCATGAAAAAAATCGCAACCCCCCTGATGTTGGCCATGTCTTTGGCCATGGCTGGCAATGCCTTTGCGCAAGCAGCACCTGCAGCGCCAGAATCCACTTTGTCTTTCAATGTGGGTGGTGTGAATGAATACCGTTACCGCGGCATTTCACAAAGCCGCTTAGATCCTGCTTTGAGTGGCGGTGCAGATTACGCCGATAAGAGCGGAGCCTATGTGGGCGTTTGGGGCTCTAGCATCAAGTGGATCAAGGATGCTGGCGGCAAGTCCAATACCGAAGTTGATTACTACGCTGGCTATAAATTCACAGTGGGTGACGTGGGCTATGACATTGGCTTCCTGCACTATGACTATTCTGGCAACGCCCTCAAGCCTAGCGCCAACACCAATGAGTTGTACGGTGCTATTACCTTGGGCCCCTCCACCTTGAAATACTCACAAAGCACAGGCAACTTGTTTGGCTTTGCCAACAGCAAGGGCAGCTCGTACGTTGACCTCACCGCCACATTCGACTTGGGTGATGGCTATTCGTTTGCACCGCACATCGGTTATCAAAGCGTGAAGGGCGCTGGTAACGGCATCTATTCCTACACAGACGCTGCGCTGACTTTGGGCAAAGACTTGGGAAATGGATTGGCTGCATCTGCCGCCATCATTGGCACCAACGCTAAAACTGGCTCTTACGTTTACAGCGCCGGTAAAACTGTGACGCAACTGGGCAAGTCAGGCTTGGTTGTTGGTCTGAAGTACAGCTTCTAATTTTTTGCATTACCAAGGAACCATCATGAAACTGGTGACCGCCATCATTAAACCCTTCAAGCTCGATGAAGTGCGTGAAGCACTCTCAGCCATCGGCGTCCAAGGCATTACTGTGACCGAAGTCAAAGGCTTTGGTCGTCAAAAAGGACACACCGAGTTGTATCGGGGTGCTGAGTATGTGGTTGATTTCTTGCCTAAGGTCAAGATTGAAGCCGCTGTGTCAACCGACCAATTTGAGCGAGTCATCGAAGCCATTGAAGCCGGCGCACGCACCGGCAAAATCGGCGACGGCAAAGTGTTTGTGTACGACTTGGAACAAGTTGTCCGCATTCGCACCGGCGAAACTGGGGCTGAAGCCCTTTGATGTCCCAGAAAGAGAGATTTGTATGAAAAAATTATTTGCCTCCCTCGCGTTGGGATTGACCTTGTGTTTTGGCAGTGCTGCATTTGCACAAACCGCGCCAGCAGCAGATGCCAAAGTAGAAGCCAAAGCTGAAGCAGCCGCACCAGCCACGGCCCCAGCAGCAGCGCCCGCTGCGGCTGAAGCGGCCCCCGCACTTGTTCCCAACAAAGGCGACACAGCTTGGATGATGGTTTCAACCATCTTGGTCATCATGATGGTGGTGCCTGGCTTGGCCTTGTTCTACGGCGGCTTGGTTCGCAGCAAAAACATGTTGTCTGTGCTGATGCAAGTGATGGTGACCTTCTCCTTGGTCACGGTCTTGTGGTTCATCTACGGTTACAGCTTGGCATTCACCGAAGGTAACGCCTACATTGGTGGACTCGATCGTTTGTTCATGAACGGTATTTGGGATAACGCAGCGGGTACCTTCGCAAATGCCGCGACTTTCAGCAAAGGCGTGGTCATTCCTGAAATTACCTTTGCAGGTTTCCAGGCCACGTTTGCTGGCATCACGTGTGCCTTGATCGTCGGTGCATTTGCAGAGCGCATCAAGTTTTCCGCAGTCTTGATCTTCATGACTTTGTGGTTCACTTTCAGCTACTTGCCAATCGCTCACATGGTTTGGTTCTGGATGGGCCCTGACGCCTACACAGCCAAAGAAGTTGTTGACGAGATGAACGGCAAAGCCGGCATGATCTGGCAGTGGGGCGCGCTTGACTTCGCTGGCGGTACCGTTGTTCACATCAACGCTGCTGTGGCTGGTTTGGTCGGCGCCTTTATGATTGGCAAACGAATTGGTTATGGCCGCGAAGCCATGACACCTCACTCTTTGACATTGACCATGGTCGGTGCATCATTGCTGTGGGTGGGCTGGTTTGGTTTCAACGCTGGCTCTGCTTTAGAAGCCAACGGTTTTGCAGCCCTCGCCTTTGTGAACACCTTGTTGGCCACCGCCGCTGCTGTGTTGGCTTGGTGTGTCGGTGAAGCCCTGATGCGCGGCAAAGCTTCTATGCTGGGTGCAGCCTCTGGTGCTGTGGCTGGTTTGGTAGCCATCACGCCAGCAGCCGGTAACGTCGGTATCGGCGGCGGCTTGGTCATCGGTATCGTTGCTGGCTTTGCATGTTTGTGGGGCGTTAACGGCCTCAAGAAAATGCTGGGCGCAGATGACACATTGGACGTCTTCGGCGTGCACGGTGTGGGCGGTGTTGTGGGTGCTTTGCTCACGGGTGTGTTCAACTCACCGGCCTTGGGTGGCCCTGGCTTTGTGGCCGACTGGACCACAGCCACCATGGTGACAGCGGCTGATTACTCCATTGCTGCACAAGTTTGGACTCAAGCCAAAGCCGTGCTAGTGACCATTGTGTGGTCTGGCGTGGTGTCTTTGGTCGCCTTTAAACTGGTTGATTTGACAGTGGGTCTGCGGGTCTCTGAAGAAGCAGAGCGCGAAGGCTTGGACATCACATCACACGGCGAAACTGCTTATCACGGCTAATCTGCAAAGATTTTCCAAAGACTTTCCGAGAAGTTAGTCTCCAAGTTCACAGCCCGCTTCGGCGGGCTTTTTTTCGTCTGCAAACAGGGCGGCTGCACAGAAAACAAATTCTTAACTCACAATCACACCATCACATCGCCCCAATTGAAAATGACTCAAACACCGCCAATGAGCTATCCGAAATGGCAGCGCATGACTTCCCAAGCAGATGGCTTGGGAGAGTCACCGTTTTGGCACCCAGCAGAAAAATGTTTGTATTGGGTCGACATTCCCGGCCAACGCTTGAGGCGCATGGCCATGACAGCAGACGCGCTGGGCGAGCAAAAGCCTGAGGACTGGCCTTTAGGAGAGGAGCCAGGTTGCTTTGCGCCTGCAGCCCAAGGTGGCTGGGTGATGGCCACCCGCAGCGGTGTTTATCGCGCTCAAAATTGGGGCGGCCCCAGACAGTTATTGGCGGCTGCGCCCTACGACACAGCCCAAATGCGATTCAACGATGGCAAGTGTGATCCTGCTGGCAACTTTTGGAGTGGCTCCATGTTTGAGCCGCGCGATCAAGCGCTTGCTGCGTTGTATGCATTGCAAGCAGACGGCCGCTTAGAGTTCAAGGCAGGTGACGCTACCGTGGCCAATGGCCTGGCCTGGTCTCCAGATGGTCGCACCCTTTATTGGTCGGACACGGGGGCGCATTGCATCAGGGCCTGGGACTATGACGCAGACACCCAAACCATGAGCCGGGAACGATTATTTGCCCAATTTCCGCTCAAGCCAAATAACTGGGTTTATGGCACCGCCAGCGCCCAAGCGTATCTCGGTCGCCCCGATGGCGCTGCGGTGGACGTTGAAGGTTTCTACTACTCGGCCATGTACGAAGGCCATCGCTTGGCCAAATTTGCACCAGATGGGCGGTGCGTGGCGTTCATTCAAGCACCTGTTCAGTGCCCCACCATGCCCTGCTTTGGCGGTGAGGACATGCGCACTTTGTTCATCACCACTTCGGCCCATGGCCGCAGTGCAGAGGAGTTGCAAGCCCTGCCTGACTCGGGCTGTGTGTTTGCAATACGCGTAGAGACGCCCGGCTTACCTGTGAGTTTTTTCAACAACTGAATTGACCTAATTCTTGCAGGCAAAAACGCAAGAATCCACCTAAACAAGGGCGTAGCCGTTTAACATGGGCACATGCACGCAAGCCGCCAACCCAGCCAATGCACAGATCTGTTCCCAGATCTGCCTGCGCTTTTGGACACCATTCGATCAGCTGCCGCACAAACTGCAGGGGACCGAAAGAAGTTTCGCATTCATGGCTCGGGCAGCCACGATTTTTATGGCGAGTCATTGGAAGGTGAATTGCTAGAAACACGCGGACTTAATGGCATCTCTCAATATGAGCCCAGTGAATTGGTCGTGACGGTTGCAGCTGGCACGTCCTTGCACGAATTAGAAACGGTGTTGTCAGAACAGGGGCAATGCTTGGCCTTTGAGCCGCCTCACTTTCAAGCGAATGCGGGCAACAAGCCGCACAGCCATGCCACAGTGGGCGGCATGGTGGCCGCAGGCTTAAGCGGCCCTGCCAGGGCCAGCGCAGGATCGGTTCGAGATTTTGTCTTGGGCCTCAGGTTCATCAATGGCCGCGGCGAACACCTCACCTTTGGTGGGCAGGTCATGAAAAACGTGGCCGGCTATGACGTCAGCCGATTGCTAGCGGGCAGTTGGGGCACGCTGGGTTTGATCACCGAAGTATCACTCAAGGTTTTGCCGATGGCCCCAGCCGAGGTTTTTTTGATGTGCGCACTGCCGCAATCGCAAGCCTTGAATTTATTGCACCAATGGGGTGGCCAGCCCTTGCCATTGAATGCCAGTTGCTGGGTCAAAGACAACACCCAAGCTGGCGCACCTGAGATCTTGTTTGTTCGCTTGCGGGGCGCGCTGGCTGCGGTGCAAGCGGCCAAGCTGCGCATGTCACAAGATGTGGCCAAGTTGCAAAGTGAGTTGATAGAACAATCGGCTGAATCGGCTGCACAAGATTGGGCCTTGTGCCGAGATCAGGCTTTGCCATTTTTCACACAACACAGCGCCAAGGAAAACTTGGCGCTTTGGCGTTTGTCTGTGCCGCAAACAGCGCCGGTTTTGAATTTGCCAAACAGTGCCAGCGAAGCTTTCATTGAGTGGCATGGTGCGCAGCGTTGGATCTGGGCACCCCTCAGCGAGGTGCAAGCTATTCGGCAAGCCGCCGCCAACGTGGGCGGCCAAGCCACTTTGTTTCGGCGGCCACAGCAAGCCAGTGCCGCAGTGAATGTGAACACGCCGGTTTTTGCGCCACTTGATTCGGTGCAGCAACGCATTCAACACGCGTTGAAAAATGAATTCGACCCTGCGGGCATTTTCAGCCCTTGCAGACTGAACGCGTATTTCTGAGGCGCAACATGCAAACCCAACTCGCACCTGAGTTTCAAAACACCCTCATCGGCCAAGAGGCCGAAGCCATTCTGCGCCAATGTGTGCACTGTGGATTTTGCTCGGCCACCTGCCCTACTTATCAATTGATGGGCGATGAGCTAGACGGACCGCGAGGCCGCATCTACCTCATGAAGCAAGTCTTTGAAGGCGCAGAACCCACGCGCAAAACACAGCTGCATTTAGACCGGTGCCTCACGTGTCGCAACTGCGAAAGCACATGCCCCAGCGGCGTTGAATATGGCCACCTGGTTGACTTGGGCCGCAAAGTGGTTGATGCCAAAGTACAAAGACCTCTGAAAGAACGCGCACTGCGCTGGGCGCTCAAAGAAGGACTGACCTCTGCACTCTTTACACCTGCCATGAAGTTGGGACAAAGTGTTCGGAGCCTATTGCCTGCTGCACTGAAAGCCAAAGTGCCTGCGCCACAAAATGCTGGCGCTTGGCCGCAAGAAACGCACACCCGCAAGGTCTTGATGTTGGCCGGTTGTGTGCAGCCTGCCATGATGCCCAATATCAATTCGGCCACTGCCCGCGTGCTTAACGCATGCGGCATTCAGGTTGTCGTGCCGCCTTCTGCAGGGTGTTGTGGTGCCGTCAAGTTTCACTTGAACGATCAAGTGGGTGGTCTCGACCACATGCGTCACAACATCGATGCCTGGTGGCCTTGGGTTGAACAAGGCGTGGAAGCCATCGTCATGAATGTCTCGGGTTGCGGCGTCACCGTGAAAGAGTATGGCCATCTGCTGCAACATGATGCGCAATATGCGGCGAAGGCGCAGCGCATTTCTGAACTCACTCGCGACTTGAGTGAGTTGTTGCCCATGTGTTTACCTGAGCTTCAAAAGCAATTGAAGCCCGAGCTTGTGGCCCAATCGGGTGTACTGGCTTATCACCCGCCTTGTACTTTGCAGCACGGCCAACAGCTCAAGGGGGGGGTGGAGTTTCAATTGGGTCAGCTCGGATTTAAGTTGCGCGTGGCTGAAGTTGAATCCCATTTGTGCTGTGGCTCTGCAGGCACCTATTCAGTGTTGCAAGCTGATACGGCTTATGCCTTGCGCGATCGCAAGTTGGGGCATTTAAATCACTTGCAACCCACCGCCATTTTGAGTGCCAACATTGGCTGCATCACGCATTTGCAAAGTGGTGCCGATGTGCCGGTGCGGCATTGGGTGGAGTTGGTCGACGAAGTGCTTTCTAAAAGCCACTGAACATCGCTTAAGCGGCCAATGCCGCTTCAATGTCTTGGGTTATTTTCTCGGGCTTGTCCATCGAGGCATAGCGCTTAAGTACACGGCCATCACGGCCCACCAAAAATTTGGTGAAGTTCCACTTAATGGCCTTGCTGCCTAACAAGCCCGGCGCCTCAGCGCACAACCATTGGTAGAGCGGATGCGCTTCTGGGCCATTGACATTGACCTTTTGCATCATGGTGAAAGTCACGCCGTAATTGACTTGGCAAAAATCTGCAATGACCGTGTTGCTCGCAGGATCTTGGCCGCCAAACTGATTGCAGGGAAAGCCTAAAACAGCCAAGCCTCGGTCTTTGTAGGCTTGGTGAACTTTCTCTAGACCACCAAACTGAGGCGTGAAACCGCAGGCACTTGCAGTGTTCACGATCAACATGACCTTGCCTTGCAATTGGCTCAGCGCCAGACCTTGTCCATTCATTTGAACGGCTTCAAAATCGTAAATTGTTTTCATGGGAAGTGCCTTCGAGAGGGTTAAGTCAATTGGCGATCAACCATGAGAGTGATCATTTTTAGCCACTTCAATCAATTGTTGCAGCTCTTCACTGTGGTCTCGCATATTGCGCTCGTGCCAGCGTTTGATCAGCCACATGAAGCCGGCCACCACCAAGCCAAAGGCGGTGATGGCACCAAAGGCTGACAAGCCCATGCCTGTTGAGAAACTGTACATGCCACCCAGCAG
>Ga0114967_10003669_pt1 | contig 12567 bp, 9 predicted proteins | sample M_130628_MF_Meta_FD_92639 | JGI IMG/M metagenome (GOLD analysis project Ga0114967, IMG submission 92639) | Freshwater microbial communities from Lake Montjoie, Canada to study carbon cycling - M_130628_MF_MetaG | ecosystem: Environmental > Aquatic > Freshwater > Lake | place: Lake Montjoie... | reverse complement strand
CGCGGTCGCGATGCTGGCGCTTGCTTCTGTGTGGGCCGGAACCGTGAAAACGGCTCTGGCAGAGGAGGCACCGCGGCGGCTGCTGTTCGTCGGCAACAGTTTCACCTATTACAACGGCGGTCTGGAAACGCATGTGAAGGCTCTTGCCGCATCGGCCAGCCCACCGCGGCTGATTGAGGCCGACCGGGCCACGCAGGGGGGAGCCACACTGCGGGTGCTCCATGGCAAGGAATCGATCCGAGAGAAGATCCGGGATGGCCGCTATGACGTGGTCATTCTGCAGGAAGACATTCCCGAACTTCCAGAACACTCCTCTGCTGCCTTCTTTGAGTTTGGGCGCCGCTTCGACGAGGAGATCAGAGCTGCCGGGGGGAAATCATTGCTCTTCATGGCCTGGCCCTATGAGCGGTTGGGCTGGGTTGCGCTGCCGGAGATTATGAAGGCCCATCGCGAACTTGGGTTTGAGTTACAAGTGCCGGTGGCGCCGGTGGGGATGGCGTTTGAGCGGGCCGGCAGGGAACACCCCGAGATCCCGATGCTCGCGGCCGATCGTGAGCATGAAACACTGCAGGGCACGTATCTGGCCGCCTGCACGATCTATGCGACGCTCTATGGAGAAAACCCGCAGCGATGTGCCTATCGTCCGGAAGGGGTGACGCCCGCGGAGGCGGCGGCACTGCAGAGAATAGCCGCGGAGACCGTACAGGCTTGGCAGCAGCAGCCCGAGCCGGCAGCGGCCGGAAGGGCACCATGACCACGTTCATCCACACCGCCGACTGGCAGCTCGGTAAGCCGTTTGCCGGCATCCAAGACCCGCAGAAACGCGGGCTGGTTCAGCAGGAGCGGCTGGAGGCGATTCGCCGGATGGGCGAGATTGTGCAGCGGACCGGTGCCCGGTTTGTGGTGGTGGCAGGGGATCTCTTCGATTCCCCCACGCCGACGAAGGCGACCGTCGCCAGCGCGTTTGAGGCAATTGATTCCCTCGGTGTGCCGGTCTTCGCCATTCCCGGCAACCACGATCACGGCGGGCCCGATAGCCTCTGGGAGCAGGAGTTTTTTCTTCGCGAGCACCGGCGGCTGGCAGACAGATTTCAGATTCTGCTCTCCCGCGAGCCAGTGGAACTCGACGACGTGGTGTTGCTCCCCTGTCCACTGCTGCGCCGGCAGGATGCGGAGGATCCCACCGCCTGGATTCGTAGCCTCGACATGGGCCGGTTTGGCAAGAGGGCCCGGATCGTGTTGGCCCATGGCAGCACGCAGAACTTCGCCGGCGAAGCCGACGACGAGGAGCAGGCGGGGCAGCCCAATTTCATCGACCTGGCGCGGTTGCCCGCTACAGAGATCGACTACGTGGCCTTGGGTGACTGGCATGGCTTTGTGCAGGTAGGCGAGCGGGCCTGGTTTTCCGGAAGCCACGAGATCGACCGCTTTCCGCGGTCTGGACAACAGCCTGGGCATGTCGCCTGTGTGACGGTGGCCCGCGGTGCCGCTCCCCGCGTGGAGCCGGTGAAGACTGGTCGACTCCAGTGGCTCGTGCACGAGGCGGTGCTCGACGACGAGGGGCCTGGAATGCTGGATGCCTATCTCGCGCAGGGCACCTCCGGGGCAGGGGCCTCACGCTGTCTGATGAAGCTTTCTCTGGGGGGCAGCCTGTCACTCGCTGCCCGGAAGCAACTCGACGAGATTCTCGAATCGTGGGAAGCGCGTCTGGTGCGGCTGCGGCTGGAGGACGGAGTGCAACTGGCTCCCTCTGTGGCGGAGATCGAGAATATGGTCAACCGGCCGGGCGACCCGCTCATCTCCCGGGTGGCGGCTGAATTGGTGGGTCGGCTGGAGGTGGGCGGGGACCAGGCCGACACCGTGCGCAAGGCGCTCCATATTCTGCATTCCCTCTGCTCTGGAGGGGTTTCGTGAAGCTCATCTCGATCACGCTGCGCAACTATCGCATCCATCGCGATCTGACGGTCGATTTCGACCCCAGCCGAACGGTCATCGTCGGCGGCAATGAGAGCGGCAAGAGCACGCTCATCGAAGCGGCCCACCATGCCCTCTTTCTGCGCAGCAAAGTCACTGGCGAGATGGCGCAATCGCTCGCGTCGCAGTTTCACGAGGGGCATCCCGCGGTGTCGCTGGTGTTCGAGGTGGGGGGAAAGCGGTACACGATCACCAAACAGTTTGGCGGAGGAACGGCCGCCAGCGCCCTGCTCGCCGAGGAGGGGGGGACCACGCTCCGCGGCGACGAGGCTGAGGAGAAGGTACACAGGCTCTGCCAGGCGGAGGAGGTGTCCGGCGGCAGGGGACTCATCGGCCGGATCCGTTCGCAATGGGCGCATCTCTGGGTCTGGCAGGGCTCGGCTGGAAGCGATCCGGTGGACGCGGCCAATCAGGCCCAGCCCCGGGCCAGGCTCTGCGAGCGGCTGGGGCAGTTGGAGGGGGGCGGAGTGCTCGCCTCCGGCCTCGATAATGAGGCGGTTCAGGAGGTGGCTGACCGGTATCGGGGCATCTTCAAGGAGAATGGCTCACCCCGCAGCGATTCGGCGCTTGCCACCACGGCCGCTGCCCTCGCGCAGGCGACATTCGCTCGGGCGGCGGCGGTGGTGGCATTGGCAGGCCTGCGCTCGGCCGTGGAAGAGATCGATGCATCAGGAAAAACAATCGCTTCATGCACCACAAGCCTCGGAACCACGCAGGCGGAACTGGCCGGCGTGAAGGAAAAACTGGTGGCGGTCGGTTCCCTGCGGATTCTCGAGGCGCAACAGAAACATGCCGCAAGTTCTGCCGAAGCGGTCTATCGCGAACTGAAAAAAGCCGACGAGGAGATTGTCGCCTGCGAGGTGCTGTTGGTCACCCGGACCAAACAGATGGCCCCGGCGCTTGTGGCTGCGGAGAGTGCCGCCGACGAGGAGCGCTGCTGCAACACCAGATTTACCGAGGCCCTCGCCGCGGCAGCCAGCGCCAGCCAAGCGCATGCGGCGGTGGCCGACATGCTGGAACTGGTTTCGCTGTGCGAGCAGGTGGAGCGGCTGAAGGTGGAGCAGGTGGGACTCGGCGGCCGATGGGCCGATATCTGCCGGCTGCGCGAGGAGATGAAGGTATTTCGCACGCAGGCGCGGGAATGTGCCGTGCTCACTCCTGCCGATGTAACGAAGCTCAGTGGGCTGGAGAAAGCGCGCGATCAGGCGGCAGCCACGCTCGATGCCATCGCCACGCGGATTGAAGTTGTGGCGGGAGCCCGGCCGGTGCTGCTGGCTGGCCGCGAACTGTTGGCGGGTGAGGCGGAGACGATCACCTCTGCCACCGAGGTGGTGATCGGCGGCGACGTGCGGCTGCGGATCCTGCCGGGCGGGGGGCGATCGCTGGAGGAGGCGGCCCGCCTCCTCGAAGACTCCACCGCTCACCTGCGGGGCCGGCTGACGGGCTTGGGGCTGGAGAGCGTGGAGGAGGCGCGGGGAAGCTTGGCAGTGAGGCAGAATCTGGAGAACCAGATTCAGGCCAAGGAGGTGGCGATCCAAGGCCTCGGCGGGGATCTGCCGGGGCAGGAATTGGAGGCTCTCGGAGACAGGATCGCCGCCCTCACCGCAGAGATCGAGCGCCGGGCGCCGGCGGGATTTGCCCGGCCGGCCGATCTGGCCGGAGCCGAGACGCTGAAGACGGAGATGGATACGCTCCGCCACCAGCGGTGGAGCGCGGTGGCGTCGGCCACGGCCAATGTGAAGGCCGCCAAGGAACTGCTCGATCGGGCCACCCAAGCCAAACGCGCGGCCGACGATGCCGTGCGCACGCACCGGGAGGCGATCCAATCGCTCGAGACAAAGCAGGGGCTGATCGTGGAACGCTTCGGCGCCGATCGTTCGGCTGGGCTGCGGGAGCGGGAGCAGGCCAGCCGCGAGGCGGGCGCAGCATGGGAACAGACCTGCCGCCAGCTGGAAGCATTCCAGCCGGATGTTCTCCAGCAGGATGCCCAGCGGCTCGAGCGGGCTCTGACGGGGCTGCGGGAGCAGAAGCAGGAGGCCGAAACGAAGCAGCAGGTGGCGCAGGGGAAGCTCCAGCTTAATGGCACGGTGAATCCTCAGGGAGATCTGGCCACCGCCGACGTGCAGCGGAGGCTCGCCGCGGCGAGTCATGGCCAGATGCAGCAGGAAGCGGAGGCCATCCGGCTCCTCAAGCAACTCTTCGAAGACCAACAGAAGGCTGTGGCCACGCAGTTTGTCGAACCCTTGAAACGCCGGGTAGCCGACTACCTCCAGCGGCTCTACGGCCCGGGAACGGATCTGTTCGTCGATTTCGACGGTGCGTCGTTTGGCAATGTAAGGATCTCCCGGCCTGCTCTGGGAGACGTGCCCTTTTCGTTTGCGCAGCTGAGTGGTGGTGGCCGCGAACAGGTGGCGGCGGCCTTTCGGCTGGCGATGGCGGAAATCCTCGCCGAAGACCATGGAGGCTGCCTGCCGGTTGTGTTTGATGATGCCTTTGTCAATTCCGACCCCGACCGCATTCGGGAGTTGCAGCGAGTTCTCGATTTGGGCGCTTCCCGTGGCCTGCAGATCATCGTGCTTTCCTGTCACCCCGGCAGCTACACCTCACTTGGCGCACAAGTGGTGACGCTCTCGCGCCCAGTCGGGCTTGGGCTTGATCGGGTTTGATCCCATTTGATCCGGGGGAACGGGTAACGGTTGGGAAAGACCTGCGGACACGCTTAAAAAATGCTGCTCGCAGGTGGCGGCCCCGAGCCCAATCGCCTATCCTTAAGGTGAGGGGCCGGCCGCGAGTGTCTGCCACGGGATCCGATCTCTCCCAAGAAGGGTGGATGGCTCTATTTCCACGTCTCTTTCCACCCCAAACTCAGCCAAGCCCTATACGGTGAACTGGGTCTATGTGACCACGATCGTGGGGATTCATCTGCTGGCGCTGCTGGCGTTCTTCCCCGGATTCTTCAGTCTCATCGGCTTCTTCACGATGCTGCTCGGCATCCACGTCTTTGGGCAGGGAATCACGATCGGCTATCACCGGCTGTTGACGCATCGCAGTTTCAAGACGCTGCCTTGGGTTGAGCATGGGTTTTCGATTCTCGGCATGTGCTGTCTGGAGGACTCGCCGGCCCGCTGGGTGGCCGTTCACCGCATTCACCACGTCCATTCCGACCACCAACCAGACCCCCACACTCCACTGGTGAATTTCCTCTGGTCGCATTGCGGCTGGCTCATGGTGAACAACAAGGCCACCCACTCGCTCGATGCCATGGCGACGTACGCCAAAGATCTGCTCCGCGACCCGTTTTACATGTATCTGGAGAAGCGGCCGCTGGCGAAGCTCTTGATTGCGGCAGCGCAGATTCCGGTCTTTTTTGTGGCTGGCTTTCTGGTGGGGTGGATCGGCTGGGGCTGGAATGCCGCCCTCCCGCTGGGTTTGAGCCTGGTGGTGTGGGGTGTTTTGGTACGGGTGGTGGCCGTATGGCACATCACCTGGTCGGTCAATTCGCTGAGCCACATGTTCGGCTACCGTACCTACGAAACGGGTGAGGAGAGCCGTAATAACTGGCTGGTGGCTCTGATCACCGTCGGGGAAGGCTGGCACAACAACCACCACGAGGATCCCTCCTCGGCGAGCCTGCAGCATCGCTGGTGGGAGGTAGACATCAGCTACTACGAGATCCGCCTGCTGGAGATGCTGGGGCTGGCTTGGGATGTTGTCACCCCCCGCCATCTCCGGCATGCAGGCAAGGGCAACTCAGCGCAGGCTGCCAGCCGGGCCAGTTAGCCGGGCGTCTCAAATCGCACGGAAGCGGCTGGATGGCCGCGTCTTGGCCCAGGTTATGATTCTCCGGACGGCGGTCTGAGCGAATCCTGAGCGGCGGATTCCAGCCAGATCAGCCAGCCAGATCAGCCACTGGGAGCGCAAAAAAACCGGAAGGGCCCATGAATGGAGCCCTTCCGGCCTGTTTATTGAAAAACCGAGAAACGACTAGTAGCGACGACCGCCGCCACCGCCACCGCCACCGTAGCCGCCGCCACCACCACCGCCGCCACCGTAGCCGCCGCGGCTGCCGCCACCGCCACCGCTCTCGCGGGGCTTGGCTTCGTTGACGGTCAGGGGACGACCATCGTGCTCCTTCTCGTTCATGGCACTGATGGCGCGCTGTGCGGCATCATCGGCCTGCATTTCCACAAAGCCGAAGCCCTTGCTGCGGCCCGTATCACGGTCCTGGATGACCTGCGCACTGACCACCGTGCCGAACTCCGAGAACAACTGTTCCAGAGCCTCGCTGGTGACGCTGTAGGCCAAATTACCGACGTAAAGTTTCTTTCCCATGGATATAAATCAAACTCATACCGGCGACCCAAAGATCTTTCGGGGTCGCGTCGAAAGCGGCCGAGAGTGGCAGCCAGCCAGACGGTAAAGGCGCGAACTAAACAGCAGCGGCAAGAATGATCCGTAACCGAGCTACGTTGAACGTCGTCAAAACCAACCCTCGCAATGTACGTCATCGGGCCGGGGAATTCAACATCCGTTTTGCAAGGGAATGCAGGGAGGAGCTGCCGGTTCTCCGTTTTCCTCCGTGCAACCGCCATTTTCTGCTGAATATTGCTGAATAGGAGCCGGAGTGGATGTTTGGTGCTGAGGGGAACGCGGGGAACTGCCAGCCGACGACTGAAACCGAACTGGAGTTTGCAGGGGTGCCTTTCGGAATGAAACGGCTATGGTAGGTTGCCGGATTTTCTCACTCGACTGCAACGGTCGTCGGGTTTGTTCCTCACCTGCGATGGCGGTCGTCACGCTTGTGACGTGCCAGATTGCCGTCTTCCTGTTTCCGCCTCCTCGGCAGAAAGTTCAGCTTCGCTTCAGATGCCGATCCCGCCTGATTCGCAGACCGATGTGGCCATTCTGGGGGGCGGTCCGGCTGGCCTCACCGCGGCCTACCTGCTCAGCGGGGCGGGGAAGCGGGTGACGGTGCTGGAGGCCGAACCGCAGCTTGTCGGGGGAATCTCCCGCACGGTGGAGTACAAGGGCTTCCGGTTCGACATCGGCGGCCATCGGTTTTTCTCGAAGAATCAGGCGGTCGAGGATCTGTGGACCGAACTGCTCGGGGCCGACATGCTTGTACGGCCGCGGAGTTCGCGGATTCTTTACGGCGGAAAATTTTATTCCTATCCGCTCAGTGCCGGGGAAGCGCTCAAGAATCTGGGGATCGTCGAGGCGACGCGCTGCGTCGCGAGCTATCTCAAGGCACGAGCCTTTCCGATCCCCAACCCCAAATCATTTCAGGACTGGGTGACCAATCACTTTGGGAAAAGGCTCTTTGGTATCAACTTCAAGGCCTCCACCGAGAAGGTGTGGGGAATGAGTTGCCAGGAGATCTCAGCCGATTGGGCCGCGCAGCGGATCAAGGGGCTTTCGCGCTCGAAGGCGATCCTCAACGCGATCCTGCCGAAGCGCAAGCCGAAGAATCGCAGCCAACAGATCAAGTCGTTGATCGGTTCGTTCCGCTATCCGCGGCTGGGGCCGGGCATGATGTGGGACGCTGCTGCCCTGCGCACGCAGGAGCAGGGGGGAACTGTCCGCATGGGCTGCCTGGCGACCGGCCTGGAGAAACTGCCGAACGATGCCGGCTGGCGGGTGGCGTTCACGACAGCCGACGGCACTGTTGAGCAGATTGAGGCCACGCATGCCATCTCCTCGATGCCCTTGGGACAGTTGCTCTTGGGGATCAAGCCGGCCCTGCCTGCGGAGGCGATCGAAGCCGCGCAGAGTCTCAAATACCGCGATTTTCTCACCGTGGCGCTCATCGTGCGACCGAGTGTTGTCTTCGAGGACAACTGGATCTACATCCACGAGCCGGGCGTGAAGGTGGGGCGGGTGCAGAATTTCCGCAGCTGGTCGCCGGAGCTGGTGCCCGATCCCAATCTGGCCTGTTATGGGCTCGAATATTTCTGCTTCGAGGGGGACGGCCTCTGGAATTCGACCGATAAGGAACTGATCGCTCTGGCGACCCGGGAACTGGCCGCCATTGGCCTGGCCAAAGCTACTGATGTGATTGATGGCCATGTGGTGCGGCAGCCGAAGGCCTACCCCGTCTATGACGACGCATACGCCGAGCACGTGGCGACGATCCGCCGGGCCCTCGCCGAGCACTGCCCCAACCTGCATGTGGTGGGGCGCAATGGCATGCACAAATACAACAATCAGGACCACGCCATGATGACGGCGATGCTCACTGTGCAAAACATCCTGGCGGGCAAGCCGCTCTACGATGTGTGGGAAGTGAATCAGGACGCCGAATACCACGAGGTGGCCGCCGGCGGCGAGGGTGCCACGACCGGCAGCGGAGCCAGCGGCCTGCGGCAGGTGCCCCGGCGGATCTAAACTGGTCGTAGAAGGGGCGCTCAGGCCCACGATTTCCAGTACAGTCTTCAGCGACGCCATCGCATGACGCTCCCCCAAACCACCGCGGCGACCGTGGGAAGAGTGAGTGTCGTCGCTGCCAGCGATCGCGGCTTCGCCATGCCTTTGGCAGTCACGATTCGTTCCGTCCTGCGGACGCTCGGTCCGAGGATGGGGCTCGATCTTCATGTTATCGATGTGGGGATCGGAACGGCCGGCCGGGCACGACTGCTTGAGTCGTGGCGGGACGAGCGGCTTACGGTCCACTGGCACAGCATCGATCGGCGCGATCTCAAAAATCTCCCCATCTCCGGCCACATCAGGCCCGCAGCCTATGCAAGGCTCTTTGCGCCGCGTCTGCTCCCGGCGGACTTAAGCAGGGTGATCTACCTCGACTCCGACCTGCTCGTTCTCGCAGACTTGGCGGCACTCTGGGCCGAGCCGCTGGGGGATGCAGCCTGCCTTGCCGTGCCCGATGTGAGCTGCCCCCGGGTCGATTGTGCTGCCTCGCTCCCCAACTACGATCGATGCCGCCAATACCTCGGCGTCCACCCCGCGATTCCAAACTACCGCGATCTGGGCATGTCGCCAGAAGCCCCCTATTTCAACAGCGGGGTGATGGTTATGGATCTGGAGCGGTGGCGGACGGCCGACATCACGGGGGCCGCGCTGGAGATCCTCAGTCGACATCGCCAGCATGTGATCTGGGCTGATCAATACGCCCTCAACGTGGTTCTCCACCAGCGCTGTCGGGCGCTTGATCTGTCATGGAACCAGGGATCGCACGTCTTCAAATATCCCACTTGGCAGGAGAGTCCGTTCGACCTGAAGTCATTGGCCGCCTGCCGCTTTGAGCCGCGGATTGTGCACTTCACGTCTGAGGCCAAGCCGTGGATCTATGGCAACTCCCACCCCTTTCTTGCACTTTTCTTTGCAGTACTCGACGAGACCGCTTGGCGGGGATGGCGACCGCGGGTACCGCTCCATCGCCGCCTGCGGGAAGCAGGCGGGGCGTTCTATCGTAAAATGCTCCGCGGCCGGTAACACGCAGCTGAGTAGATTTCAGGAAGACGAAGGCGCCCGCGATGCAACGCCTGCCAATTTTTCTCGCCGTGAACGATTCGCATGCCTGCCATGCGGCGACGACGCTGATGTCGATCGCGGAGCACACCGCCGCGCCGATCCATGTGCACGTGTTTGACGACGGTGTTGCCCCTCGTCGCAAGGCCAAGCTGCTTCGGCTCGCCTCGCGGTACAGGCATGTCGATCTCACCTTCCATACCTTTCAGCAGATGCGGTTCGACGCCTGCCTGACCGACTGGTATCCGACGCGGGCCATCTTCGCCCGGTATTTTATTGCCGAGCTCTTTCCCGAGTATGCACTGGCCCTCTATCTCGATGTCGACATGATCGTGGAGGCAGATGTCGCCGACCTTTTCGAGCTAGGCACGGCGGGCCGTGCCGTGGCTGCCTGCCCCGACATGGGGCTCGGGCGGATGGTGGATGTGGATCAGCACAAGACGCGCCTCGGCATTCCTCCGGAGCATTGCTACTTCAATAACGGACTCCTTCTCATCGACTGCGATCAGTGGCGCCGCGAGGGGATTGCCGAGGCGCTGGCTCGCTGCGCGATCGAGCGCAGCGGTGACGTCGTCTTTCCAAGTCAGGATCCGATGAATATCTTTTTCGCCCCCAACGCCCAGCGGGAACTGCCGCAGTATTTTAATTTCATGCCGCCCCATGGGGATCTGCCTGAGCCTCCGGTGGTGATACATTTCTGCTGGCCGCGGCCTTGGTTCCAGCCGCGCACCATGGGCGGGGAGAGATATTGGGGCTACGCTCGCCGCAGCCCCTTCCTTGGCGAACTGCGCTGGCGGTTGCAGCAGTGGCGGTTGGAACAGGTGCGCAAGCGTGCCCAGCAGCTTGCCCAAGGGATGCGGGAATTCTTCTGGCAGAAGTCTCGGCATGGCCATGCAGGCCTGCGGACGAAGCCGTAACACAGCGGAGCAGTCGCCATGTTTGGATTGGATCGGCTGCAGGGATTTGGGGAAGCGGTTCGCGGCGATCGGGCGAACCTGCGATGGCTTCTGCATGCGCTTCGTCATCGCAACCAGAGCCCGCTGGATCTCCGGCAACCCTGGATGACGTTCACGGCCGTCGCCTGGCTTTCCGCGCAGATTCGCCCCGATTGGAGCGTATTTGAATACGGCAGCGGAGGCTCCACGCTGTTCTTCGCCGACCGCGCTGGGAGGGTGGTGTCGATCGAGCATGACGAGGAGTGGGCGGCGGGCATGCAACCGGCGCTGGCCACGTGCCACGACGTTGTCGAATATCGGCTGGTGCTGCCGACATTCGACTCACCTGCGCCGCGCGTCCCCTCCGCCAGATACAGCCGTTCAGATGCTGACTACGCCGACTACGTCGCCACCGTGCGCGACTATCACAAGCACTCCTTCGATCTGATCGTCGTCGACGGCCGGGCCCGCGTCGCCTGCCTTCAGGCATGTCGAGACCGGCTGAAGCCCGGCGGCATCATCGTGCTTGATAACTCCGAGCGAGAAGATTATGCCGCCGCATTTCCGGCATTCGCGAACTGGTAAGTGCATTCCTTTTACGGTCTTGGACTCCACAACCGGCGGCCGTGGCGCACGACTGCGTGGCAGGAGCGGAAATGCCTTCTATGATCCGGCTTCGTTCGTAGCGAGGGCTGTCCTGATGGCGATGCGTCTGCCAGCAGCCAAGAGGCTGTCCCAAGGAATGAAGACGAGATACATGAAAACCATGTCTGTGAAGTAGTTCACGTTCATGGTGGCCCGGATGCCGAGGTGCATGCCCGCCAGCCCGAGCAGGAGTGGGGCCAGCGGCCAGCCGGCGAGGACCGCCGCGAGCAACCCAAGCTCAACAAGCAGCGTTGCCCATGCCATCCCGCCGAGAAGGAGCGGTGCCCCGAGTGCCCAGTCTGCCCATGGCGGCATGAAGTGGCTTTCGCAGACCGCGCGACGCTCAAGCATGAACGCCATGTTTCGCGGCGTAGCCCAAGGGACCCACCAGCCCCCTTCGTCCACTTTGTGAAAGCCCGCGAATGCGTACACCACCGCAAGCGCCAGGAGAAACCAGCCAAGCGCAGCGTGGCTGACTCCCCCGTCGCCCGGCGAATCAGTATTCGAAGCAGCCCGCCGCGCTGCCGGCGAATGCCAAGTGCAGACGTCATCGTGGCGGTGCAACCCATAGAGCAGCAGGAAGTAGATGCAGAGCAGAAAGTTCTTTTCGTAGCACAGAGGCCAGATGATGGCCGTCAGATGCGTCATTGTTGCGGCGGCCACGAAGGCCGCCAGTCCGGGCATAATTCCCAGGCCGCAGGCAACAAGACTGACGACGGCCAGGCCCTGCTCCCAGGCGATGAGGGTTTCGAGGGAGAGAAGTTCGGCAGGGATAGGCAGCGTCTTCTGGTCGAGAACGAAGATGGGAATCGTGGCCACGCCAGAGAAAGGGAAAGCGAACATCTTCCAGGCTGCGAAGAAACAGATGATCACCCGGGCCACCGCAAGGTTGAGGCCGGAGTCACGGTTGGGGGATCGCCAGTAGTTTACAAACCAGTCCATGGCAGCCGCCGCTCCTCCAGTGTTTCAGTCCTCACCTCCGACGGATCAGGTGAGAAGAAAGCCCGCCGTTTCCTGACGACCAATTCGACCGGCGTGTCTGGTCCTGCCCCAGCGGCGGTGGACCATCCAGCCAGAGTTTCACGGGCCGCCGGGCCGACGGGAAACAGTCCCGGATTGACAATCCACCATGTGGGACGAATCGTGGGTGGATCCGCCTGCAGTTGCCTGGCGCGGGTGAGCAGCCAGTCGGCCAGAGGCCGGGCATGGCTGGGCTGTTCGAAAATCATTTTGCCGAATTGGATGTGCACCACTGTCGAAAGGACCGGGGGCACGGCTCGGGCATCGTAGAGCCACTCGACCCCGCTGGCATCGACGATCCAGAGTTCGTGATAGTCGAGTGAATCGGGCTCGATCCGATCCCAGAGGTTCCAAGGGAAAAAAGGCCATATGACGGTGGTTGTCAAACCGGAGCCCACCAGCATCACAAGAAACATAGCGCACCAAGCTTGTCGTAGCCGACGAGTCGGCCGGATGAAGGCCAGCGCGGTGCCGGTCCAAAAACAGCCGATGACGATGAGCTTCAGCATGG
>Ga0114967_10003667_pt1 | contig 12569 bp, 11 predicted proteins | sample M_130628_MF_Meta_FD_92639 | JGI IMG/M metagenome (GOLD analysis project Ga0114967, IMG submission 92639) | Freshwater microbial communities from Lake Montjoie, Canada to study carbon cycling - M_130628_MF_MetaG | ecosystem: Environmental > Aquatic > Freshwater > Lake | place: Lake Montjoie... | reverse complement strand
GGACTTGCCGCCGGAGCCATCTCAATGGGACTCGGTGAATATGTTTCCGTGAGCAGCCAGCGCGACAGCGAGCGCGCATTGATTGACAAGGAAAAGCGCGAACTTATCGAGCAACCCGAGGTTGAACTCGCGGAATTGCAAACAATTTACGAACACAAAGGTTTAAGTGCGGCGACCGCCAAGCAGGTCGCCAAGGAACTGACGGCCCACGACCCGATTCGCGCCCACCTCGAGGCCGAACTCAACATTCTTGAAGCCCACATCGTTAATCCGTGGCACGCTGCGTTTTCGTCTACTGGCTCATTCCTCGCAGGGGCGCTTCTTCCGTTTCTCACGGTCCTTTTTGCCGCGGAACAGTTCAGAATCCCAGCGACCATTTTGGCCTCGGTTATTGCCCTAGCGGGAACTGGAGCCGCTGGAGCTTACCTCGGTGGAAGTTCGATGCTGAAATCGGTAATCCGGGTCGTCATCGGTGGTTCGGCAGCGCTCGCCGTCACATTTGCGATTGGCTCGCTGTTCAATACTTCCGTAGCTTAGACGCCGAGTTTTTCGCGCAACATGTCAACGTGGCCGGTGGCCTTGACGTTATAGAGAGCGTGACTTAGAACTCCGTCGGCATAGATGACAAACGTCGACCGGATGACGCCCTGGACCTCTTTGCCATACATGTTCTTGGTGCCGAATGCGCCATACGCCTTAAGAGTTTCTTTGCTCTCGTCCCCGAGCAGAAGGAACGGAAGGCTTTCCTCGTCGGCGAACTGCTGGAGGTCTTTGCCAGAGTCGGGCGATACGCCAATGACGACATAACCCTTGCTGGTGAATGCGGCCATGTTGTCGCGGAAGTCACACGCCTGCGTCGTGCAGCCGGGGGTCATCGCCTTGGGGTAGAAGTACACGATGACGTTCTGACCTGCGAAATCCTCGAGCGAGTGGTGAGTTCCCGACGCGTCAGGAAGAGTGAATGCGGGGGCTTTGTCGCCGGCGTTAAGTGTCATGGAGACAGATTACACCAGCCCTTATCGTGAGTGTCACAGCGATTGATTAGTCGAAGTTCACGCGGTAAACGTCACGCCGGTGTCCGACCGTCAAAACGAGTATTAACAACTTTGTATTTTCAACGGTGTACAACAACCGATATGTACCCACGCGAATTCGAAACACGTCATCGGGGCCAACCACGCGCCGAGATGTTGGCGGAAACGGGTTCTGGCTCAGGGATTGGCTCGCAAGAACAATCCTGGTGCGATCGGAATGGTCAATTCGACGCAACGACTTGAGTGCCTTAGGTTGCCACGAGACGTCGTACCGTTCAGTCAAGTGTGATGCCAAATTCGGCGGCGACGTCCTCTAGTGAGTGGGCGACGCCGTCTTTACGGTATTCCTCGAGGGCTGCGGTTGCGCGCTCGATGTCACGTGAATCTTCGAGCACCTGAAGCGCAAGTTTGGCGAGTGCCGCATCCATCACGGCCACGGTCGGACGACCGTGATCAGTGATGATGAGAGGTTCGTTCCGGGCGGCTTCGACGGTTTCAGCCCAATTCTGACGGGCGTGCGAGGACGTGACGGAGTTCATGTATAAATTGTACGATTAGTACGTTTCGAGGTCAACCTTTTTCGAGTACTTTGCCAACCTCGCCAATGAGCGTTTTCCAACGGGCGTGTTCTTGACTGCCAACGATCAGGTAGTTCGTGACGAACCCGAAACTGGCTCGGTGGGTGGGGTCGGCGAAACCGGCTTGGCCACCGAACCCATCGTGACCGAACGAGGCGGGGCTCAACAGCGGCGACCGCGCCTCGCACTCGAGCATGACTCCGAAGCCGCGCTCGGGCCACGGCCCGGGCTCGCCCCACACTGACGGCCCGGTGACGCGACGTTCTCGCATGATGTTCACAGTTTCACCGGATAAGACCCGCACACCACTAGTTGAGGTCACTGTTGATGACCACATCGCGGCCAATCCCCGCGCTGTCGAGATGCCGTTCGCGCCCGGCAGCACGCCTTGGTGCACGAGAGGGTCGTTGTAGCCGATGTTGGGGTGAATGCCCGCACCGGCGGGAAACGCGTTTCCAAACGACATCGCGCGCGACTGCAAATCTGCCGGCGAGCCTGGTTCGAGCGGGCTTGCGAGGGGCCAGTCGGTCTCGACGAATTCCGCCACGCGGTGTTGGCGTTCAGCGGGAAGTCCGATCCACGCCTCGACGCCAAGAGGCCGGGCGAGTTCTTCTTGCAGCATCGCGCTGAGACTCCGTCCGTCAACACGGCGAACCAGTTCGTCGACGAGCGTTCCGAATGTGATCGCGTGATAGGCGTAGTCCGTCCCGGGCTCCCACATCGGCTCTTGTGAGAGCAGCTCGCGAATCACGCTGTCGTGGTCGAGCACTTGGTCGAGGGTCATGTCGTTGCGCACGGCGGAAAGCCCAGCACGGTGCTCCATCAAACCTCGGACGGTCAACGTTTTGCTGATCGCGCCGAACTCGGGCCAGAACTTGATGAGTGGCGCATCGGGGTCGAGCGCACCAGATGCGACGAGCGTCGCAACAAGAATCGATGCCAATCCCTTGGTGTTCGAGAACATGAGCGACAATGTGTTATCGGCCCACGGAGTACCCGAGCGGGATTCGCCTCCGTGCAGATCGACCACGCACTCGCCCTCGACGAAGACCGAGAATGCGGCGCCCCCAGCTGGTTGGGCGGTGAGAATTGAGTCAAACGTGTCGCGAATGTGTTGGAACGCCGATGCGGTGAAACCCTGGATGGTCATATCCTCAGTTTAAGGTTTCGGCCTATTGGGCACGTATTGGGCACGGTTTGGTCGGGGGCGCTCGCTTTGGTAATGTTGGGACTTGCGCGCAAGCGCAACGCACCTCTAGCTCAATTGGCAGAGCAACTGACTCTTAATCAGTGGGTTCCGGGTTCAAGTCCCGGGGGGTGTACCAAGGATTTCAGCGTGTTGTGATGACCGACACGGAGTCGCCACCTTCGTTTGTGACGTATGCCTTTTTACCGTCCTTGCTGAACGCCACCGATCTAGGGAAATCACCGACGTCAATCGAGTCGCCTTGCAAGGTGCCGGTTTTGACGTTGATGACGGACACAGTGCCATTGCCGTAGTTTGCAACGTAGGCGGTTTTACTGTCCTTGCTGAACGCCACCGAGAAAGGGAGATCGCCGACGACTATTGGGTCGCCTTGCACGGTTCCGGTTTTGACGTTGATGATAGATACGTTGTCGTCTTCGCCGTTTGTGACGTATGCCTTTTTACCATCCTTGCTGAACGCCACCGAGAAAGGGAGATCGCCGACGACTATTGGGTCGCCTTGCACGGTTCCGGTTTTGACGTTGATGATGGACACAGTGTCGTCTTCGGCGTTTGTGACGTATGCCTTTTTACCGTCCTTGCTGAACGCCACCGAGCTTGGATAATTGCCGACGCCTATTGGGTCGCCTTGCACGGTGCCGGTTTTGACGTTGATGATGGACACAGTGTCGTCTAAGGCGTTTGTGACGTATGCCTTTTTACCGTCCTTGCTGAACGCCACTGATCTTGGGAAATTGCCGACGCCTATTGGGTCGCCTTGCACGGTGCCGGTTTTGGCGTTGATGTTAGACACAGTGTCGTCGCCGGCGTTTGCGACGTATGCCGTTTTACCGTCCTTGCTGAACGCCACCGAGACAGGGAGATCGCCGACGCCTATTGGGTCGCCCTGCACGGTGCCGGTTTTGACGTTGATGACTGACACAGTGTCGTCTTCGCCGTTTGTGACGTATGCCTGTTTGCCGTCGGGGCTGAATGCCACCGAGAGAGGACCATTGCCGACGGTTATGGTGGAGGTCTCACTGGGGACAGCAAACACCGAGGGATCCAACGGGGCAACCATCACTAAAGCCGCCGTGGCAAGTGAAAGCGCAGCGCGCCTATTAGGGATGCTCATTTTTTGTCCTGACAGTTTTCAGATTTGGGTCTCGCTAACTATAAAGGTAGTGCCAAAAGTTCCCAGCCCACACGGCAAAAAATTATTTCGAAAGCTTTTTTGTCGCGGGTGCGGGCGGCGGGGGCATCCAAAAAAAACGGGCGTAGACCGTGCTCGAGAGTGGTGGCGTAGTCCACGTACAGTCCACGCGTGGACGAGGGCTCCCCTAGATGCCAGTGTTTAGGCGGGTTTTGGCGTCGTTACCCACTGTCTCTTAATCAGTGGGTTCCGGGTTCAAGTCCCGGGGAGTGTACCACGTAAAGACGGGCTGGTTGCCAGAGTTTGGTCGAGTTTGCTGGTTTATTGACGGCGGATCAACGTGTCTTTATAACCGACACGTTGGCCGATTCGTTGTTGACGACGTAGGCGTATTTCCCGTTGCGGCTGAACGCCACAGACTCTGGTTCTTCGCCAACGGTAATGGTGTCGATCACGACACCCGATTTTATATTAATTACGGATACGTCGTCGCCGAAGTAGTTTGTGACATAGGCGTGTTTGTTGTTGCGGAACGCCACCGAATTAGGGTTATCGCCAACGGTAATGGTGTCAGTCACGTCTCCTGATGAAACGTTGATCACAGAGACGTTGTCATCATTCGTGTTTACGACGCAGGCGTATTTCCCGTTGGGGCTGAATGCCACAGCAGTCGGGGAAAGGCCAACGTCAATTGTGTCCGTCTCTTCGCCCGTTGCAACGGTGATCACGGACACGGTGCGACTGCCGGCGTTGACGACGTAAGCGAATTTCCCGTTGGGGCTGAATGCCACAGCAGTCGGGGAAAGGCCAACGTCAATTGTGTCCGTCACGTCGCCCGATGAAACGGTGATCACGGAGACGTTGTCATCGCTAATGTTCGCGACGTAGGCGTATTTCCCGTTGAGGCTGAACGCGACCGACCACGGTTCCTCGCCAACGGTAATTGTGTCCGTTTCTTCGCGCGTTTTTGAATTGATCACAGAGACGTTGTCATCATTCGTGTTTACGACGTAAGCGAATTTCCTCTTCGGGCTGAACGAAACAGACCGCGGTTGACTGCCAACATCAATTGTGTCCGTCTCTTCGCGCGTCGAAACCCTAATGACGGACACGGTGTCGTCGCCCTCGTTTGCGACGTAAGCGTATTTTCCGTTGGGGCTGAACGCCACAGATAACGGGTATAGGCCAACATCAATTGTGTCCACCACACGGGGGGCGGCGAATACCGGAGAAGTTATCGGGGCGACCATCATCGAGGCCGCCGTGGCAAGCGATAACGAGGCGCGACAGATTGTCGGGTTCAAGTGTGTCCTAAGAGTCTTCAACAATTGCATTCGCTCAAGTTATCCTGCGAAAACCCACTTGTCCACAGGTCGAACCTTTTGTTGAAACCTTTTTTGTCGCGGGTGCGGGCGGGGGAGCGGCGCGGGATGTAGAGATGCCCGCCAAAAAACGGACGTAGATCGTTTTCGAGAGTGGTGGCGTTGTCCACGTACAGTCCACGCGTGGACGGGAGCTCCCCTAAATGCCATCGGTTATGAGAGTTCTGACATTTCCATCGACTGAACAGCTAATCACCCTTCACGCCAGCGGGACGGCCGGTCGTAATTGGTTGGGGACCGTTGACGTCGCAGAATCATATCGGCCGCAAGTACGACAGCGCCGAGCGAGACATAACCCAACCCAAAGCTAGCGTTTCCACCGGTTTTGGCCGGCGCTTCCGCATCGCCAACTTATCCGCGTGTTTTGATCACGGACACGGTGTCGGCATTTCGGTTGGCAACGAATGCTTTTTTGCCGTTGGGGCTGAACGCCACCGATTGGGGACCATCGACTTCGGTTATTGTGTCCGTTACGACCCCCGTTGCCACGTTGATTACGGATACGGTGTCGGAGTCAAAGTTTGCGACGTAAGCGTTGTTGCCGTTGGGGCTGAACGCCACAGAGGAAGGGCCAACACCAACGCTAATTGTGTTCGTTACGACCCCTGTTGCCACGGTGATTATGGACACGGTAGCGGCATTTCGGTTGGTCACGAATGCTTTTTTGCCGTTGGGGCTGAACGCCACGGAGGAAGGGTAATCGCCAACGATGATTGTGTCAATCAGTTCTGATCCCAAGGTGAGTACGGACACCGTGTTGTCTAAGTTGTTTACGACATACGCTTGGGTCCCATTGGGACTGAATGCCACCGAAGCCGGTTGATCCCCGACGAAAGCTGTGTCAACTACGGTGCCTGTTTTCACGTTAATCACGGACACGGTGTCGTCGTAGACGTTGACGACGTAAGCTCGGTGCCCCTTAGGGCTGAACGCCACCGAATCTGGGTGCTCGCCAACGGTAATTGTGTCGGTCAAGTCTCCTGTTGCCACGGCGATTACTGAGACTGTGTTGTCAAAGGCGTTTGCAACGTATGCTTTTTTCCCGTTGGGGCTGAACGCCACAGATTGGGGAAAATCGCCGACGGTAATTGTGTAGGTCACATTTCCTGTTGGCACGTTGATTACGGACACAGTGTCCTCGAAGCCGTTTGTGACGTAGGCATTTTTGCCGTTCGGGGTGAACGCCACTTCCCACGGGCCATCACCAACTTCAATTGTGGAGGTCACACGGGGGGCCGCATCGGCCGGGGTATTCACCGGGGCGAACATCATCAATGTTGCCGCGGCCAACGTCAGCCTTGTCCGCGTTTTAGTCGAGTTCACTTTTGTCCTAAAGGTTTTGAGCTAGCTTAAGCAGAGCATATTGTGCGAATTCCACCCGGCGCAAGGTCGAAGCAATTTTCGAAACCTTTTTCTTGATATGTGCGGAGATGGGAGCGGCGCGGGATGTAGAGATGCCCACCAAAAAACGCGGGTAAACGTCAAGTCACTAAACGTTACTCAATCACGGACACTGTGTCGTCGGAGCGGTTTGTAACGTACGCCTTTTGACCGTTGGGGCTGAAAACTACTGATTGCGGGCGTTCACCAACGCCCACTGTGTCCGTCACGTTACCCGTGGCAACCGTAATCACGGACACTGTGTCGTCGAATCGGTTTGTGACGTACGCCTTTTTGCCGTTGGGGCTAAATGCCACTGATTGCGGGCCATCGCCAACGCTAATTGTGTCCGTCACGTTACCCGTCGCAACCGTGATCACAGACACCGAGTCGTTCGCGTAGTTTACGACGTACGCTTTTTTTCCGTTGGGGCTGAACGCCACCGACCCTGGGCTATCACCAACGCTAATTGTGTCGGTCACGTTACCCGTTGAAACCTTGATGACGGACACGTTGTCGTCGCCGGCGTTTGCGACGTACGCCTTTATACCGTTGGGGGTGAACGCCACCGAGGTCGGGGCATCACCAACGCTAATCGTGTCCGTCACATTCCCCGTCAACACCTTGATAACGGTCACAGTGCCGGCTCCGAAGTTTGCGACGTACGCTTTTTTGCCGTTGGGGCTGAACGCCACAGAGCTCGGGACATCACCAACGCTAATTGTGTCCATTACGGCGCCGGTTGTCACCCTGATCACGGACACGGTGTTGCCCTCCTGATTTGCGACGTACGCCTTTTGTCCGGTGGGGTTGAACGCTACCGATGTCGGGCCATCGCCAACGCTAATCGTGCCCGTCACGTTACCCGTCAACACCGTGATCACAGACACGGAGTCGCCTTCGGCGTTTGCGACGTACGCCTTTTTGCCGTTGGGGCTGAACGCAACTGAATAGGGGCCGCTGCCAACGCTAATGGTGTCCACCACAACAGGGGCGCCGAAAACTGGAGGAGACCCAAGGGCTGCAATCATCAACGAAACTGCGGCAAGTGATAGCGCATTACGCGGAGCAGCTAAGTTCATGTTTGTCCTTAAAGTTTGCAGAAAAAGCACAAGAAAATGTTATCGCGCGAATTCGTTCTAGCCCAAAGTTCGAACGAGTTGTTGAAAACTTTTTTGTGACTGTCCCGACGAAATTCCCCGGTTCCGTCACATTTGTTTGGCGCCCGTTCGTTGTTTGTGAAAACCGCTTTCTCTGGTTTGTGCGGGCGGGGGAGCGGTGCGGGATGTAACAATGGCGGCCAAAAAAACGGACGTAGATCGTGTTCGAGAGTGGTGGCGTAGTCCACGTACAGTCCACGCGTGGACGGGGGCTCCCCTACTCCCCAATTTTTAGGCGGGTTTTGGCGTCTATACCTACTGTCTCTTAATCAGTGGGTTCCGGGTTCAAGTCCCGGGCGGGTGTACCACGTAAAGACGGGCAAGTTGCTAGTGTTTTGCCGGGATTGAGCTTCTGAAGGTATTTCACCGCGTGGCGATTACCGACACGGTGTCGTCGAAGCCGTTTGCGACGTATGCTTTGGTACCGTTGGGGCTGAATGCCACCGAATTCGGACCATCACCAACGGTAATTGTGTCCACCACGTCCCCCGTTGCCACGGTTATCACGGACACGGTGTCGTCGGAGAGGTTTGCGACGTAGGCTCTTTTGCCGTTGGGGCTGAATGCCACCGAATTCGGATCATCACCAACGGCAATTGTGTCCACCACGTCCCCCGTTGCCACGGTGATCACGGACACTGTGCCGTCGCCGGCGTTTGCGACGTATGCTCTTTTGCCGTTGGGGCTGAATGCCACCGATCCCGGACCCCCACCAACGTTAATTGTGGAGGTCACACGAGGAGCAGCCAAAACCGGAGTCGTGACTGGCGCAACCAGCATCAAGGTCGCTGCGGTGATTGCTAGCGCTGTGTGCCTCGTCGTCGGTTTCACGGTTCCCCCAAATTCTTTCGGCTAATGATGTAAACCAGCATATTGTGGGAAAACTTCTTAGTCCACAGCTCGAGCCCTTCAGGAACCGAGTCCAGATCTAATGGCTTGTTTTCATTGTGATCACGGACACTCCTGCGTTGCTATGGTTCGTGGCATACGCGTATCTTCCATTCGGGTTGAATGCAATCGAATACGTGCGCTTGCCAACGGGAATTGTTTCTGACCAGTCTTCCGTTGCAACATCGATCACGGTTACAAAATTGTCTTGGTCATGAGTGACGTATGCTTTTTTCCCATTGGGGGCGAACGCCACTGATTGAGGGCGGTTATTTATGGCAATATAGCCAGAGACTTTGTTCGTTGCTACCGTGATCACGGACAAGGAATAGTCAGAGGAGTTTGAGACGTAAGCTAGCTTGCCGTTGGGGCTGAACGCAATCGACGCCGGGCCATCCCAAACCGTGATTGTGCGCGAAACCGCATTTCGTGCCACATTGATTACGGACACGGTGCCGTCGTCGCTGTTCGCAACGTACGCTTTTTTCCCGTCAGGACTGAACGCAACGGCTCGAGGGTTGTCTCCCACGCTAATTGGTCCTGTCACCGCACCTGTCGAAACGGTGATTACCGAGACCGTGTCGCCGTTGCTGTTTGCGACGTATGCTTTTGTCCCGTCAGGACTGAACGCCAGAGATATCGGGCCATCACCCACGGTAATTGGACCCGTCACCGCACCCGTTGACACCGTAATCTTGGACACTGTGCCGTCGTCGTAGTTTGCGACGTAGGCTATTTTGCCGTCAGGACTGAAAGCCACTGCGTAAGGACCTCCACCGACGTTAATTGCGTCAGTTACCACACCTTGCGTGATCACGGACACGGTGCCCGAACCGGCGTTCGCGACGTAGGCCTTTTTACCATTTGGGCTGAACGCCACCGAAACGGGGCCATTGCCGACGGTAATTGTGGAGGTCACACTAGGGGCGGCAAAAACCGGCGAAGTCGCCGTGGTCAACATCATCAAAGAAATTGCGGCAATGGAAAGCGCAGTGGTCCTGATTGTCATTATCGATTGTCTCCTAAACGTTTTAGATATTGGCGCTTCTACCCTAGTGGAGAAAAGCGTCGCAGTGCAAAGGTTCGCGGCATGGCGAGAGGGGAGCGGCGCGGGGTGAGGAGAGTCCCACCAAAAAACGCGCGCAGATCCTGTTCGAGCGTGGTGGCGCAGTCCACGTACAGTCCACGCGTCGACGGGGACTCCTCTAGTTTCCAGTGTTTAGCCGAGTTTTAGGAAAAGGGCGTTGCTCAACACACAAATTCAATACTTCGCGGCCCACAGGTCGAGCGTGTTGTGATGACGGACACCGTGGCGTCTCCTGCGTTCACGACATAAAGGTACTTCCCGTTGGGGCTGACCGCCAACCAAGACGGGAGATCCCCAACATTTATTGTGTCCGTCACGTCGCCTGTTGAAACGGTGATAACGGACACACTGCCGTCGGCGGAATTCGCGACATAGGCATTTTTACCGTTGGGGCTGAACGCCACCGAGGCCGGGTTATTGCCTACGGTAATTGTGTCCGTCACGTCACCTGTGGCCACGGTGATCACTGACACGGCGTTGTTGAAGATGCTCGTGACGTAGGCTTTTTTCCCGTTGGGGCTGAACGCCACTGAACGCGGGTGCCGACTAGCGATGTTAATTGTGTCTGTCACGTCACCTGTGGCCACCGCAATCACCGACACGCTGTCTCCGTAGGTATTCGCAACGTACGCGTATCTACCGTTGGGGCTGAACGCCACTGAACGTGGGAAATGTCCAATGTTAATGGTGTCGGAGACCTCGCCTGTTGCAACTTTGATTACGGACACACTATCGTCAGCGGAATTCGCAACGTACGCGTATCTACCGTTGGGGCTGAATGCCACCGAGTATGGCTCGTTTCCAACGTTAATTGTGTCCGTAACGACACCCGTGGCGACCTTGATCACGAACACCGTATCGCCAGCGTAGCTAGCGACATAGGCCTTCTTGCCGTTGGGGCTGAATGCCACCGAGTAGGGGTAATCAATTGATGGAATTGTGCCAGAGACTTGTCCAGTTGAAACTGAAAACACCGACACGCTATCTCCGGTTGCATTTGTGACATAAGCGTATTTCCCGTTAGGACTAAACGCCACGGATACGGGGGCATCACCCACGTTAACAGTGTCCACTAAAACAGGTGCCGCAAACACCGGAGCGGTCAGAGGTGCGACCATCATCAAGGACGCGGTTGCAATTGATGCGGCAGCGCGTGTAATTGTCGGGTTCATGTGTGTCCTAAATGTTTTCACAAAATGTGTTTTCAAAATCTATCGTGCGAAGCCTTTCGATACAAAGGTCGCAGGTGGGCTAGTTTCCCGAGGCACCTTGCGACTAAATGTCGAGCGGATGAGATGTGATTGCGCGCGCTGCTTCGGGACTCAGTCCCCAGATTGCAAGCGCGATTTCGAGAGAAAGATCTGCGTCCGCAGGGGAGAGTTCCTGTGTAGTGCAGACGCCGTGCAAAATGCCCGCAACACAGTAGGCGAACATGCGGGTTCTCTTGTCGAATTCGGCCGTGCTGACCTGCCCGAGACGGGCCACACCTTCGATAGCCGGCAACGAATCGGCTATAAAGGCTTCGATGACGAAGCTCGGGGTGTCGAGCGTCTTGCCGAGGATTTGGCCCAGCAAAGGATGCGTTTGTTGGACTCGGAACAACTTTCGACATACATCGATCATGATGCCGAGGCTTTCGTCGGCCGGAACACCGCCATGGGCCCACTCGAGCCACTCCCGAAAAATCTGGGCGAGCGCCTGGCTAAACATTGCTTCTTTGCTACCGAAGTGGTTGTAGATGGTCGTGGGCGAGACCTCGGCGTGAGCCACAAATTGCTCGACCGTCGCGTCGGTGCCGATTTCCGCGAGAACGTGCTGGGCTGATCGAATCAGTGCGGCGCGATTACGCGCGGTGGCTGCAGACAGGTGAACGACCGAGTTCTCGGCTGACTGCGAGTTCACGTCCATTCCCTCATTGTACGAAATAACGACGAGCCGGAACGGAATGTGAAACGGACACGCGATTCGGACGAGATTGCCCGCCCGCTAATATTTTTTTGATAACCTTTTACAAAATTGGAGTGTCAGGTGAAAATCGTGCTCCATTCGACTTGGAAAAAGGATTGGCAATGAACAAGAGTGTTGTGAAACTTGCGGCTGGAGTTGCTGCGCTGTCGATGTGGGCAGGGGCGCCCTTCGCCGCCTACGCGGCGGGATCGTGGTCGACTGCAGTGAATGTTTCCTCTTCCGGATTCTTGTCATCCACACCCGAAATTGCCATCGACGCCGACGGCGTAATGATCGCGGTCTGGAGTCACGTCGGCGTTTCGACCAAGACGATTCAGGTGTCGACTTCGAGTGACGGGCAAGTATGGACCTCGCCCGTCGACATATCGCCGATCAGTCATGAGGCGATACAACCTCATATTGTGGTTGACGGCGCCGGTCAGGCTACGGTCATTTGGACCAACACCTCGGGCACCGATTCGATCTGGACAAGCAAACGCGAATCGGGCGAGACGACGTGGTCCACCCCCGTTCGACTCAGCGTGGAGGCAGAAGAGACGGGGCAGGCACAGATCGTCGTTGACTCCAACGGCGTGTTCACGACAATCTTCAATAACTGGGACGCGCACAAAATCCAGGCCCGCACGTCTATTGACGGTGTGACGTGGGATGCGATTGTCACCTTGGCTCAAGAATGGTCATCGCAGTATCTGCGCAATCCCCAAATCGCGGTCGACGGAGCAGGGCGGGTAACCGGTATCTGGCAGGCCTATG
>Ga0114967_10003666_pt1 | contig 12569 bp, 11 predicted proteins | sample M_130628_MF_Meta_FD_92639 | JGI IMG/M metagenome (GOLD analysis project Ga0114967, IMG submission 92639) | Freshwater microbial communities from Lake Montjoie, Canada to study carbon cycling - M_130628_MF_MetaG | ecosystem: Environmental > Aquatic > Freshwater > Lake | place: Lake Montjoie... | reverse complement strand
GCTGGGACCGCGTGGAGCGCGCGTGGAACGCCATCATGGGCCGCGCGGGGACGGCTGCGGGCACGAGCGCGGTGCAGGTGATGCGCGACTACTACGCGAAGCCGGTGTCGGCCAACATGTCGGGTGACGAATTCATCCCTCCGACGCGCATCGTGCAGGGAACGGGCGTGCCGCAGGACGGCGATGCGGTGGTGTTCTTCAACTTCCGCGGCGATCGCCCGCGCGAGCTCACCATGGCGTTCACGCTCTCGGACGAGGCGTGGGCGAAGGTGAAGTCGGGCGGCTTCAGGCGCGATCCGCGCCCGCACGGACTGCATTTCGTCACCATGACGGGCTACGAGGAAGGCCTGCCGGTGCGCGTGGCGTTCGAGCGCCCGGCCAAGATGGCGCACATCATGGGCGAGTGGATCTCGAGCCTCGGCCTCACGCAGTTCCGCTGCGCAGAGACGGAGAAGTTCCCGCACGTGACGTTCTTCTTCAACGACTACCGCGAGGAACCGTTCCCCGGTGAGCACCGCACGCTGGTGCCGAGCCCCAAGGACGTGGAGACCTACGACCAGAAGCCCCAGATGAGCGCGTACGGCGTGCGCGACGCGGTGCTGGCGCGCCTGGCGGCGCCCGACTGCGAGCCGTTCATCGTCGTGAACTTCGCGAACCCGGACATGGTGGGCCACACCGGCAACCTGCAGGCCGTGGTGAAGGCATGCGAGGTGGTGGACGAGTGCGTCGGCCAGATCATGGCCGCGGCGCTCGCGCGCGGCGGCAGCCTGGTGATCACCGCCGACCACGGCAACGCGGAGCAGATGAAGGACCCGAGGACGGGCGAGCCGCAGACCGCGCACACCAACTTCACCGTGGAGCTCTTCGTGGTGGGCGAGGCGTTCCGCGGCGCCACGCTCCGCGAGGGCGGCAGGCTGGCGGACGTGGCGCCCACCATGCTCGCGATGATGGGGCTGCCCAAGCCCGCGGAGATGAGCGGCGAGAGCCTGATCGCCCGGTGATCGCCCGTTGAACGAACGCGGCCCGCCGGAAGCCGGCGGGCCGCGGAAACATGCGGAAATGGCGCGAATCGGCCGCGGTTCAGCCGTGAATCAGGCGCCCCTCGGCGCCGAGAGCGGCCTCGTGCATGGCCTCGGCCATCGTCGGGTGCGCGTGCATGGTGGCGATGATGTCGTCCACCGTGCCCTCCAGCGACTTCGCCACGCAGATCTCGTGGATCAGCTCGCTGGCGTTCTCGCCGATGATGTGGCCACCGAGGATCTCGCCGTACTTCTTGCTGACGATGATCTTCACCAGGCCCTCGGCCGCGCCGTCGGCGATGGCCTTGCCGTGGCTCTTCAGGCCGTACTTGCCCACGCGGTACTCGATGCCCTTCTCCTTGGCGGCGCGCTCGGTGAGGCCCACGCTCGCCACCTGCGGGTTGCAGTAGGTGGCGCCGGGGATGGCGTCGTAGTGCACGCCGGTGGACGCGTGGCCGAACATCCGCTCGACCGCCACCACGGCTTCCTCGCTCGACACGTGCGCGAGCCACGGCGGGCCGATCACGTCGCCGATGGCGTAGATGCCGGGCACGCTCGTCACGTACGTGGCCTTGTCCTTCTTCTCCATGTAGTCCGTGGAGATGTGGCCCTTCTCGGTCTTCAGGCCGAGCGACGGGTCGAACAGCCCGTCGAAGCGGCCGGCGACGCCGATCGCCACGAGCACCTTCTCGGCCTCGATCACCTCGGTCTTCTTCGTGGCCTGGTCCTCGATGGTGACCTTCGCGCCGCCGGCGACGAGCCGGACGTCGGCACCGGATGCCGTCTTCTCGACGGCCTTCGTCATGCAGCCGAGCTTGAATTCGATCCCTTGCTTCTGGAAGATCTTGAGCGCTTCCTTGGAGATGTCGTCGTCCTCCACCGGCATGATCCGGTCGAGCATCTCGACCACGGTCACCTTGGTGCCGAACGCGTTGTAGAAGTAGGCGAACTCCATGCCGATCGCGCCCGAGCCGACGATCACCATCGACTTCGGCCGCTCCGGCAGGTTCATCGCCTCGTAGCTGCTGATGATGGTCTTGCCGTCCTTCGGCGCGAACGGCAGCTCGCGCGGGGCGGCGCCGGTGGCGATGAGGATCTTGTCGGCGGTGATGACCATGTCATCCTTGCTGATGGCACCGGTGCCCTTGTAGTAGTCCTCGTCGGCCTTGGAGACCTGCACCTTGCACGGGCCGGCGGCGGTCTTGCCGGCGAGGATCTTGGCATGCCCCTGGATATGCTCGATCTTGTTCTTCTTGAAGAGGAACCCGATGCCGCTGTTGAGCGTGCCGGCCACGTTGCGCGACCGTCCGACCACCTTGGACCAGTCGAGCTTCACGTTCTTCGGGTCGACCTCGAAGCCCATGTCCGCGCCGTGCTTGAACGCCTCGGTGTAGACGCTGGCTGCGTGCAGCAGCGCCTTGGTCGGGATGCAGCCCCAGTTGAGGCAGACGCCGCCGAGCTTGGAGCGCTCGATGCAGGCAACCTTCTTGCCGAGCTGCGCCGCGCGGATCGCGCCGACGTAGCCGCCGGGTCCGCCGCCGATGACGATGAGGTCGAAGTGCTTTGCGTCAGCCATGGGTCAATTCCTCGCGTTGGTGGATTCGGTCGAAGGGCGCATATCGTAGGGATCCGGGGCGCATCCGGGGCGGATCCGCGGCCCTTCCGGGCCCCATCCGGGCGGCGCGGGATTCCTGCGGTTTTTGCTAGCATCCGGCCCCCTCAGGACCCTCCGTGCGCACCGCGATCATCAGCGACATCCACTCGAACCACTCCGCGCTGGAGGCCGTCCTGGCCGACATCGACCAGCGGAAGGTCCAGCGCATCATCTGCCTGGGCGACCTGATCGGTTACGGACCGGATCCGGTGGCCTGCGCGGACCTGGTGGCCGAGCGCTGCGAGTGGTCGCTCCTTGGCAACCACGACTTCGGCGTCCTCTACGAGCCCACCAACTTCAACTCCGCCGCCGAGAATGCCGCGTACTGGACGCGGCGGCAGTTCGAGGAAGCAGCCAAGGCCGACAAGGCCGCCGGCGAGCGCCGCTGGAACTTCCTGGGCCACCTGCGCGTCCGCGTCAGCGACAACGGCTACCTGTGCGTGCATGGCACCCCGCGCCGGCCCATCAACGAGTACCTGTTCCCCGACGACGCGGTGAACAACCCGCACAAGCTCACCAGCATCTTCGACCGCGTCGAGCGCATCTGCCTCATCGGCCACACCCACGTTCCGGGCGTCTTCACCGAGGACCAGGAGTTCTGGAAGCCCGAGGAGCTGCCCGACCACACCTTCGCCGTCGACCCGACGCAGAAGGCCATCATCAACCCCGGCTCCGTGGGCCAGCCGCGCGACGGCGACAAGCGCGCCTCGTATGCCATCCTCGACACCGACGGCGGCGAAGGCAAGCACCGCATCGAATTCCACCGCCTGCCCTACGACATCGACATCACCGTGGCCAAGATCCACGCGATTCCCGAACTCCATGACTGGCTCGGCGACCGCCTGCTCGAAGGCCGCTGACGCGCCGACGACGGCACGCATCGGCATTCCGCCCGGCGCCGCGCACGCGCCACACAGCCCAACACCATGAACAGCAAGTCTCCGGCCTCGCCGAAGAACCCGGCCTTCAACATTCGCCGCTTCGTGCTCACGCTCGTGCTCGTGACCGTCGTGGGCGGCATCGTCGCCATCATTGCCCTCGGCAAGAACGGGGCCGGGATCGGGGCCGCACCTGCGGCAACCGCCACCGTCGCGGAGCAACCGAAGCCCGCGACGCCGACCGGCACGCAGGCCACGACCACGAGCGAGGCCAACGCCGCGGCCGCTCCGGCCGCCCCGGCCACGCCGGCCTCCGACGAGCGCCCGTGGACTGCCAACGCCCCGGGTTCGCCCAGCGCATCGGCAACAGCCATCGGATCCGTCGACCCCAAGGCGGCGCGCTTCGCGCTCGTGCTGGTGCCGCAAGGCGCCGGCATCAACGAGATCATCTTCAGCGACCTGTGGCGTTCGGCGGCCGACGCCGAGCGCGCGCGCGCCGGTGCGCCAACCCCCGAGGGGCGCTACTCGATCGTCACGCCCGGCACGCTCGCCGGATTCACGGTGCCGCTCCTGGGAGTGCGATGCATCGACATCGATGGCCGGAAGATCGACGTGTCCGGCGGAGTCTGGAAGGAGACCGCGCCCGGCACCTTCGTCACCGAGATCTCCGACGGCACCGGCGCCCTGCAGATGCGCGCCACGCGCCGCTGGGTGGTGGACGCCGGCAGCTACGACATCCGCTGCGAGCAGCGCGTCGAGAACCTCTCCGGATCCCCGCACGTGGTCCGCTGGGTGCAGTTCGGCCCCGTCGACCTCCGCCGCGACCAGAACGATTCCGTCGACGGCCGCCGCTTCCAGTCGGGCTACCTGATGAGCCCCGAGCGCGACCCCGCGCAGGAGACGGTCATCGTCCACGGCGCCACGCTCGACCACTCCAAGCTCCTGACCCAGATCACCGCCGAGAACTACGACGTCTGGCCGGACGCGCACCAGCAGGCGGAGAAGTACGGCCTCTCGTGGTTCGGTGCCACCAACCGCTACTTCGCGCTGGCGATCCATGCGCCGTACGCGCAGCCCTCGAGCCCGTCGAAGGCCATCGCGCCCGCGGTGGTGAGCATCCAGGCGCAGGCCGGCGACGGGATGGACCACGACAAGCCGGAGCAAGTGGTCTTCACCACCTGCACGAGCGGTGCGGTCACCATCGCCCCGGGCGCGGGCGCGTCGTTCGACATGGGCGTCTTCGCCGGTCCGCTGGAGCGGTCGCTCCTGGGCAACTCGCAGCCGTTCGCCGCGCTCAACATGCACGGGCTCATCCTGTACCTGATGAGCGGCTGCTGCAGCTTCTGCACGTTCAGCTGGCTTGCCGACTTCCTGGTGTGGTTCCTCTCCTTCCTCCATGACCACGTGGTGTTCGACTGGGGCCTGGCGATCATCGTGCTGGTGATCGTGGTGCGCTCGATCCTGCACCCGCTGACGCGGCGCGCGCAGATCTCGATGCAGCGCGTGACCAAGCAGATGGCCACCGTGAAGCCGGAGCTCGAGGCGCTGCAGAAGCGCTACAAGGACGATCCCAAGAAGCTCCAGGAGGAGACCATCCGCCTGTACCGCGAGCGCGGCATCAACCCGCTCGGCTGCGCCGGCGGAATGGTGCCCACGTTCCTGCAGATGCCCATCTGGATCGCGCTCTACGCGGTGCTCTACTTCGCGTTCGAGCTCCGCCAGCAGCCGGCGTTCTTCGGCGTCTTCCAGAAGATGGGCGGCTGGCCGTTCCTCGGTGACCTGAGCGCGCAGGATCGCTTCATCCCGCTGCCGACCGAGATCAACCTGTGGATCGTCCACCTGAGCGCCATCAACCTGATCCCGGTGCTGATGGGCGTGGTGTTCTTCATCCAGCAGAAGTACCAGGCCCCCCCGCCGACGGCGAACATGACGCCCGAGCAGCTGCAGCAGCAGAAGATGATGAAGTGGATGATGGTCTTCCTCTTCCCCATCATGCTCTACAGCGCGCCCAGCGGCCTCACGCTCTACATCGCCACCAGCACGCTGGTGGGCATCTACGAGAGCATGCGCGTGCGCAGGGAAATCGAGAAGATGGACTTCAGCAAGCCGCAGGCCCCCAAGGACAACTGGCTCTCGAAGGCCTATGCAACGGCAATGAAGCGCGCGCAGGCCGCGCAGCAGGGCGGCAAGCAGGCACCGAGCAAGAAGTTCCGCGACCGCTGACACGCGCGGGCGCCCGCGCCCGGACCATCCATGGACACCACGAGCGTCATCCTCGCCGCCGCCAGCCCGCCCGGGCAGGCGGCGAGGGGCATCGTGCGTGCAAGCGGCGTGCAGGCGTGCGCGGTGCTGGCGGCGAACATGGCGGAAGGCTGCGCGGGGCGCGCGGCGGTGCATGCGGGGACGCGCGGCGTGCACGTGGTGCGGCTGCTGCAGCCCGCGATCCCGGCGCTGTGCGTGGTGATGCCGGGGCCGGCGAGCGCCACGGGCGAGGACTGCGCGGAGATCCATGCGGTGGGCAACCCGCTGGTGCTGGAACGGATCATCGAAGCGGTGATCGCGCGATCCGGTGGCGAGGCACGACGCGCGCATCCCGGCGAGTTCAGTGCACGCGCGGTGCTGGCGGGACGCATCGGCATCGGTGACGCAGAACGCGTGGCAGCCGCCATCGCCGCGGAGACCGACGCCGCGCTCACTGCCGCGGGCGCGCTCCGTGCCGGTGACGCCGAGCGTGCCACCGCGCGCGATGCCGAGGAAGTGGCCACCGTGCTGGCGCTCGTCGAGGCGGGCATCGACTTCACCGACCAGGAGGACGTGGTGGCGATCGCGCGGCCGGAGCTGGAGCGGCGGGTGCGTGCCGTGCTGGCGCGGATCCGCGGACGATGCACGGCGTCCGCCGGCAGCGAGCGCACCGCGCGTGCCGCACGGGTGGTGCTTGCAGGACCGCCGAACGCCGGGAAGAGCTCGCTCTACAACGCGTTGCTCGGCCACGCCCGCGCCGTCGAGAGCCCCGAACGCGGCACCACGCGCGATGCGGTGGAGCACGCGATCGTGCTGCCGGGCGGCGTGGAAGCCGTGCTGGTGGATGCACCCGGTCTCGAGGACGCGGTGCACGAGATCGATATCCTGATGCAGTCGCGCGCGGCGGACGCGCTGGCACGCGCGGACGTGGTGATCGACTGCGGTGCGAATCTTGCAGGTGCCACGGAAGCGATCGTCATCCGCGTGGAAACGAAGTGCGACATGCGCAATGGCGCGCCCGCCGGCGCGGCGGGAACCATCGCCACCAGTGCGCGCACCGGCAATGGCATCGATGCGCTGCGCGTGGCCATCGCGCGCGCGGTCTCCGGGCGGGCCCCGCGTGGTGCCGATGAATCCACGCTGGGTGCCGCACGCACCGCGCTCCTTGCGGAAGCGGCGGCGGGACTCGAAGGTGCACTGGCCGTGGACGCGCCAGAACTGGTCGCCGCGTCGCTGCGCACCGCGCTCGACCGGCTCGGCGAGGTCGCCGGCGCCATTCCGCCGGACGATGTGCTCGGCCGGCTCTTCGCCGGGTTCTGCATCGGGAAGTGAGCTTCACCGTGGTGCCGCCGTGCAAGCGGGCCCAGCGAGACTCCCTGCGGCGTCATGCAAAGCCGCCACCTCCCCCGGTACCCTTCCCCGCGTGCAAGGAAGCATCGACATCCGCGTCCGTTACTGCGAATGCGACCCCATGGGCGTGGTGCATCACACCGTCTATCCCGTGTGGTTCGAGATGGGCCGGACGGAACTCCTGCGCTCCACCGGTCGCACGTATCGAGACATGGAGGACGCCGGCCTGCTGCTTGCCGTGGTGAAGCTCGAGGTCACCTACAAGCAGCCCGCGCGCTACGACGACGTGGTGCAGCTGCGGACGACGCTCGCGCGCGTGGGCGCGGTGAAGGTCGAGCACACCTACGAGGCGTGGCGTGGCGAGGACCTGCTGGTCACGGGGGCCACGACGCTGGCGTGCATCGGCCGCGACGGACGTGCGCAGGCGATGCCCACGGGGTTCCTCGGCGAATGAACGAATTGCAGCGCAGTCGGTCGCAGGCCGTGTGAATTCCGTGCATCGCGGGCACGGCGCGAGAGTCATCGCACGGCCGACTCAGCGCGTGCCCGGGCGCCTGGGGAATCCACCCCGCGACGCAGGCTTCGGCTCGATGTCCGGTTCCGGCAATTCCGCGGCCGGTGACTTGCCGATGCGCGTACGCACCCGCAGGCCGGGCGCATGCAGCACGCGGCGCAGTTCCGCCAGCGCGCCGGCGCGCAATGCGCGGTCCACCGCATACGCCGCGGGAGAGCTCGCCACGCCCACCAGGAGCTGCGCAGGGCTCGCGGACTCGATCCACGTCTCTTCCACCAGATCGGCGGGCATGCACGCTCGCCACGCTTCCGCGGTGGCGCCGGAACGTTCCACGTCTCGCTTCGCCTGGCGCCCGATGTCGTTCACCATGCGCGCGATCGAGACGTCCTTCTCGCGGAAACGTCGCCGCTCGCACATCCGCTGCGCCTGCATGAGCGCAGGATCCACCGGAACCGCGGCGGCTGCGGAATCGCCGACGCGCGCCGTGCCACCGCGCGCGGCCTTGCCGCCCGAAGATGCTGGCTTGCCGGAATTGGTGGTGCGCTTCGCCACGATGGGGAAATGCTAGTTGCGTACCCCGCCATCTCCCACAGGTATCTTCTGCCTGCCGTGATTTCCGTCACACTCGAGAAGCTCCGCAAATCCTTCGGATCCACCGTCGCGGTGGACGGTGTCACGCTCGAGGCGCCCCCCGGCGGGCTCACCTTCCTGGTGGGCCCCTCCGGATGCGGCAAGACCACCATCCTCCGGATGATCGCCGGATTCATCGAGCCCACTGCCGGCGTGATCCGCTTCGGCAGCCGCGACGTCACCGGCCTCCCGGCCGAGAAGCGCGAGTGCGGCATGGTCTTCCAGGGCTATGCGCTGTGGCCGCACATGACCGTGGCGCAGAACGTGGCGTTCGGCCTCGAGGTGCGCAAGCTGCCCGCAGACGAGGTCCGCCGCCGCACCGGCGAGGCGCTCGAGATGGTGCACATGTCCACGTACGCGGACCGGCGGCCGAACGAGCTCTCCGGCGGACAGCAGCAGCGCGTGGCGCTGGCGCGCGCGGTGGTCTACCGGCCGGAAGTGCTCCTCCTCGACGAGCCGCTCTCAAACCTGGATGCCAAGCTCCGCATCGAGATGCGCGGCGAGATCCGCCGCATCGTCGACGAGACGCGCATCACCGCCATCTACGTGACGCACGACCAGAAGGAGAGCCTGAGCCTGGCCGACCGCATGGTGGTGCTGCGCGACGGGCGCATCGAGCAGGCGGGTGGCCCGCGCGAGCTCTACGAGCGCCCGGGCAACCGCTTCGTGGCCGAGTTCCTCGGCGAGACGAATTTCCTGGACGCGACGCTGGAAGGTGCACCCGGAAGCGGCACGGGCGCAGGTGGAGCGACGCGGAAGGTGAGGACCGCGGCCGGCGTGCTCGAATCCACCACGGCCGATTCGCGCCCCGTCGGCACCACGCTCACCGCCAGCATCCGCCCCGAGGCGTTCCGCCTCCATGCCGAAGCCGATGCCCCTGCCGGCCGCCCCGCCCTGCGCGGCGTGGTGGCGGAGAGCACCTACCTCGGCGAAATGGCGCAGCATCGGGTGGATTGCCACGGCACCACCGTCAAGGTGTTCGAGCTGAATCCGCGACGCCTCTCCCGCCGCGGCGAACCCGTGGCGCTGACGGTGGACCCGGAGCAGGTGGTGATGCTCGAGGGGTGAGCGGCGGTCAGCGGTGCAGCTGCACCACGGTGACGCCTTCGGCGCGCGCCGCCCGGATCAACGCAGCATCGAGCGTCGCAAGCGCACATCCACGGCGGATCGCAAGCTCCAGGTACGAGGCGTCGTACATCGTGAGCGCGTGGTTGACGGAAAGATCATGAATGACGGCGATCGAATCGGCATCCGTCGGATCGACATTCCAATCCATTCCCACCACACCGATGATCATCTCGCGACCGATCGACGCCGGCATGCGGCCACGGCGTACCCCGGAGCGAATCGCGTTCGCGAACTCCAAGCGAAAGCAGGATGGCACCAATGCCTCGGCACCGGCTACCAGGTCCTCGAGGTCTGCGACCGAACCAGCCTCGTCCTCGAAGCAGCACGCAGCCACCGCCGATGCATCGATCACCGCTGCCGTCACATCCGTCTCCCTTCGTCGATGAGCTGACGGACGGTCACGTCCGGACCGAGCGTCACGCCACGGCGAAGTTCGCGCAACCGACCGAACGCCGCGTGGACTCGCTGCTGGCGCTCCGGGTCGGCCGATTCCCCCGCCGGCACCAACCGCGCCACCGGCGTCCCGTGCTTCGTCAGGACGAACGACTCGCCTCCCCGCACCCGCTCGATGAGCTCGGAAAGGTGCGTCTTGGCGTCGAAGATTCCCACGTGGTTGGCAGGGGTCTGGTGCATTCTGGTTAGACTCTAACTAGAATTGGCCGCAGGGCCTCGTTCATTCTCCGGGCTTCCGGTGCGGGCACGTCAATTCGGGCGGAAATTCTCGATCCAATTACCGGACAGCGAGGCGTCGGCCTCTCTCGCCCACCCCATGCCCCACGACGAAGCATTCCCGTCCACCAACGCCGAGTGGCTCCACCAGGAGCTCGATGCCGGCGAGGAACGCCGCCGCGCGCTTCGCACGGTGGTCATGGCGCGCTACTTCGAGCCGCTCCGCATCTACGTGAAGGGCAGCTCGTACCGCCACCTCGGCGAGAGCGCGGAACTGGTGAGCGCGTTCTTCGTCAGCCGCTTCGCGCGCGACGACTACCTCGACGCCTGGCGCGAGAGCCGGATGACGCTGCGCAGGTGGCTGATCAACGGACTGATCCTCAGCATGCGCGAAGAGGTGCGCCGGCGCAGGCGCGCGGCGAAGCGCGGGATGCAGCAGACGCACGAGGCGTCGCCGAAGGGAAGCGGGCTGTCCGCGACGACTCCGCCAGGCCGAGCTCCGGGGTTTGGCAGCACCACCCAAACGCGCGGCGACGATGACGATGATGGACCGTTCGATCCGCTGGAATTGCTCGAATCACCGGAGCCCGAAGCGGAGGCAGCCTTCGAGCGAGCCTGGGCGGTCTCGATCCTCCGCGAGGCCTGCGAGGAGGTCGAGACCATCTGCCACGCCGATGACGAAGGGAACATGTGGCTGCTCTTCAAGCGCCACTTCCTGGACGGCCAGCCCTACGCGCTGCTGGTGGACGAGACCGGCTACGAGCCCGCGCGCGCGGCAGTGGTGGCACGCACCGTCGCCAACCGGGTCCGGGCGGCATTGAAGCGACTGATGGTGCGGGACGGGATCCCGGAGGAGGAGGTGGAAGGTGAGTTGGTGAGGTTCTCCGCGCAGCTCCATCGGGAGTCCGATGCTTGACAAGAGGACCGTCGAAATCCATCGACACACTGGCATTTCGCCGGATAGTCGAGGGGGAGGAGGGAACCACTGTGTCCCCCCGCGCGGCGAGGCCTGCATGTTTTCTTGTCATTTTCGCACTGCTGGCGTCGCAGGGTCGTCGAGCGGCCTCTCTTGAACAACCCATGGAAAGACCAGCAACCATCGCCACAATCGCTTCAGTGATCCTGACAAGTACCAGTATGGGCGAAACCACCTCGCCCTACCAGGATGCCGTGCTTGCATCGATGCCGAGCGCCTACTGGCGCTTCAACGAGACGAGCGGACAGGCGCTGAACGCCGTTGCCGGATCGCCCCATGGCGACATCGAGGGAACTCTCTCGCGTGGCGAGGTTTCGGCGTCAAGCGTCCTCGGGCCCTGTTACCGATTTCAGGCAGGCGGAATCTCGATTCCCATGACGCCGTCCACACAGGCCACGGCCAACATGACCATTGAATTCTGGGCCAAGGCATCGGTGGTCACGGCTCCTGCACACATCTTCTCCATCGGTCGGGACATCACCAACGGATCGACCAAGGTCGTGGTGTACGGTCCTGACGGCGGCGGACTCTTTGCGATGAATGGCGATGTCGGTGGTGGTTATGCCTATTGGCTGCGACCTTCGTCGCAATTCCTGCAGTGGCATCACTACACGTTCGTGCACAACAAGAGTGAAATGGTGGCCACCATGTTCGTGGACGGCAAGGAGGCGGATCGGCGGCCAATCCAGTACGACTTCCCGCTGATCCAGGACAGGATCTTCATCGGCAAGCACAACGTCACCGGATGGCCCTACTACTTCCAGGGGTGGATTGACGAGGTGGCCATCTATCAGCGTGCCTTGACTCAGCCCGAGGTCGATGCTCACTTCTGTGCAGCATCTGCCGCTCCCCGGAACTGCTGCCCGGGCGACCTGAACGGCGACGGCAACATCAACGGGGCCGACATCAGCGCCGTGCTCTCCTTCTGGGGCCCCAATCCCGTCTTCCCTGCGGCGGACATCGATGGCGACGGCGTGGTCGGTGGCGCCGACCTTGCCGCGATCCTCAGCAGCTGGGGCCCCTGCCCCCACTGAACGCGCGCTTCCGGGGCATCGCGGTGCACACCGCTGCGTCCGCCCGTCCACCAGTTCCCTATCCTCCTGCGCATGCGCACCTCGCTCGCCGCGGCATCCGCCGCCGTCGTCCTCGGTTCCATGCTCGCCGCATCCTCTGCCGTCAATGCACCGCCGCCGGCGTTCAAGGAGACGCCCGCCGAGCGCAACGCGCGCATGGCATGGTGGCGCTCCGCGCGCTTCGGCATGTTCATCCACTTCGGGCTGTACTCGACGCCCGCCGGGGTGTGGGACGGCAAGGACTGGCCGGGCGTCGGAGAGTGGCTGCTCACCAACGCCAAGGCCGACCCGATCGCCTACGAGAAGACGCTCCTCCCGCAGTTCAACCCGGTGAAGTTCGACGCCAAGCAGTGGGCCGACATCGCGCGCGACGCGGGCATGCAGTACGTGGTGATCACCACCAAGCACCATGACGGCTTCGCGCTCTGGAACAGCGC
>Ga0114967_10003661_pt1 | contig 12577 bp, 12 predicted proteins | sample M_130628_MF_Meta_FD_92639 | JGI IMG/M metagenome (GOLD analysis project Ga0114967, IMG submission 92639) | Freshwater microbial communities from Lake Montjoie, Canada to study carbon cycling - M_130628_MF_MetaG | ecosystem: Environmental > Aquatic > Freshwater > Lake | place: Lake Montjoie... | reverse complement strand
CTCTGGCGTCTTCGACACCATGGTCCCAATGGCGCAACTACAAGAGGATCCAAAGTACTTAGATTTATCTGACTCCATTCGAAAAGCGTTTCCAGTAGTAACTCTGAGTTTGGAAGACTCTAGTAAAGCTCGAAATGGTGTTCGGCTACCAACTCCAATCGATGTGGAATCTGGAAATGTCGGCGTTTTTGATTCAACTGGATTCGCAATCGGCATCTTTGACAATTCAGACTCAGAATTAAAACCCTTGGTAGTATTTTCTTCAAATGAAAAACTCTAATATTCCAGTAGTTGTGACCATCGGAGTTTTCGATGGTGTTCACGCTGGACATAGGCAAGTCCTGGGTATTGCAAAGAGCATTGCAACGAGTATCAGCGGCACATTAACTGCACTTACGTTTGATCCACCACCAAAGGCCTTTTTACATCCCCAGTCCTTCAAAGGACTTTTGATGCTGCCAGATCGAAAGTCGATCTTGCTCACGACAAATGGCGTTGACCAGGTTGAAACTCTAAAGTTCACCGATGAAATTGCACACATGTCGAGTGCGGAGTTTGTCGAAGAAATTTTGGTGAAGAGACTTACTGCGCAAGTAGTAATCGTGGGTAGAAATTTCCGATTTGGTTACAAAGCAAGTGGCACAGTTGAAACCCTGCAGGAGCTTTCAAAGAAATTTGGCTTTGAAGTTCGCATTGTTGACTTAGTGGGGGACTCAAGTGCTTGGTCATCGACGCGAATCCGTGGCGCAATTTCTAGCGGCAACGTGGAGCATGCTCGGGAGCTGCTAGGGCGAGCTCACCGAATTTCTGGTGAGGTAGTTCACGGTGATCATCGTGGTCGGGAAATTGGTTATCCAACTGCCAATATTGAAGTTCGGGGTGGGTTGCTGGTGCCAGCTGACGGCGTTTACTCAGGCGTTCTTTGGATAGCTGGGGTACCTCACGAAAGTGCTATCAGCGTTGGAACTAATCCGACTTTTGACGATGTAACTACTCGGCGCGTGGAAGCCTATGTAATTGGCCGGAACAACCTTGATCTTTACGGTCAAAATGTGGACTTGGATTTCGTGACTCACATTCGAGATATGGTGAGCTTTTCTGGAATCCCAGAGCTGGTAGCGGCGATGGAAAAGGACGTAGAAACTGCGCAAGCGGATTTGCGCGAATATCACGCCCAGCAGGTGTGATCAGCGCAACTGCGCGATTTCGCGAGAATCCAATTGGCTGTTAGCCTTTAGGCAAGACGAATGCGGGGCGGGCGCCCCACATCTCGTGTCACATTTAACGATCTTAGGATCATCACGCGCCCGAGAGGAAAATAAATATGCCATTGGAATCTGCAGTAAAGCAGGCCATCATCGCAGAACACGGCACCAAGCCAGGCGATACCGGAAGCCCTGAAGTTCAAATTGCCTTGATGACACAGCGCATCAACGATTTAACTGGACACTTAAGAACCCACAAACATGATCACCACAGCCGTCGCGGTTTGCTACTGCTCGTTGGACAACGTCGTCGTCTACTTGATTACTTAACCAAGACTGACATCAATCGATACCGCGCGATAATCGAAAAGCTCGGTATCCGCAGATAGTTTTCGTGCGCTTTTCAATAATGAAAAGTGAGCTGTATCGACTTATTTATTTGATCTCGGTCAACTATGTGGATTCGGCAAGCACAAAGTAAGACTCGCTAATTAGCGAAAACCGCGGATAACACGCACCTTCAAACTGTTTGGTCGGTCCTCGGTAGTGAAGTTCGGCTCATAGAGCCGCGCTTCTCGATCGAAGATCGACATGTGTTTTGAATGCAATTCACTCGTGCGAAGTGCAGTGTTATCCCTTTATGAAGAGGGAGGTTACCCATGGAGGGAACCGAAGTACAGTCAAGCGTTGCTGTGATTGACAATGGGTCATTCGGAAAGCGCACAATAAAGTTCGAAACCGGACGTCTGGCGCGCCAGGCAAATGGAACAGCGTGCGTCTATTTAGATGACGAAACTATGTTGCTTTCCGCAACTACTGCTGGAAAGTCGCCAAAAGATCAATTTGATTTCTTCCCACTAACTGTGGACGTAGAAGAACGCATGTATGCCGCTGGAAGAATTCCGGGATCATTTTTCCGTCGTGAAGGTCGCCCAACAGAAGATGCGATTCTTACTTGCCGACTAATTGACCGGCCATTACGCCCATCATTTGTTAAAGGACTTCGCAATGAAGTTCAGGTCGTAGTCACAGTAATGGCGCTTAACCCAGACGAGCTTTATGACGTAATTGCTATCAATGCATCATCGATGTCGACACAACTTGCCGGCCTACCATTTTCTGGTCCTATCGGTGGGGTACGTGTTGCGCTAATTAACGGACAGTGGGTTGCATTCCCAACTCACTCGCAAATTGAAGACGCAGTCTTTGACATGGTCGTCGCTGGACGCGTTGTTGATAACGATGTTGCAATCATGATGGTGGAAGCGGAAGCAACTGTTAACACCATTGCCTTAATCAAGAGTGGCGCAAAGGCACCTTCGGAAGATATTGTTTCGCAAGGCCTGGAAGCCGCTAAGCCATTCATTGCAGAGTTATGCCGGGCACAGTCAGCCCTTGCTGCAGTTGCTGGCAAGCCAACTGGGGACTTCCCGGTTTTCTTGGATTATGAAGCAGATGTATTCGCAGCTGTTGAAAAAGCAGTTACTGATGAACTTGCCAAGGCTTTGACTATTGCAGGCAAACAAGATCGTGAAACTGAACTAGATCGCGTCAAGGATTTGACCATCGAACGTGTGGGTGGAGATTTCCAGGGTCGGGAAAAGGAAGTTAGCGCAGCACTTCGCTCGCTAACTAAGAAATTAGTTCGTAAGCGTGTCATCAAGGATAAAGTTCGAATCGATGGCCGCGGCCTTCGTGACATTCGATCCTTGTCAGCAGAAGTAGATGTAATTCCACGAGTTCATGGTTCTGCGCTTTTTGAGCGTGGCGAAACACAAATTCTAGGTATTACGACTTTGAATATGATGAAGATGGAACAGCAGTTGGACACGTTGTCGCCAGTAACGCGCAAGCATTACATGCACAATTACAACTTCCCGCCTTACTCAGTCGGTGAAACCGGTCGCGTTGGAAGTCCTAAGCGTCGCGAAATCGGTCACGGCGCACTAGCGGAACGTGCACTTGTTCCAGTGTTACCAACAAAGCAGGATTTCCCTTACGCAATTCGTCAGGTTTCGGAAGCTCTAGGTTCAAACGGTTCCACTTCGATGGGTTCAGTTTGTGCTTCAACGCTTTCGCTACTAAATGCTGGTGTTCCGTTGCAGGCTCCAGTAGCTGGAATCGCAATGGGTCTGATTTCTGATGAAATTGATGGCAAAACCGAATATGTCGCACTTACTGACATTCTCGGCGCCGAAGATGCATTTGGCGACATGGACTTCAAAGTTGCGGGTACAAAGGATTTCATAACTGCGCTGCAGCTAGATACCAAGCTTGATGGAATTCCAGCGTCGGTACTTGCGGATGCACTTACTCAGGCACGGGAAGCCAGACTGGCCATTTTGGACGTCATGCTGGAAGCAATTGATGTGCCAGATGAAATGTCACCATTTGCGCCTCGCATCATCACTGTGATGATTCCAATCGACAAGATTGGCGAAGTAATTGGGCCAAAGGGAAAGATCATTAACCAGATTCAAGAAGAAACTGGCGCGGATATTTCTATCGGAGATGACGGCACGGTTTACATTGGCGCAACTAACGGTGAGGCAGCAGAAGCGGCTCGCACTCAGGTGAACGCTATTGCAAATCCAACTATGCCTGAGATTGGCGAACGCTACATGGGAACAGTTGTTAAGACAACTAATTTCGGAGCATTCGTCTCTTTGTCGCCTGGCAAAGACGGTCTATTACACATCAGCCAGTTACGTAAACTTTCGGGTGGCAAGCGCGTTGAGAATGTAGAAGATGTGCTGAAAACTGGCGATAAAGTTCATGTTGAAATCGCGGAAATCGATCCACGTGGAAAGTTGTCACTTGTACCTGTAGTTGAAGGTTCAGATGACAGTTCTGCTGATGATGGAGACGAAGACTAAAACGTGAGCGCACGAAACTCCGCAGTGGTCCTTGGGCATGAACAACGCCCAGGGACCACTCGCACGTTATTAACTGCTGAACAAGGCGGACTGGTAAAGCGCACGGTTCTGCCAGGTGGCCTTCGAATCATTACTGAACAAATGCCTTCAGTTCGCTCGGCTGCCATTGGCATTTGGGTAAATGTAGGTTCGCGTGATGAAGTTGCTTCCCAAACTGGATCTGCACATTACTTAGAGCACTTGTTATTTAAAGGCACCAAGAATAGAACAGCGTTGAACATTTCATCAACCATCGATGCAGTCGGTGGTGAAATGAACGCGTTCACATCAAAAGAAGTTACTTGCTTTTACACTCGGGTGCTCGATACCAGCGTGCCCGAAGCAATTGAAGTTTTAGTGGACATGATAACTTCAGCGACTATCACCAGTGTTGATGTTGACCAGGAGCGCCAAGTCGTACTCGAAGAAATTGCGATGCGAGACGATGACCCAGCAGATATTGTGCACGAACAATTCTCTCGAGCACTTTATGGTGATGCGCCGCTAGGCAGGTCGCTTTTAGGAACTGTTGAAAATATCTCGTCACTTTCTCGCAGATCAATTCATGGTTTCTATCGCAAGTACTACACCCCAGATCGATTAGTTGTTGCTGTTGCAGGCAACATTGATCATGCCTCGATTGTTAAGCAAATTCGAAAGGCATTTAATCTCGGTGGCTTCGATTTAGGTGGTGAAGAAACCCCCCATGTACCATCGAAAGTAAAAACTAAAGTCTCACACAGTGGTGGCTTTGTTAAATTTGATAAGACCACTGAGCAAGCAAATTTGGTTATTGGAGTTCCAGGGCTAGATCGAGCAGATGAGCGGCGCTACATTCAGTCGGTTTTCAACGCTGCCCTTGGCGGCGGCATGTCCAGCCGGCTATTTCAAGAAGTGCGCGAAAAGCGCGGACTCGTATACACCGTTTATTCGTTTGGACAGCAGTTCCAAGACGCCGGAATGGCTGGGGTGTACGCAGGCTGTAGTCCAAAGAACTTGGAGCAAGTTACTCAAGTTATTACTGATGTATTAGACGAGGTAGCCCTTAACGGCATTACCGAAGCCGAATTAGTTAAGGCCAAGGGCCAAGTCAGCGGTGGAATGGTCTTAGGGCTGGAAGACACATCGTCTCGAATGAGCCGGATTGCCCGTTCGGAAATGAATCATGGTTATGTTCCCTCGGTTTCGCAGGTGTTAGAACGCATCTCGGCAGTTACGCTAGAGGAAGTACACACTCTTGCGTATCACTTATGGTCGCAGGAGCGCCTAACCGCAGTAGTTGGACCGGAGTAAATCATGACAAGCATTCGCGTTGGCGTCCTTGGTTCAAATGGCCGCATGGGTGCAACCGTTTGCCAGGCTATCGCAGCCTCTTCTGATTTTGAATTAGTTGCTGAGCTGGACATTGCTAACGATTTAGCAGAACTCGTTAGCAAGAAAGTACAAGTTGTCGTTGACTTCACAACACTAGATGTAGTTATGGCAAACCTAGAATTCTTGGCAAAAAATAATATTCACGCTGTGGTTGGAACAACTGGCTTTGATGCTGCGCGTCTTGGCAAAGTTGCAGAATTATTTAAACAAAGTGAAGCAAACATAATTATTGCTCCAAACTTTGGACTTGCTGCCGTTCTCATGATGCAATTTGCGCAATTAGCCGCTCCTTATTTCGAAAGTGCCGAAATAATCGAGTTACATCATCCACGTAAAGCCGATGCGCCAAGTGGCACTGCCAAGCGAACTGCTGAGTTGATCGCGCAAGCAAGAACTGGTTTACCGCCAATGCCAGATGCCTCAACAGATGTTGTCAATGGCGCACGAGGTGCCAACATTTCTGGAATTCCTGTTCATAGCGTTCGGCTACAGGGTTTAGTAGCGCACCAGGAAGTTTTGTTTGGTGGACCAGGAGAGTCATTGTCCATCAGACATGATTCTTATGATCGTGAGTCGTTTATGCCAGGAGTACTTTTAGCGATTCGAAAAGTTAGCGAAATTCCAGGGCTAACTTTTGGCCTAGAAGAATTAATTGGTTTAACCAAATAAACTATTAAATTAGTTGGCCAGTCCTAAATACCTTAAACCTGCAGCTGTTACTGCAGAAATAAGTACCACGATAATAAAAGGGGACTTAAAGCGAAGCGCCAAAGTGGCAACTGCAAGAGCCGGAATCCTAGCGTCAACCACTAATGACTGATTCGTTGCAAATGTCTGAACCGCAACCAATGCGCTTAATAGCGCAATTGGCAGCAGCACCACAACTTGTTTTACTGCAGGTTTTTCCAGCACATGTCCTGGGATAGCGCTGCCAACGTATTTAAGTGCGTAACAACCCGCTGCGCCAGCTAAAACTGCAAACCACATCAAAGAAGCCTTCGTCCAGTTGTCCAGCCGATAATTATGGCAACTAATGCTGCTGCCAAGACTGGGATGCCGGGTGAGACAAACGGCGTCAGCGTTAATGCGATCAGCGCACCACCCAAGGCAACCGTAATCTCAATCCGAGACTTAATTTGTGGCCAAACCAAGGCGAATAAGCCGGCAGCAATTGCGGCATCTAACCCAAAAGCTTTTGGATCGCCAATCGCACTAACGCTTATTGCGCCAACAAAAGTAGCTAAATTCCAGAGCAAGTAAACCGAAAGTCCAGTGGCCCAAAATGCCAAGCGAGATGCTCGACCTTCGTATGCCGTTTCATCTTGAGCGAGCCCCATGGCAGTTGACTCATCAATAGTTAGTTGCACAGCAACGAGGCGACCAAAGCCCCTAGTTTTCAAAATTGGTGTCATGCGCATGGAGTAAGCAGCATTTCGGGTACCCATTAACCACGAAGCAATCACTGCTGTTAATGCAGTACCGCCTGAAGCTAGCGTGCTAACTAAAGTGAATTGACTTGCGCCGGTAAACATTAAAAGAGACAGAGCCATAGTTTGTGGAATTGACAGTCCAGTTGTGGTACCTAGGGCGCCGAATGACACCCCATACATTGCAACTGCCACGCCGATGCTGAGTGCATTTCCAAGGATCTCTTTGCGAACTGTTAACCAGTTCGTTGCCGTGGACTCCATAGTCTGATAAATCTAGCGCACTAAGGTGAAAGCATGACAATGAACTATCGCGGACTCGGGTTTGCTTTCCTGGGGGTCCTGATATTTTCATTTACCCTGCCGATGGTGAAATTGGCATTGCCTGGCTTTTCGCCTTGGACATTAACTTTTGGGCGGGCGGCAATAGCTGGAGTACTGGCAATTGCATTCCTGAAATATTCCAAAGTGCCGTTTCCGGATCGAAAACTTTTACGTCCATTGTTTTTAACCGCTGGTGGAATTGTCGTTGGTTGGCCGATATTGACAACACTTGCGCTTCAAGAAACTACAAGTGCACACGCTGCTGTCATAACTGCCGGACTGCCACTTATGACAGCGATACTTGCAGTTACCCGATTACACGAACATGTTCCGAAGGCATTTTGGATTGCAGCCTTGACCGGCACCTTTACTTTAGTTGTCTATGCGTGGATTCATGGAGGGCAAGATGGTGCATCGCTAAAAGGGGATATGTATCTCCTTGGCGCGGTAGTTGCGGCAGCGATTGGTTACGTCGAGGGCGCTGCGCTGAGTAAAGTGATGCCAGGTTGGCACGTAGTTTCTTGGTGCGTTGTTTTAACCCTGCCAATCTCGTTGCCATATTTTGTAATTTCACTTTGGCTGGGAAGCGAAAATCACACAGTTACTCCTGTGGCATTGCTGGCCTTTTTGTTCACTGCTTTTGGGTCCATGTATTTTGGTTTCTTCGCTTGGTACCGTGGGCTTGCAGAGTTGGGTGTGGCAAAAGGTTCACAAGTGCAGTTAATTCAGTCACTATTAACGTTACTTTGGTCCGCCTGGTTGCTAAATGAGTACGTAACCAAATCGACGCTATTGGCGGCAAGTGTTGTGGTGATCTGTATTGCGATAACCCAGAAGGCACGAATTTCCCAGCGGATCTCAGGAAGAGCGCTTAAGTAGAGGTAAAAATTGCGCATTTATGCGCCATTGGTTATTCTTCTATTTATGCAACACTATGGTTGCATAAATAGAAGGGTTCGAGATGCTAGGAAACTACCTGATTGGCCTACGTGAAGGGCTGGAAGCAGCTCTAGTTGTAAGCATTCTTGTGGTTTATTTACAGCGCACAAACCGACACAACTTAATCCGCTCCGTACGAAACGGTGTTCTTCTTGCCGTGGCTATGAGCATTGCAGTAGCAATAATGCTGGAGTCAATTTCAAGTGAGTTGGCCGAAAGCATTGAACCTATCTTCGCCGGCATCGTTTCCTTTGTCGCGGTTATCTTTGTAACTTGGATGATCATTTGGATGAAGAGCGCCGCCCGGACAATGTCAAGTGATCTAAAAGGAAAACTTGATGCCGCACAAGTTTCGGGTGGGGAATTAGCGGTCGCAGTCATGGCCTTCGTGGCAGTACTTCGCGAGGGCGTAGAAACTGCCATTTTGTACTGGGCAGCATCGCAGGCTTCCGGAAGTGCGGCAACGTCATTAATCGGTCTAACTTTAGGTCTAGCTACCTCAGTGCTTTTGGGTTGGGGAATTTATCGATCCTCAGCAAGCATCAATTTGCCAAAGTTCTTTCGTACAACTGGAATCCTCTTGATTTTCGTCGCGGCTGGCGTTTTGTCATACGGAATTCATGAATTCCAAGAGGTTTCGTTACTTCCTGGCGATGGCAATGTGATTTTGAACCTCAGTACGTTACTTCCCGAGAATTCACTGATTACGACGTTATTGGCTGGCATTTTCAACATCAGCGCAAAGACGACGCTTCTGCAGGCTGTTGTTTATCTGGGATTTGTTACGACCGTACTTTTCTTTTTCTTGCGACCAGTAGACGCTCGACCATTTAAACGTGATAAAACTAGCGAACCTTCTCTGACGCGCAAATAACTCGCCGATAGTCTTTACAGGTGAGCCAAGAGGTCAAATTTCGTAGCGATGTAGTCGTTGATTTGGTTAAGCACTCCGCGGGGGACGCTGATGTTTTATGGGCCGCTCGAGTGTCCACAAAAGGTGACCAATCTGCGGTAGACGTGGACGCTGATTCAGCCGCTTCAGCTGGCTTAATAAATTACTTAATGCGCGATCGCCACGGAAGTCCTTTTGAACATTCTGTTTTCACGTTCTTTGTGAAAGCCCCGATTTTTATGTGGCGTGAGCATTTTCGTCATCGAATGGCAAGTTACAACGAAGAATCGGGTCGCTACAAAGTACTTGAGCCAGAGTTTTATATACCAAGTCCGGAACGCAAACTTATCCAAGTTGGTAAGGCAGGTGCATATGAATTTGTTGAGGGAACACCAGAGCAGTTTGAACTTGTCACAGCGGCGACCAAGAAGGCGTGCAAAGTTGCTTACGAGTCTTATGAGGAAATGCTAGAAGCAGGAGTTGCCCGCGAGGTAGCCCGAATTGTGTTGCCAGTAACTATTTATTCTTCGGCTTATGTAACTATGAACGCCCGAGCAATGATGAACTTTATTAGTTTGCGCAGAAAAGTTGAAGGTTCACACTTTCCATCCTTCCCACAGCGCGAAATCGAAATGGTTGCGGAAAAATATGAAGAAGAGTTCCAGCGACTTATGCCATTAACCCATGCATCGTTTGTTGCAAATGGGCGAGTGGCACCTTAATAGAAAAGGTATTACAAGTGAAAGCAGTTGAAGCGTTCGGCACTGTACTTACTGCCATGGTTACGCCGTTTAATTCTGATGGCACAAAGATCGACTTTGCTGCCGCGGCACAGCTAGCCAACGACTTAGTTGACCTTGGCAACAATGGTCTAGTTGTTAACGGCACCACGGGCGAGTCACCTACAACTGATGAACATGAAAAACTTGAATTATTAAAAGTCGTAATCGCGGCTGTTGGCAAGAGGGCACGAGTTATTGCAGGCGCAGGATCAAATGACACGGCGCACTCTGCTTTACTTGCAAAAGATGCAGCTAAAGCGGGGGCGCACGGATTATTAGTTGTAACGCCTTATTACAACAAGCCACCACAAGCGGGAATTTACGCGCATATGATCGCAGTTGCAGACTCGACGGATCTACCAATTATGGTTTACGACATCCCAGGTAGATCTGGTGTTGCGATAAGTAATGACACCATGTTGGCGTTGAGTGAGCATCCAAAAATTCTTGCCAACAAGGATGCAAAAGGTGACGTTTGGGCGGCGTCACAGGTTATGGCGCAATCAGATTTGGCATATTATTCTGGTGATGACCCGCTAAATTTGGCACTTCTTGCTGTTGGCGCTGTTGGCGTAGTTAGTGTTACTGGACACATTGTGGCTGATCGCCATAAGAACATGGTCGAAGCAATTCAAAATAATGACGTGATAGCTGCGCGCAAGATAAATGAGTCACTTGTTCCAATTACGGAAGGCATCATGACGCGCGCAGGTGGGGCAATTATGGTCAAGGCTTCATTGGATTTGCTTGGTCGCACGGGCGGCGGCGCTCTTCGATTACCGCTGGTTCCTGCCACTCCAGAACAGCGGAATGTTTTGCGGGCAGACTTAATTAAGGGTGGATTCAGTCTGTGAGTATTTCACAACTTGAACTTCCAGAACCACCTGCACTTGCTGATAATGCTTTCCGCGTTGTTGCACTTGGCGGGCTTGGTGACATAGGCCGGAACATGACTGTTCTGGAATACCGCGGCAAATTACTTATTGTGGATTGCGGGGTTTTGTTCCCGGAAGAAACCCAACCAGGTGTGGATTTGATCTTGCCAGATTTTGCTCATATTCAGGATCGATTGGGCGATGTTGAGGCCGTGCTTTTAACCCACGGACACGAAGATCACATCGGCGCAGTGCCATATTTATTGCGGGGCAGGCAAGACATTCCAATTGTTGGTTCAAAGCTCACATTAGCTTTTGTCGAAAGCAAACTTAAAGAGCATCGAATATCAGCACAAACCTTGACAGTCAAAGAAGGCATGACGCAAAAGTATGGCGATTTTGCTGTGGAATTTATCGCGGTTAATCACTCCATACCTGATGCATTAGCAGTTGCAGTAACGACGCCTGCAGGAACCATTTTGATCACTGGTGATTTTAAGATGGATCAGTTACCACTTGATGGTCGCTTAACAGATCTAAATGCGTTTGGTCGACTTGGTGATGTTGGCGTTGATCTGTTTCTAGTGGATTCAACTAATGCCGAAGTCCCCGGTTTTGTTACGAGCGAAAAAGACATCATTCCCACGCTCCAACAAGTTATTGGTGGCGCAACAGGTCGCGTAATTGTTGCCTCATTTGCTTCCCATGTCCATCGGGTGCAACAGATTATCGATGTTGCCACTCGCAACAAAAGAAAAGTTGCGTTTGTGGGGCGATCTATGGTCCGAAACATGGCGCTTGCAAGCGACCTCGGTTACTTAACCATTCCCAATGGAACATTAATTTCAAGTGATGAGATTGCAGACTTACCAGATGATCAAGCGGTTTTGATTTGTACTGGATCTCAGGGGGAGCCGATGGCGGCCCTGGCCAGAATTGCAAATCAAGATCATGCAATTTCAGTTGGAACTGGCGACACCGTGATCCTGGCATCATCGTTAATTCCAGGAAATGAAAATGCGGTCTATCGAATCATTAATGACTTGACGCGACTTGGCGCTCACGTAGTTCACAAGGGTAATGCTTTAGTACATGTTTCCGGCCATGCGGCTGCAGGGGAATTGCTGTATTGCTACAACATCGTGAAGCCAAAAAATGTTATGCCAATTCATGGGGAGTGGCGCCATTTGCGCGCTAATGCCGACCTTGCAATAAAAACGGGCATACCAGAAGCTCGCGTTATTCTTGCCGGTGATGGCATAGTTGTGGATTTGGTGGATGGGCGCGCAGCAATAGTTGGCGCCATTTCGTGCGGCTACGTCTACGTTGAAGGTTCAACGGTGGGCGAAGTTTCCGAGTCACTGCTCAAGGATCGAAGAACTCTTGGTGAAGATGGGTTCCTTTCGATTGTCGCGGCTGTTAGCTTTGCCGACCGCAAAGTAATTGCTGGACCGCAAATCCACGCGCGCGGCTTTAGTAAGGAAGAAAGCGTGTTTGCCGAGATTCTTCCAGCAATCCGCAAAACTCTCGAGACTGCGCTAACTGAAGGTGTAACGGACACTCATCAACTCGGGCAGATGGTACGACGGGTTGCTGGTAAGTGGGTCGGCGAGAAGCATCGGCGCCGGCCAATGATCGTGCCGCTAATCATTTCTCAATAAAAACAGTGTCATTTAGTGAGTAATAGTCGGAAAAAAAGTTTCCCTTAATCCAATGGGATATATCGACTTTTGGCTCGACACGCCGAAAGTCTTGGTGCCAGAGTTACCAGTGAGATTCACATATATTTGTTATATGGCTTCCCCGTCAGCGGCAAAGACTCGTCCACGCCCTCAAGCAGCGCG
>Ga0114967_10003659_pt1 | contig 12585 bp, 10 predicted proteins | sample M_130628_MF_Meta_FD_92639 | JGI IMG/M metagenome (GOLD analysis project Ga0114967, IMG submission 92639) | Freshwater microbial communities from Lake Montjoie, Canada to study carbon cycling - M_130628_MF_MetaG | ecosystem: Environmental > Aquatic > Freshwater > Lake | place: Lake Montjoie... | reverse complement strand
GTATTTAAGGCGATGAATGCTATTAATAAGACGCCAATGTGTTTTTGTCTATTTATTAATCTTGAGGACTTTGCGTAAGCACCAAAATCAACCTCGGACAAAATCAAAAGGACTATTGCAAAAAAGACACCGTGGTACCAAGTCGCAACATATCTCTGGAATGATGCTAACGCAGCAGCTTCGCCAACGCTAAAAACTGCTAAATAAGAATAAAGGATGATAACTAAGTATCCAAACGTTGTCACCAACAAAGTGACACCTAGTGCAATGTTTCTTGCAAAATTAGTTTTCCCGCCTAGATAGGCCCACAACGTGAAAAAGAGAGTACATACGACTGTCCAAGAGGAAGTGGTCATAGCAAGCCATGAAGAAGGATTGAGAACTGTACCAAATATATTTTCAATAAATTTTGAGGTTACCTCAGATACAAACGAGTCATCGGCAAACCCTTTTAGTCCCTTCGGAATACTAACATTTACATTATTCGAATTCGGATCTGACGTCCTTGAGAAATATAGCCCCCAAGACATCCAGACCGTACCAACTGTTACAAGAGCTACCGTTGCTGGCAAAAATGACAACATTAGTTTTCGTAGCCCATTAAACCTAACGGTGAAAAGCGTGGCAATAATATTTATAAGAATGGCCGCGCAAGCAAAATAAAGTGCAATAGGTTTAACCAGAGTTAAAAAGCCAGCAGTGGAGGCAAAAATTATCATCCATTTGCCGCCTTGTTGCGAAGTTTTAATTGCAATTAGGATTAGGTAGCCAAACACAAGGGCAAGAATTGGGTCCGCAATGATAGTTAAGTAAGTGTCGGAAAACAAAGCAAGCGACGCTATCAAGGCGACACATAGTTTTAAAATAATTTCACTAAAAAATTTGTAAGAACAGTTTGCTAAAACAGATACCACAAGCGATAGAACAATTAAGTGAGCGGACCAATAGAGCATCCCCTCTATCCAGCCAGAGCCAAAATCCATGACGAAATACTGAAATAATGAAATTCCAGGGGGGTATTCCTCGGCGGTATAGTCCGTAGGAGTGGCAGGTCCAAGTTCTGCATATCGGTACATTATTTTTACTACGTGAGCCCAGTGTGTAAATTCATCCCACTGGTTAACCATCCAGCCCTTTGTTTTTTGGAATGACACAGCTGCAAGCAAAACAAAAGCAACAGTGCTTGGCGAATAAAGATTTCTAATAAATAAGGTTCTAAAATCAAGTCGTTTAATTAGCAAAATTAGTGTTGAACTGCAGATTGCCGTGACCAAAGTCTCCATGCCCAAATTTAAGAACCCGGTTAACCCGAATAGATATTCCCACAGCACAATAAGAAAAATGGAAGGCGCAAAAAGGTAAGCAATGTTTACCTTGGTAATCCAAGTTAATAGCGTGGATATTAGAAAAATGGTCAGAAGTACGCCAATCAATGCCACTTGATTTCTCCAAAACATCCAGGCAGCCACGACTTTAGGCCGACATTCCAAAGCCTATCAAACCAAAGCTGCCTCGTTAATTGTCAATTCCATACTTAAGCACGCGCAAATCTTCACTTGGATAACTTGGTGGCCTCGGCATGATTCGAACATGCGGCACATGGTTTAGGAAACCACTGCTCTATCCCCTGAGCTACGAGGCCGTAGAAATAAACTCTTAAATTGTTCTCAGAAACTAAATTTTAACCCTATACAGAATCTCTGTTCAATATAGAGCAATCGAATTAGAGTCAGAAACGACGATTATTAAGGTATGTTTTACGCATGAGTATGAGCGTGAATGAAATCAAACAGATGATTGATTCAGTGCCAGTTTGGCATCACCGTATCGAACTTGCACCGGGTATCTTTACTCCTTCAATTCAACAAACACAGGACGTTCTGAATGCCATAGATCTGCCAAATGATTTATCAGGATTACGAGTATTGGATTTAGGTGCACGTGATGGATTTTTCAGTTTTGAATGTGAAAAGCGTGGAGCTGCTGAAGTGATCGCAGTGGACTATGCGCCAGTTGAATTGACAGGATTTGGGGTTGCATCAAAAATTTTAGATTCTAAAGTGAAATGGATTACGGCCAATGTGTACAGGATTAATGAGCTCAATTTAGGAAAATTTGATTTGATTCTATTTTTAGGCGTCATCTACCATTTACGCAATCCATACCTAGCGATAGATCGAATTTATGATGCGTTAAAGATTGATGGAAAGGTGATCGTTGAATCACATGTAATTGATGGTGGATTCGTAAATGAGAATGGCGATTGGATGGATTTAAAAGACATGGATCCTCGTTTAGCGAAATTGCAGATTGCGCAATTTTACCAGGGTGGTGATTTGGGTGGTGACCCTACATCTCCCTGGGCACCATCATTGAATACTTTAGAGATATTTTTTCAGAATTCAGGATTCAATATTGATTCATCGTGGAGTAATCACTTCCGTGGCGGGCTAACGGCGACAGCTGTTCCTATAGAGGTTAATCACCCCAGATACATAGATAGTTCATCCGAATCAAATCCAAACAGTAAGCGCATGCTGATAAAAGGAGGCGACATATAGTCACTGTGCATAACTCAATTTACTGAGAAAGTCGGCTCAATTTCGTTTTCAAATGCAGTCAAGGCTGAAGCAATTGCCATGTGCATATCCAAATACTTATAACTACCTAGGCGTCCACCGAACCAAACATTTGTTTCACCCTTGATCAGGTCACGATATTTGGAAAGCGTCTCGCGATCGCTTTCAGTATTTATCGGGTAATAAGGTTCATCAGCAATGGAAGCAAAGCGAGAATATTCCCTCGAAATGTAGGTCTTCTCATCTTGATATCTGCGCTCCGGGTGAAGATGCCGGTACTCATGAATACGCGTGAATGGAACATTTACATCGGCGTAGTTCATAACTGATGTGCCTTGAAAGTCTCCAACATCAATTACTTCGGATTCAAAATCTAAAGTTCGCCATCCTAGCTCGCCAAACTCATAGTTGAAGTATCTGTCGATGGGGCCGGTATATACAACTGGAACTGAAATTTGATTTTTTGTTCTGTATTCAAAGTAGTCTGTGTTCAATTGAACTTGAATATTTGGATGATCCGCAAGATTCTCAATCCAATTCAAGTATCCACCTTTAGGTAAACCTTCGTACTTATCGGAAAAATACCTATTGTCGTTTGTAAATCGAACTGGCAGACGGCTGATTATGTCTGCCGGTAATTCCCTCGGATTTGTCTGCCATTGCTTTTCGGTATATCCCTTAATGAACGCCTCGTAAAGGGGTTTCCCGATTAGCGCAATGGCGCGATTCTCAAGGCTCGTTGCGCTTGCTGCTGCACTTGAATTCGTTTGGTTTCCTATAAATTCTTCCGCTTGTTCTGGAGAAAATTCCTTGCGAAAGAATTGGTTTATAGTAGCCAAATTGATTGGCATTGAAAAAATCTCATTGTTGTATTTTGTCCAAACACTGTGCTTGTAATCAGTGAATGATGTGAATTGATTGACGTATTCCCATACTCGTTCATTTGAGGTATGAAACAAATGCGAGCCATAAACATGAACTTCTATACCCGTTTCTGCATCAAATTTTGAATACGCGTTACCCCCTATGTGAGATCGCTTGTCCAGGACGAGAACATCAAGACCTAGTTTTTCAGCCGCTTCGCGCGCTATTGTGAGTCCATAAAACCCAGAACCGACAACGACTAAATCTGCCACAGTAGCTCCTTATTTGGAGGGTAAGTTCAACATCAATTGTTAATTCATCAACTAGGCTACTTCAAGACGACTAGGAGCACTTAAGTGAAATTAGACATTGCGCTGCCTTTCTACGGAGATGTCGCCTTTTTAAAGGAAACGGTTGCAAGCGTTTTGGCGCAAACTGACCCAAATTGGCGCTTACAAGTGGTTGATGATGGGTATCCTGATGATTCGTTGCCTGAGTGGTTTTCTGAATTAAATGATTCCCGGATTTCTTACCTAAGAAATCCGCAAAACTTAGGAGCTAACGGTAACTTTCAAAAATGCCTAAGTTTGCTCTCAAGTGAATATTGTCTTGTTATGGGAGCAGACGATATTTTGGATCCAAATTTTATTGCAGTAATTAAAAGCGCGATTTTAAAATACCCAGATGCGGTGATGATCCATCCAGGAGTAAAAATAGTCGATGAAAACAATAATGAAATTTCGACAAGATCTGATCGAATTAAGGCGAAGATAAGAAATACCCATGAAAGTTCTCAAGAGCTATTTGGTGAACCACTAGCAACTTCCCTAATGAATGGCAATTGGATGTATTTTCCAGCCATAACTTGGCAGACAAAGATTATTCAAGATATTGGATTCAGGCCGGGGTTTAATGTTTGTCAAGATCTAGGCCTTGCCATGGATGTAATAATGCAGGGTGGAAAAATGGTATTAATCAACGACGAGATATTTAGATACCGGCGACACACCGCTAGTGACTCTACAGTTAAAGCAATAAATGGTGAACGCTTTATCGATGAAAGCAATTTTTTTAAGGTTATGTCGAATGACTTAAAAACACTTGGATGGACCAGAGCTGCGAGAGCGGCAAGATTACATTTCACTTCACGCTTACATGCAGCGAGCTTGATACCAGTATCTATAAGTGTTGGAAAAAATCCATTGGGTCTAATCAAGCATTTTTTAACTTAAACCTAGAAATCCTCCATTGCAATTGAGGCACCGCCTACGTTTAAGAATTTTGTATAAGCCGCAACCATTTGATCTGGAGAACCCCTTCCAACTAAGTTTCCATGATCTAGCCATATAGCTTCTGTGCACAATTCTTGGATTGTTGCCAAAGCGTGTGAAACGACAATCAACGTTTTAGCTTGCCGGGCTAATTCAGATATGCGCGCCGCACTCTTTTCCTTAAAAGAGGCATCACCTGTAGAGAGCGCTTCATCGATTAAAAGAATTTCAGGATTAATCGTTGTTGCTACGGCAAATCCAAGTCGACTGTACATTCCTGCCGAATAAGTTCGCATTGGCATTTCAATGTGATCATGTAGTTGAGAAAAATCAACAATTTTAGAAAAGTTATCATCAATTTCCGCTCGGCTCAAACCAGCCGCTAACCCACCAAGTAGAACATTCTCTTTACCAGAAAGATTTGGGTTGAAGCCCACTCCCAGAGACAACATTGCGCTTACTTTGCCACGAATTTCAATTTCACCCTCCGTTGGTGGGAGCAATCCGGCGATAGCTTTCATAAGAGTGGATTTACCTGCGCCATTTGCGCCAATAATTCCAAGCACAGTGCCCTTATGAACATCGAAAGATACACCTTTAAGAGCTTCAACCGTGATTGCAGTTCTTTCACCACGACCAAAATGTAGTAAAGCTTCTTTGAAGTTTGGCTTCTTCGATATGTTTGTTTTGTAATTAAGTTTTAGATTTCGAACAGCAACCGTGAGTTCATTAAATTCGGGCAGCGAACTCACCTTCTCGAGATACTAGGAACCAGAAGCCACCAACCAAGGTGGCGGTGGCCCAAAAAATTGCGAGCACCCAAGTCCAAAGATCAAAAGTGTCACCACGAACCAGAGAGCCGGAAAAAATCTGTACCATGCAAAAAACTGGATTAAAAACTGCCAAGAACCTTCCGTCCAGAAGTGCTTTTGCTTGTTCTGGAAAGTACAAAACTGGAGAGAGAAACATAGTCAGACGCAAAGCAAAAGGCATTAATGCCTGAGTGTCTCGAAAATACACTTGGGCCGTGGCTGCGAACATGGCAAGTCCCGATGCAAACATGACAAGAAGTGCAAGAGCAAATATTGCCTGAAAAGATGCTATGTACAGAGTGCCACCCAACGCAATATGAAAAATGGCATAGATAAACATGGCAGGTAAAAAAACTCTAAATGCAGTCAAAATATCTGTAAGTGGAAGTAACACTCTGGGAAACGAAGTGTTGTTTATTAGTGCCCCAGCCCGCATAATTGAATTTGACCCCCGCGTCCCAGCTGTTGAAACTAATTCAAATATAAAAATTCCAGCCACAAGATGCAAGAAGAACTCTGTACCCTGATGATTACCCTGAACGACAAAGATAAAAAGGTAGTAAACGCCAGCGCTAAGTAAAGGACTTAGGACGCTCCAAAGTTTGCCGAACACGGTATCAAGATGTTCCTCAGCGCGCTCTGCCCGGGAAAGCTCGAGAACAAATTCTTTTCTTTTGCGAATATCAATGAAGTATTGCCGAAGATTTGGCATTCCGGCTCGGAATGGCCGGATGATCCTAAACTCAGTCTCTGAGCTACTAAGGTTTTTGGACATAGAAATACTCTAACTGAAGAAATCTACTAACAAAAATACGGTGTTTGCTTGTGCGAATTTCCCCAAATCGATTTTCGGAAAACGCTGCAATTAAAGGCCTAGTATTGAGTACGTGAAAAGCATGCATAATCGTAAGTTTAAAGATTTTGAATTGTGTGAAATGTTGCAACGCTCGTCAGATTTTAGGCTGTTTTAGGGCAATGATTTTTTGCAAACATGATCTGGCCACTGGAAAACATGATCCTAATTCATTTGGAAAATTTCAGGTTCAAAATAGTGCAAATTACGTATCGTCAGAATCACGCGACGTAACGCAAGATAGAACAATCTGTTTAATCATGGATTGTGAAGTTTCATTCAATTCAAACCATTTTGATGTTCTGGAAGAAGCTTTCAAAGATCCGAATTTAGTGGCAGTCTATACCGATTTTGAGTACAAATCTGAATCTAGTTCGGAGAAATTCAGAATTAGACCCCCAAATTGGTCCCCGGAGCGGTTTCTTTCTAACGATTTCCTTGGCCCTGTTTTTGCGTTGGATTTCCAGACACTTGACAGAAACTTAAATCCTGGAAAGTTATCAAGAACTCAGTTACTTCTTAGCTGTATTTCTAATGGATTAAAGGTAAGGCTTATTGATCAAGTGGGCTATGCAGTTTCGCCAGAAAACTTGGATCTTAATGTTGCATCCAGAAAGGATGAGGTCAACAAATTTTTGTCTGACTTCAGGCCAGGATCAAAGGTTGCCACTGGTAGCACACCATGGCTAATGATCTCAAATAGCGGGTTAGCTCCAAGAGTAATTTCCGTAGTAATTCCAACTAGAGGAACTAAGAAATCACTCTTTAGTGGCGAACTAGTTGTCAACTGCGTTAAGTCTTTGCAAAAACAGAAATTAGAAAATTCAAGAGTTGAAGTGATCGTGGTGTTTGATTCAGATAGCAAACTCAACTACTTAAAAAAGCTACGAAAACTAGAATCAGAAAAATTCTCAATCTCACTTGTAAGTTATGATCCGCCATTTAATTTTGCGAGGAAGTGCAATATTGGAGCGCAATCAGCATCAGGGGACGTAATTCTATTTCTTAATGATGACACGATCTGCATAGATTCTGGTGCGTTGCTTGAATTAGCTGGAACGGCAATGATTAAAGAAGTTGGAGCTGTTGGCGCAAAATTATTATTTGAAAATGAAAGCATTCAACATGCTGGGTACATCCTCCGTGAAGGATTCGTAGGCCATGCCTATATCAAAGACAATGATGGATTTGGGCCATTTGGTGATTTAGAGAGCACGCACGAAGTTGTTGGTGTTACGGGAGCTTGCCTTGCTCAGCGTAAAGAAATTTGGGAAACCATAGGAAAATGGAACGAAGCTTTTCCCTCTTCATACAATGACGTGGACTATTGCTTTCGAATTACCGAAGCTGGCTTTAGCATTTTGCAAGTGAACAAAGCCAAGCTAAAGCATTTTGAATCTGTGACCAGAAATCCGAAAGTATATCCGCGTGAGCGCGAAATGATTGAACAGTTGTGGGGACATAAATTTATAGATGAACCTTTTTTTAGAATGGCTGTGACAAAACCTGAAGCGCGAATTGTGCAGAAAAACCTGGTAACTAGATATTTTCATTATGCGAGGGCCACTTATCGACGCCAAGGATTAGTTGGACTATGGGAGCTTTTGGTAAATTTTTACAAGAAAACTTTGACATCTAAACAGACGAGTAAATTAACTTAAATACCTTCTCTTATTAATGAAATCATATTTGGTGATTTTACGAATTTATCCCATTTCTCAATCCCCAAGTAGAGATCTTTATCTCGAAAGAGATCTTTTTTCAAGAATGGGCAACCTAGCGCAAAAAGATGTGGCCACATGTAATGGGTTGGGTTAAGCATTCGGCCTCTACGTATCTCTTTTGCGCCTACAAACCAACTCAATTCACTGCGAAATTCAAGAAGTAGCGCACTACCAGAACTTGAAAAATAGAATTCAAACAGATCATCACAATCCCAAATTGCCCCTGATGAAAGCCCAAAACTATCAATTATTTTCGCAAATGGAATTTCTAATTTGTCTATTGTGACAAATTTAGAATCACTAAGTTCTAGGTCTTCGAACCAATTCCAAAAAGCTTCTTGATTTAGAACAGACTTCTTCAAATGCAAAAAATAACTTTGCAGGTGCAAACCCTTTTCTCTTGAATTTGTTACCGAGGTAACATCAAAACTTGAATTACGCATACGTGTAATAAGTGGGGTTAATGATTCGTGTACTTTATACACCGAATTATTCGTCAAAACTATTTCATCAATCAAATTTGCAGATGGCTTTAGGATTGCTAATGCGGCTTGGTAGGCACCAAAGTCATATCCTGAATTTCTTCGATTTACCAGTTTTATATTTTGCTTAAATTCACAATTGTCATTTTTATTGATACTGCTTGACTTATTTAAGTTACGCATGACGATTAGTTGATCGAATTCCAAAGCCAGTGAGTTAATCAATTCTTGATCGTGATTTGAAATAACATCAGTTTTTGACCAATGAACAAATACTGCAATTTTTGAACCTGAGTTAATTTGAAGATCAGCTAGATCGATTTTCTTTATTTTGCTATCTCTCATGCTCAATTAGCTCAATCAAATATTTCCCGTAACCACTCTTAGCAAGTGGTTTAGCCAAACTTAGTAATTCATCTGTGGAAATGAAACCTTGGCGCCAAGCTATTTCTTCGATACATCCAACTTTTAAACCTTGTCGCTTTTCTACCACTTGGACGAATTCCCCAGCTGCCATGAGCGTATCAACTGTTCCGGTATCCAGCCATGCTGTTCCGCGATCAAGTACTGTGACCGAAAGCTTTCCCTCACCCAAGTAATGCTCATTAATTGAACTAATTTCTAGTTCACCTCGGGCGCTTGGCTTGATCGATTTAGCAATCGAAACAACTGAGTTGTCATAAAAGTAAAGTCCAGGAATGGCAAAATTGCTTCTAGGTTTTTGGGGCTTTTCCTCAATAGAAATGGCCTTGTTATTTTTATCAAATTCAACAACACCATATTCTTCTGGATTACTTACGTGGTAGGCAAAGATGTGCCCACCTTTAACTAGCGTGTTTGATTTTAACGCTGTTCCTAAACCTGATCCATAAAAAATGTTGTCGCCAAGTACCAGGCAGACTTTTTCACCCCCAATAAATTTTTCACCTATTAAGAAAGCTTGGGCTAGGCCATCTGGACTAGGTTGGATTTCATACTGAATTGAAATTCCAATCTGAGATCCATCTCCGAGTAATCTCTGAAATCCAGGCATGTCCTCTGGCGTGGAAATCACCAGCACTTCCCGAATCCCAGCCATCAGCAGCATAGACAGCGGATAGTAAATCATTGGTTTGTCATAAACCGGGATTAACTGCTTACTGACTCCCTGTGTAATTGGATGTAAGCGACTACCAGAACCTCCAGCCAAAATTATCCCGCGCATTTGTTAAGAATACTAGGAAAAAGGGGGCTTCTAACTCATTAACTACAATATAGAGAACCTAGGAAATCAAGTTAGGAAGTTAGAAAGTTATGAAGTTGCTGGTTACAGGTGGCGCAGGTTTTATCGGGTCAAATTATGCTCGGCAAGTACTTTCGGGAGCCTATCCAGGTTCTGAAAAATACCATGTTACGGTTCTTGACTCGTTGACCTATGCCGGCAACCTTGCAAACCTAGCTCTAGTTAGCGAAAATCCTAAATTTGAATTTGTTCATGGCGACATACTTGACACCGATCTAGTTAATGATCTTGTTTCCCAATCGGATGCAGTAGTTCATTTTGCTGCCGAATCACATGTTGATCGTTCAATTAATGGCTCTCGCGAATTCATTATGACCAATGTCGTAGGAACGCACACTTTACTTGAAGCTGCTCGGATTTCTAATTTAGGCAAGTTCGTTCATGTTTCAACCGATGAAGTCTATGGATCTATTTCGCAAGGGTCATGGGATGAAGAATGTCCATTGCTCCCGAACTCGCCATATTCTGCTTCAAAAGCCAGCAGCGATCTTTTAGCGCGCTCCTATGCCAGAACTCACAAACTCAACGCGGTAACTACGCGATGTTCAAATAATTATGGTCCTTACCAATTTCCAGAAAAAGTAATTCCACTCTTTGTCTCAAAACTTATTGATGGTAAAAATGTTCCACTGTATGGCGAAGGAAATAATATCCGAGACTGGCTGCACGTTGATGATCATTGCAACGGAATACACAAAGTACTTGAAGGCGGTCGCGCTGGTGAAATTTATAACATAGGTGGCGGCACCGAGTTAACCAATAAGGAATTAACTGGCCTACTCCTTGAAGCTTGCGATGCAGATTGGAATCGTGTCGATCGTGTCGAAGACCGTAAGGGTCATGATCTTCGCTACAGCGTTGACATCACAAAGATTGCAAACGAACTCGGGTACACCCCGCAAGTCGACTTTAAGGTCGGTTTAGCTGAAACAGTAGATTGGTATCGAAGTAATAGATCCTGGTGGGAACCACTTAAGAACCGTCCATCGGCCTAGGGTGCTTCTATGAAATGGGCAGTTCTAGGTCATGCCGGAATGTTGGGACAAGATTTAATGCTTGGGCTCAGCAATCGCAATGTGCATGGCTTTGCTCGCGCTGAATTTGATGTCACTGACTTGGAATCAGTTCGTTCCGTTCTTTCTGATTTCGATGTTGTAGTTAATTGTGCGGCTTGGACTGCGGTGGATGACGCTGAAGTTAATGAAGCAGCAGCTATGGCAATAAACGGAACTGGTCCCGCTAATGTTGCCCGCGTATGCGCTGAACTCGGTTCTAAACTTATTCACATTTCAACAGATTATGTTTTTAGCGGCGATGCGAAAATTCCATATTCTGAAACAGAAATGACAAAACCAAAATCTGCATATGGCAGGACTAAGTTAGCGGGCGAGTTGGCGGTTAGAGAGAATTTGCCCAGCGACCACTACATAGTTCGCACCGCTTGGCTTTATGGACAATATGGACCAAATTTTATTAAGACGATGATCAACCTTGAAAAGACAAAGGACTCTATTTCAGTTGTTGATGACCAGACTGGTCAACCAACCTGGACGAAGGATCTAGCAGCTCAGATAATTTCTATGATCGATGCGAAGGCTCCGAGTGGCACATATCACGCAACCTCTTCAGGACAGACATCTTGGTTTGGACTAACGCAAAGAATATTTGAATTGTTAGGCGCCGATCCAATGCGTGTGCTACCCACGGACACCGCGGCATTTCCTCGTCCTGCTCCCAGGCCCGCGTATTCGGTTCTTGGGCATGAAAATTGGTCAAAGGTTGGATTGAACCCGATTCGCAACTGGAATGAAGCACTTACCGCAGCATTTGCAGAAGGTGCATTCCATGCTTCCTGATTGGGTATTTCGAGCCGGTTGGGGAACTCCAGGGGTCTACGAGTACCTGCAATTGCGCATGGAAGCCGCTCAGCTCGGCACTAGCCGCAAAATGGTACGCAAAGCCCGCAATGGCGTTGAAATCCAAGTTGCCGATCTAAGACGCCCCGCTGACCCGTCGTCCCTTCGGTGGGCAATTAAGACCAGCGTTCCTGCAGGACCGGCTGGTCAAGGCTGGGGTGATCTTTACTTTGCCCAAGAGATTGCCGAGGCGTTGCGAAAACTTGGACATATTGCGCGAGTCGATCTGCGAACAGAATTACTGAACTTAAACTCACCTCAGGATGATGTCGTCCTCGTGCTGCGCGGAGTTGAACGGATTCGACCACAACGAGGCGCACTGAATCTACTATGGATAATTTCGCACCCCAGTCGGATTTCGAAACATGAAATAAAGAGCTTCGACGCAGTATTTGCAGCGAGTACGTTATGGTCACAGAAAATGGAAAAGAAAACTGACATAAAAATAACGCCACTTCTGCAGGCCACAAATCCCAAAAAATTCAATCCAAATGTGAGTGAACCTGATTGCGATCATGATGTTTTGTTTATTGGTAATACTAGAAATGAATTTCGAAAGATCATTAAGGACTCATTGGTAGTAAATGTAAAACCAACTCTGTACGGCCGAAACTGGGATCGCTTTATTTCAAGTGATCTGATTGGAGGCGATTTCATCGAAAACGACAAAATTGCTGCAAAGTATCGATCAGCGGGGATAGTGCTAAATGATCATTGGCCAGATATGGCTCGAGAAGGCTTTTATTCCAATCGATTATTTGATGCCGTTGCAAGTGGTGCCCGAGTTATCAGTGATCAGGTC
>Ga0114967_10003658_pt1 | contig 12587 bp, 10 predicted proteins | sample M_130628_MF_Meta_FD_92639 | JGI IMG/M metagenome (GOLD analysis project Ga0114967, IMG submission 92639) | Freshwater microbial communities from Lake Montjoie, Canada to study carbon cycling - M_130628_MF_MetaG | ecosystem: Environmental > Aquatic > Freshwater > Lake | place: Lake Montjoie... | reverse complement strand
GGCGCCGTGGTGCTCGTCACCCACGACCGCGCCATGCTGGAGCGCCTGGCGAAGTCCATCGTGGTGATCGGCGCGCCCGATGCGTCCGTCTCCGTGGTGGCAAGCCTCACGCAGGCGCTGGCTGCGCTGGAGCGCGCCGAGCGCGGTGCGCAGGAGCGCGATCGTGCCGCACGCGGTGGCGCCGCGAATACGGCCGCTGCGGGAGCGCCTGCGACGACGCCCGCCGCACCCGCCGTCGAACCCGCCGGCAATCGCCGCCGCCTGAGCTTCAAGGAACAGCGCGAACTCGAGGGCATGGAGGCTGCCGTGGAAGCCGCCGAGCGCGCCGCCACCACGGCCGAAGCGCGCCTCTCCGAGCCCGGCGTTGCCGCCGACCACGCCAAGATGGTCACCGCCTGCAAGGCACTGGAAACGGCGCAGGCCGCCGTGACCACGCTCTACGCGCGCTGGCAGGAACTGGAATCGAAGCGGGGCGGTTGAGGACGCGCTGCGGGCGGCGGACGGCCGCGCCCTGGAGCGCCCATTCACCATGGAAGATGGCCTCCAGCGCTTCTGGTGAGCGAACTTTCGGGCACCGGGGCCCGTATGAACACGAAACCACCATCCCTAGGGAAATTTTCTCATATTGCTTGGATCATCGCCTGCGCAAACCGACCTTTGCGTCCGATCCATGGCACACACCACCCAGACCGCATCGTCGCTCGCTGCCGAGCAGCTCCTGTCCGCCCAGCAGCAGGTCCTTGAGCTGGTGGCGCGCGCCGCGCCGCTCTCCGAGACCTTGAGCGCCATCGCCCGGTTCTCCGAGGCAACCATCCCCACGATGAAGGCGTCGGTCCTGGTCTTCGACCCGGTGACGCAGTGCCTCCGCAAGGGTGGCTACGCATCGCTCCCGTCCACCTTCGCCGACGCCGTCGACGGCATGGCGCCAGGCCCCGCCACCGGCAGCTGCGGCACCGCCGCCTTCCGCAAGGAGCGCGTCATCAGCGAGGACATCCGCACCGATCCGCTGTGGGGCGCGTTCCGCGACTTCGCCGCGCACTACGGCATCCAGTCCGCGTGGAGCTCGCCGGTGCTCGCTGCCGACGGCCGCCTGCTTGGCGTCTTCGGCATGTACTACGGCGACTGCCGCGCACCGTCCGCAGACGACCTCACGCTCGTCGACCGCTTCGTGCACCTGGCGGCCATCGCCATCGAGCGCCAGCGCTTCGATGCCGACCGCGACCACGAGGCCACCCACGACTCGCTCACCGGCCTCGGCAACCGCCGCATGCTCGAACGTGCCGTGGCGCACTGGGAGCGCACCCCACCCACGGGCGGACTGACCGTGGCGCTCATCGACCTCGACCACTTCAAGATGCACAACGAGAACCTCGGCCACCGCCTGGCTGACCAGCTGCTGCAGGCCGCTGCGGCGCGCATCGCCGCATGCACCGTGCCCGGCGAGCTGGTGGTCCGCTACGGCGGCGACCAGTTCGTGCTGATCACGTCGTCCACGGACACGGACCCGCGTGCGCGTTTCCCGCGCGTCATCGAGGCCTTCAATGCGCCGTTCGAGGTGGCCGACATGCGCGTGCGCCTTTCGGTATCCGCGGGCCTGGTGGAGTGGAACCCCGCCACCACCAACTTCGAGGACGCCCTCTACCAGGCGGAGCAGGCATGCGCCTCCGCCAAGGAGCGCGGCCGCGAGCGCTGGATCGCCTTCGGCCCCGAGGAGCGCGAGATCGTCGCCGAGCGTCGCCGCGTGGCGCGCGTCCTCACCGATGCGATTGCCACCCACCGCGTGGTGCCGCACCTGCAGCCGATCGTCGACCTCGCCACTGGGCGCCCGGTGGCGTTCGAGATGCTGGCGCGCCTCGCGGGCACCGGCTCGGAGACCATCTCGCCGTCGGTCTTCATCCCCATCGCCGAGGAAAGCTCGCTGATCGACTCGCTGGGCATGAGCATGCTGCGCCAGACGTTCCGGCTGCTTGCCACGTCCGGCTCGCGCATCGAGGGCCTCACCGCCAACGTCAACGTCTCGCTCCGGCAGCTCCTGCGCGACGGCTTCCCGAAGCTCGCCATCGAGGCGGCGCGGATGAACGGCGTCTCGCCGGAGCGCGTCTGCCTGGAAGTCACCGAGAGCCAGTGGCTCGAGGGCGACAGTCCGGCGCGCGAGGCGCTGCTCGAACTCAAGGCCGCGGGCTTCCGATTGGCGCTCGACGACTTCGGCACCGGCTACGCATCGCTCAACCAGCTGCAGGAGATCCCCTTCGACCACGTGAAGATCGACAAGGTCTTCGTGGCACGCCTCGGCGACGGCGGGCGCGGCACGGCACTCTGCGAGACCGCGCTCCGCATGGCGGCCGCGTACGGCATCCCGGTCACCGCGGAAGGCGTGGAGACCCAGGAGCAGGCGCGATTGCTCGCGGCCATGGGCTGCGACCGCGGCCAGGGCTACTACTGGTCGCGTCCGGCGCCCGCGGACATCACGCTCGGATGGCTCGACACCAAGCTGCGCACGCCGGTCGGGGCCCACTGAGGCAGGCCGAACGTCGCAGCGAACGAAAGCCCCCGCGATGCGCCTGGCGCATCGCGGGGGCTTTGCTTGCGGGACCGTGGTCCGCGCGATTTACTTGCCCAGCGACGCGTCGATCGCTTCGCGCAGCTTCTTGTCGCTGTCCGGGTCGAGGCCGACCTTGAGCAGTGCGATCTTCCCGCCCCTGTCGATGATCACCAGCGTCGGGATGCCCGAGGTGCCGTAGCCCTTGGTGGCAAGGTCGTCACCGGCGAGCAGGCAGCCGTACGTGTACTTCTTGTCGTCCATGTACTTCTTGCCGGCGCCTTCCTTCTTCTCCCAGGTGTTGACGCCGTAGACGGCAACGCCCTTGGACTTGTAGTCCTCGTGGATCTTCTGGATGAGCGGCATGGCGGCCTTGCAGGGCCCGCACCAGGTGGCCCAGAAGTCGAGCAGCACCACCTTGCCCTTGAGCGAGGCGAGCGTCACTTCCTTGCCCTCGGTGTCCTTCAGCGCGAACTCGGGCGCCGCATCGCCGGTCTTGACCTTGAGCGCGGGACCCTGGGCCTCGTCGTCGGCGTCCGAAGCCTCGGCCTTCTTGTATCCGGCCGGAGCGGCGGTCGAGAAGGTCTTCTCGTCCATCGCGGGGTCGAGCTTCACGGCGGTGAAGAGCGCGGTGCTGTTCATGGCGCCCATGGCCTCGTCGCCCGGGACCTCGGTCTTGCTGGCCACGCGGCGGGGAAGCGAATCGGTCTTGGCGATGGCGATGGTCTCGGTGATCCGCATCTCCTTCGCGGGAGCCGGATTGCCGTTCTCGTCTTCCATGCCCTCGAGCTTCAGGGTGCGCACGACCTGGATCACGTCGCAGTCGACGCCATCGAGCTTCTCCGTGCCCACGACCGACAGGCCGACGAGCTGCGGGATCTGCTCCGGCGGAGCGCCGAGCGCGGCGAGGTCCATGCGGCTCTCGATGTGCCACTGCGGCAGGTTGGCGGCACGCTGGCCGAGGAGCTGGAACCACTCCTTGCCACCCTCCGTGAAGGTCTTGGCGGAGTCATCCACCATGACGGAGCCGGTGCCGTTGTAGGCGAAGCGCGAGACCTGCTTGCCGTCCTTCATGCCCTCGAGCACGAAGCGGCCGAACGGGGCGGGGCCGCCGTCGCTCTTGAAGTCGAGGATGACGTGGTTCATGCCGCCGATGCCCGGGGGGAGCATCGCGGGATCCATGCCCTCGAACTTCATGTCGGTGACCATGTCGATGCCCTTGAGCTTTTTCACGGTGTCGAGGCACTTGTCGTGGAGGGCCTTGGCCTTGGGGTCGATGGTGTCCGGGGTCTTGGGGGCCGCCGCGGCGCCGTCGCCCTTCTTCACCAGGAGCGGCATGGCGGGCACGGTGGCGCCCTTCGCCGGGGCGGTGGGCACGGCCACGGTCTCTCCGCCCGTGTTGGGCGTGGCCTTGTCCTGCGCGATGGCCGGGCAGGCCATGCCGAGGGCGGCGATGAGGAGGAAGGAGGTACGGGTTCGTGTTGCTGGAAGCATGGTGGGGGATCCTACGGAACCGAGCCGCGGATGGGCAGGGGAGCCATGGGCGCAAACTCCCGTAATCCGCAAGAACAGCCAGATTCCGCCCGGGGTCACGCGCTCCAGGGCGGCCCCGCCCGGTTCCCGTTGGCCTCGCCGCGTCGACCTCGCTAGCCTGAGGGGATGGCCATGTCGAAGCCTTCGCGCAAGATCTTCGTCGTCATCTCCGCACTGGCCGTGATGGCCGTTTCGCTGTTCCTGATCGCGAGCACGCTGTATTCGCCGCCGATCCCATCGATCCCCGTGCAGCCGACCGTGATCGTGTTCGAGCCGGAGAGCGCGGAGATGGGGGAACTGTCCCCGGACGTGGCCAAGACGGTCGTGATCCGCCTGCGCAACGTTTCCGATCATCCGTTGCTGATCACCACGGCGGTCGGAAGCTGCGGATGCACCACGTCAACGTGGCCCAACGATCCCATCGCGCCGGGTGAGTTCGCGGAAGTGGGCGTCACGGTCAAGCCCTCCAAGGAACAGGCCGGCGAGACCCTGATGAAGACCGTGACGTACATGGTGGAGGACGCCGGTCCCGTCACGGTGTTCGTGCGCGGGCAAGTTTCCAAGGCGGCTTCGGAGACCGCGGCGCCGCAGCCACCCTCGGGTGCGGCCGTCAGCTCCGCCACCGCCACCGCCGCGCCCCCGTCGACGGCCAAGCAATCGCCCTTCCGTCGTTCCAATCCAACCGTCTTCCCGGGCTCGCGCCTGCCGTTCCCGAACCTGGCCACCTGGGTGCAGGGCGAGCCCGCCACCGCGTGGGTGCCGGGCACCGTGTACGTCTTCGAGTTCTTCAGCACCACCTGCTCGCACTGCAAGGAATTTGCCGAATTGGTGGAGGGCTACGCCCGCGAGTACGGCCCCAAGGGCATGCGCTTCGTGGCCATCTCCGAGGAAGAGGCCCCGAAGGTGAAGGCATGGCTCGATTCGCCGGAGAAGAAGGACCACGTGCCCTACTCGGTGGTGTCCGACCCGGACCGCTCCGCCATGATGCAGATGCAGAACGGCACGTTCCGAAACTTCAATCCGCGCTTCTTCATCGTGAAGGACGGCATCGTGCAGTGGTTCGGCCACCCGAAGGAGGCCGCGGAGCCGCTGGCCAAGATCGCGGCCGGCACGTGGGACCCGGCGTCGGTCCGCCTGGCCATCGACCTCGACGGCGTGGCGGCGCTTGCCAAGAACTACCTCGACAACATCGCACGCGAGTGCGAGAAGACCGACGACTGGAAGCCGATGCTCACCGGGATCGATTCGGTCATCGCCGCCATCCCCGAGCGCGCGGGTGTCTACGAGTCGCAGCGCTTCACGGTGATGATCGGCCTCGCCGACATGGGCGATGCGGGCTACGACTACGGCCGCGAGGTCGCCAAGCGCCATCCGCAGGAGATGGCCACCATCCGGTCGCTGTCGCGCGCGATCCTCCAGTCGCCCTACGTCAAGAACCGCAACCTTGACCTTGGCATGGAGTTCGCGCTGGCAGCCGACGCGCTCGCCAAGGGCGAGGACGCGCGCGTGGCCGACACCGTGGCGCTTGCCCATTTCTCCAAGGGCGACCGTGCCAAGGCCATCGAGCACGAAGAGCGCGCCGTGCGACTGGAGAAGGACCCGCGCCAGCGCGAGGTCTACGAGAAGGCGCTCGAGAAGTACCGCACCGCCACGCCGGGACCGGAACCGGCGCGTCCGCACCCGGGCGTGAAGCCGGTCGATGGTCAGGTGATCTCGGGCAACGCAGTGCCGCCGTCACGGCCGGCAGACCCAGCGCAGTCAGCGCCTTGAGGCACCCGTGTCCGGTGCTGCCGGAAGCGCCATGCGCATCGTCATGTCACGCCGCCGGATGGCGCGCGAGAACTCCCGGATGTCCGCGGCGCGTGCATCCGCGGTGATGTCCGCCTCCTGCAGTGCGTCCTCGAAGCCAAGGCTCGCGCCCATGCGGCCTTCCTCCCACGCATCGCGCTCCCAGGTGCCGTTGAGCAGGAGCTTCGGCGAAGGAATCAGCGGGATCGCCTGCCCCCACGCCGTACGGAGGATGTCGATGCCGCAGCTCTGCGTGACCGCGTTGTACCAGCGCGGCGCGTGCGCCAGTTCCGATGACTCGATGGCGAACCGCTCGAGCAGGATCCGGAGGTTCTCCGGCCGGCCTTCCAGGCGGTAACGGCGCACCGTCTCGCCGCGGAAGTCGGTGCGCACGCGCACCACGTCGCGCTCGTCGGCCCAGACGTAGATGAGCGGGAACTGGCGGAAGAGCCCGCCGATGGCGGAGTATTCCTGCCCGCGCCGCTTGCGCGCCTCGATGCTCACCACCAGCTGCTCCATGGTGCCGTCCGCGCGCTCGAACCCGAAGCTCACGAAGTTGTGGCAGATGAGCTTCGGCCCCCAGAAGCTGAAGAAGAGGTCCACGGTGCGCAGGCGGGACATGTCGTAGGTGCGCTCCACCCACACCTCCTCGAAGTCCGTGTCGGAGGTGCGGTAGCGGAAGTTGCGGATGCCGCTCACGGTCAGCTGGTCGCCGTGGAAATGGAACGCGGGCGTCTCGCGCACGTCCGGCTGCCAGTCGGCGTCGGCCGGGGCCGGGACGAACCAGAACCAAGCCAGGACCGCTGCCCACAGCAACACCAGCGTGGCCCACCGCGCACCGCGCGTGCGCCACCATCCGGGCAATGGCCCGAGTGCCACCTGCATGCAGGCGAATGCAAAGAGGGACGCCAGCGACCACGTCACCGCATCCGGCCCGCGCGGTGCCAAGGCGATGGCCATGCTGCACCAGCCGGTCAGCGCAAGCCAGAGGATGATGAAGGGGGTCCGCCACGTGATGCCAACGAGGATCGAGACCGTGCTTCGGCGCCCGGTGATGCGATCGACATTGGGTGCGGTTTCCATGGGATCAAGGCCTCAAGTCGTGCCGGTGCGGTTCGCCGCATCCCGCAGTCGCGCGAGGAGCAGCGCTGCCAGCGGTGCGGCCGGCGCGATGGCCATCCACGCCCACGCGGGTGCGCGGTCTGCATACGCGCCGACGCAGGCGGCCGAGGTGCCCGCAAGCGTGCCGATCGCCGTGGAGGTGGCGCCCGCCGCGGCCAGCGTGCGAGACCCGTCCGCGCGGCAGCCGCCCATCCAGCCGAGGACGGCCAGCACCAGGCCGGCGAGCGCCGTCGCCGTGGAGATCGCGGCCATCGAAGGGAATGCGTTGAGCGCCGCGAACACGGCCACTCCGATGAAGGTGAGCATGGACGCACACGGCGCCGCCACGCCGCCCACGCGCGAGAGCATGAACGCGCACGCGGCGCATGTCGCGCCCGTCATCACGCGCGTCATGCCGGTTGTGCCGGGAAAATCCACCAGCATCGCCACCAGGACTCCCGCCGCCACCGCCATCCACGCCGCCATGGCGCCGCGCGCCGCGGGACGCCACGCGGCTGCCAGTGCCAGGACCGGCGAAGCCATGGCCACCAGCAAGGCCACCAACGCCACCCGGTGCCATCGCTCGAACGGCGCGTCGTCACCCGGCAGTTCCACGGGCAGCTGCCGGAGCAGGGCATTCGGCTCCACCTCATGGATGAATGCAATGAGGAATGCCAGCGCCAGCGCCGTGGCCATGCATCCATCCACCACGGCCGCGTGCCGCCGGAGCCCGCCGAACAGCGCAGGTGATGCGATCACCGCCGCTGCCGTCGCCGGCAGGAGGATCACGCTGGCGAGGTAGGCAAGGAGTTCACGCATGGGCCGGCATCGACGGTTTCAGCGCGCAGTGCGCAGCGCGCAGCGCGCAGTGCGGACTCATTCCTTCGGCGCGGCCACGTCGCCCTCGAGCGCAATGACCAGTTTCACCTCGTCGCCGAGCGCCTTCGCCGGCTTCTCCACGCCCCACTTCATGCCCCACTCGCTGCGCTTGATGGTGAGGGTGCACTCGAAGCCCGCCTTCTTGCCGGCCGGGCCGTCGCCGATGCCGGTGGCAACGCAGTCCACCTCCACCTGCTTGGTGACGCCGTGCAGCGCCAGGTCGCCGCGCACCGTCCAGTGGCGGTCGCCCACGGCGGTGGCGTCCTTCGACTTGAACGTGATGGTGGGAAATTCCTTCGCGTTGAAGAAGTTGGGCCCCTGGAGATTGCCGTCCAGCTTCTCGCTGCCGGTGTCGGCATTGGCCACCTTGGCGGTGATGTCGAAGACCGGCGCATCCTTCGGCTCCATCGTCCACCGCACCGTGCCCTCGAGCGCCTTGAAGCGGCCCCAGAAGAGCCCGGCCTCCAGGTGCTGGATGCGGAAGAGCGCCACCGAATGGACCGGGTCAAGCGTGATGGTGGCCGGTTCGGCATGCCACGGGGTGGCGGCAAGCGATCCCAGGAACACAAGGACCATCGATGGCAGGTGGCGCGACACTTTCATGGGTGGCTGCTCCAGATGAGGGTGGAGCGCGGATCGTAAACGCGTCATGGAGGCGCAGTGCCCGTTCACCCGTGGCCGCCGCGGGGCAGGGGACTGCGGATATCGGGCGTTCCGTGGCGACATATCCCCCATTCTGACAGGGGTTTGCTTTCCTTGCCCTGAGGCCGTGGCACCTTCCAAGGGTCCGGCGTTCCCGCGCCTGGCGTTGGCTGCTCTCCCCGCAGCCGCGTGCTTGGTTCCCGTTCCCTTTCCCAAGGTTCCCATGTTGTTCAGGAAGTTTGGACTGGCCGCCACCGCGGCCGTGTTCGTGGCAAGTTCCGCGTCTGCGGCCATCGTGTCGTTCACCAACCAGTTCGTCTGGAACTCCTATGTCACGGGGGCGGGCGCATCGATCGCCGCCGAGAACTTCGATTCGTTCGCCAACGGCTACGCGCCGTCTGCCAGCGCCACCGCCGGCGGCATCACGTGGACCGCAAGCGCGGCCAACGGCCTCTTTGTCGAAGGCGGCCAGTTGTCCACCAACACACCCGAGACGCTGAACTTCACGTTCAGCCCGGGGGTGCAGGGCGTCAGCGGCAACATCTACTCCACGGACATCAGCTTCAACATCGTTGCCAGCATCGTGCAGGTGACGCTCACCGATGGCTCGTCGTACATCGGGTACTCCGATTCGGCGGCCTCGTTCGTGGGCTTCTATTCGACCGGCGCCAGCATCGCCAGCATGTCGATCACCTCGAGCAGCCTGGCGGGCGGATCGCTCTACCCAACCGTGGACAACCTCTACTTTGCCTCGGTCCCGGCGCCTGGCGCGCTGGCACTCGTTGGCCTCGCCGGCCTCACGGCCCGGCGCCGCGTGCGTCGCTGAGCCCGGCTGAATCTGGGGCCGCTCTTCCCGGGGCTCCGCATGAACGCGACACGGACGGGCGATCCAGCCGTCCGTGTTCGCCTTTGCCTGCAAGTCATCGCTCGCAACGGGCGTTCAGTTCATCCGCCAGATCGCCCAGTTCAGCGCGGTGGCGAAGCACACCCACGCGCAGTAGGGGAGCATCAGGATCGTGGCCGTCGTGCTGACGCGCACGAAGGACGCGGTGGTGGCAAGGATGACCGCCAGCATCAGCACGATCTCCGCAAGCGCCAGTCCCGGCCGCTGCATGCCGAAGAAGATCGGAGTCCACGCCAGGTTGAGCGCCAGCTGAATGGCAAAGAGCGCGAGCGGCATCCGCACATCCGTGGCCGCACGGCGGCGCCAGACCTGCCACGCGGCCAGTGCCATCAGCATGTAGAGAAGCGTCCAGGCCGGCCCGAACACCCATCCCGGCGGCGTCCACGCGGGCTTGGCCAAGGACGCGTACCACTCCCCGGGCGGGGTGGCCAGGCCGCTCGCGGCGCCGCCGCCGATGCAGGCCACCAGGAACAGCGCCAGTGCGCCGGCGTCGAACGGGGGATTGGATTCGGCGGCAGGTTGCATCTCAAGTCATTCTAGAAACTCGGGTTGAGGCCCTTGCATCGCGTCATCCTGCCGGCTCCCGACGATCCTGCGGAATCTTTCTCGCGAATCGTGATCCGAATGGGCGATGGATGACGCCTTGTCTTGTGAATCCCTCTTCGCCGCTGCATTGGGCACGTACGCCCCATGCTCGGCGGACGGAGTGGAGTTCCTGTTTCCGAGGCCCCTTCATGCTGTATTCCCGTCATTTCCTCCCGTCTGCCACCCTCCTCGTTGCCATCAGCTCCTCCGCCAACGCGGCCATCGTTGTCTATACGAGCCAAGGCCTCTGGAACAACGCGGTTTCCGGCGCCGGCCTGAAGGTAGAGACGGAGACGTTCAACGAGGTCGAAAACGGTTTCCACGCGTCGCCGTTCGGCGGTTCGACCGCGAGCGTCACGTGGAGTGCCTCGGCGGACCGCGGCCTCTTCGCGCAGGACGGCGTGCTCTCCACGAACTTCCCGGAGACCCTCACCTTCACCTTCACCCCGGGTGTTCGTGCCGTCGGCGGCAACTTCTTCGGCACCGACATCGACTTCAACAACGCCTCGGTGATCTTCACCGTCGCGCTGAGCAACGGCACCTCGTTCACCGGCGAAGCCTCGACCCCGGAATCCTTCACGGGCTTCCGCTCGACGAATGCGGCGACCATCTCGAGCCTGTCGATCGAGGTCGAGCCCGCCCAGGGATTCATGGGTGGCGGCGTGCCCCCCGTGTACCCGTCCGTCAACAACCTCTACTTCGGCGTCCCCGCCCCCGGCGCGATCGCGCTCCTTGGCGCCGCCGGCCTCATCGGCTTCCGCCGCCGCCGCGACTGACGACACGCCTGCGACACTTGCATGAATGCCTCACGCGCCCCGAAGTCACGCTTCGGGGCGCGTCTTCCTTTGCGGCGCGGTCAGGAGCGACACCACCACGCCCGCAAGCGCACCAAGCGGCACGGTCACCACCGCCGGCTGGCTGAACGGCATCAGCGCATCCGTGCCCGGCAGCCCGTAGACCTTCTCGAACGCCTCCTTGGAGAGGAGCACCCACGCGAGGCTCGAGGCGAGCCCCACCATGATGGCCGCCGCCACGCCCTGCTTGGTGGCGCGCTTCCAGAAGAGGGCCATCAGCAGCGCCGGCAGGTTGGCGCTGGCCGCCACGTTGAACGCCCAGCCCACCAGGAACGAGGCGTTGAAGTTCTTGAAGAGGAGCCCCAGCGCCATGGCGCCGGCGCCCAGGAACAGCGCGGCGATGCGCGCGATCCGCACCTGCTCGCGTTCGTCGGGTGTCTTCCCCATGACCGTGGTCACCAGGTCGCGCGCCACGGCCCCGCTGCCCGCAAGCACCAGCCCGCTCACCGTGCCCAGCACCGTGAAGAATGCCACGCTCGAGATCAGCGCAAAGAGCACGCTGCCGAAGCTCCGCGCAAGGAGCGGCGCCGCCATGTTGCTGTCGGAGGTATCCAGCATGCCGCCGGTCATGGCGCCCAGCCCCAGATAGAGCGTGAGCACGTAGAAGCTGCCGATGGCGCCGATGCCCACCACGGTGCTCAGCCGCGCGCTGCGCACGTCCTTCACCGTGTAGTAGCGGATCAGGATGTGCGGCAGGCTGGCCGTGCCCAGGAAGAGCGCCAGCATCAACGACACGAAGTCCACGCGGTCGAGCACGCTGCCGCTGCGGAGTCCCTTGAAGGTGGGGCTGTTGCCCGGCTGCAGGAGAAGGTCGCCGCGGATCAGTTCCGGCGCTGCGATGCTCACCGCGGTGCCGTCGGCTCCGGTGGTCTTGGTGGTGCGCCACGCGGCCACTTCGCTGTCGCTGAAGACGCGGAGGAATTCGATCGGTCCCAGCGCGCCGGTGCGCGCGCCTTCCGTGCGGACCAATCCGTCGGCATCGGGCACGGCGCCCGGCACCGCCCATGCAGGAAGCCCGGCCACGGAGCCAACGCCGCGCGCCGGTGCCTCGCGCGCCGGGCCGGGCGCGTGCACCTCGAACCCGCGGCCCAGGAGCAGCGCCACCAGGATGGCGCAGAGTGCCAGCAGCAGCCCGCCCTTGATGAACTGCACCCAGGTGGTGCTCACCATGCCGGCCGTCGCCACGATCACCGTGACCACCACCCCCACCAGTCCCACGCCCACCCACTGCGGCAGGCCAAGCAGCGGCTTGATGAGCGCACCTGCGCCCACCATCTGCGGCACCAGGTAGAAGAGGCTCACCACCAGCGTGCTGATGGCGGCGGCCAGCGTCACGGCCTTGGAGCCGAAGCGCGCGTTGAGCGCATCGGCGAAGGTGAACCTGCCCAGGCGGCGGATCGGCTCGGCAATCACCAGGAGCGCCACGATCCATCCGGCGAGGTAGCCGATGGAGTACAGGAACCCGTCGAAGCCCCAGAACGCGATCAGGCCGCAGATTCCCAGGAAGCTTGCGGCCGAGAGATAGTCACCCGCAAAGGCGATGCCGTTCACGAACCATCCCACCTGCCCGTGCGCGGCGAAGTACCCGCCGGCGCTCGACGCGCGTCGCCCGAGCAGCGAGCTGAGCACCAGCACCATCACCGTGAATGCGGCGAACACGCCCACCGAGAGCCAGTCCGTCGCTGCGGCCTGTTCCATGTCAGCGGCCCTCCGGCAGCGTGAGCGCGGCAAGCGCCACCACGAAGGCCAGCACGATCAGCGC
>Ga0114967_10003656_pt1 | contig 12594 bp, 11 predicted proteins | sample M_130628_MF_Meta_FD_92639 | JGI IMG/M metagenome (GOLD analysis project Ga0114967, IMG submission 92639) | Freshwater microbial communities from Lake Montjoie, Canada to study carbon cycling - M_130628_MF_MetaG | ecosystem: Environmental > Aquatic > Freshwater > Lake | place: Lake Montjoie... | reverse complement strand
TCGCGCCAAGGAACTCGATTTCTTCGCCGACCTCAGCGTGAATCCCTGGAGCGATTAATTAATTAGCGTCGCTGTAAAGGTGGACATGAGGGCCAGTGGCTTTCTTTAACTAAAAAGCCCTGGACTGCGGAGTTGAAACTAGCTCCCACAAGCACAGTGTTGGTTTACCGGGGCAGTGCGCCGTGGTGGGCAAGGCATTTGGCGTTTAGTCTTACTTAGGTGAACTTTTACAATTGTGGGCTACCGAGAAAGCTGCATAAGTCTAAATAGTCGCCACTATTGCCACTTCGGCTGCAGCGTACAGTTCAAATAAGGGAAGCCTACGAGATGCACAGCATCCAAATCCCGTCCCACTTACGGCCTTCAAGCTTGATTTGCGTCTCGCGTTGCCTAGCATCCCGGCCAGTCGTTACGGCATGAAAGCAATCCTCGCACTCGAAGACGGTTCAGTTTTTCACGGCACAGGTTTTGGCGCACGCGCTTCAGCCTGCGGCGAAGTTTGTTTCAATACTTCCATGACCGGTTATCAGGAAATCCTTACTGACCCGTCTTACAAAGGGCAGATCGTGACGATGACTTATCCGCTGATCGGCAATTACGGCATCAATGAGCAAGACATGGAATCCTGGCGTCCGCACGCAGCGGGGTTTGTCATCCGCGAACTTTCTCCAGTGGTCAGTAATTGGCGCGCGGATTGTTCGCTAGGGGAATATCTGGAGAAGAACGGCATCCCCGGCATTCAGGGAATTGATACACGGCAGCTTACCAAGAAACTCCGCGTGCGCGGCGCGTTGAATGGTTTCATCACCACGGAAAATATCTCTGCCAATGAAGCAGTGAAGCGCGCCAAGGAGTGGCCTGGCCTCGTGGGTTTGGATTACGTGAAGGAAGTAACGCATCAGCAGGCGTTCCAGTGGGACGCTAAGGATGAACAGAGCGGAGCGTTCGATCTGGTGCGCGGCACGGCAACAGTGGATGCTCGAAAACATCATAAGCCGCTTCCGCCTGCGGACATTCCCATCGTGGCATTTGATTTCGGGATGAAATACAACATCATGCGCCGTCTCCGGCAGCATGGTTTCAAAACACAAGTGTTGCCTGCTACCACTTCCGCCGCCGAAGCGCTAAAGCTTAAGCCATCTGGAATCTTCCTATCGAACGGTCCTGGTGATCCTTCCGCGCTTGATTACATCGTGCGCGAAGTGAAGACGCTCGTGGACTCCGGCATACCCATCTTCGGCATCTGTCTCGGCCATCAGGTTCTGGGCCAGGCGCTCGGCGGAAAAACTTTCAAACTCAAGTTCGGTCATCGCGGCGGCAATCAACCGGTGAAGGATTTGGACTCTGGCAAAGTCGAGATCACCTCCCAGAATCACGGATTCGCAGTGGACTCGAAGTCGCTTCCGAGCGATGTCGCAATAAATCGCATCAACTTGAACGATCAAACCGTGGAAGGTTTGCGGCACAAGACGAAGCCTATCTTCTGCGTGCAGTATCACCCTGAAGCCTCGCCCGGCCCGCATGATTCAATGCCGCTGTTCGGAGAGTTCCGGCAGATGATTGAGCGCAAGGGTTGACATGAGCGACGAAATCAAGTCAGTTGCGCGACATAATTACGCGTTTGCGTTTGACTTGAAATCCCTGACACAGATATTTTCCCGACAGAAAACAATATGGCAAAGCTCGTAATCCTGAGTCTAGGAATGGCGGGTCGCTCACATGAGTTGAAGGTGGATAAGACCACCATCGGCCGCGTGGACGACAATACCTTTCCCATCGCTGAGTCTTCAGTCTCCAGCCATCATTGCGAAATCCTGCTTCGCGGTTCAGAAGTTTTCATCCGTGACCTAAACTCTACTAACGGAACATTTATCGACGGCAACCAGATCACCGGCGAAGCAATTCTGAAAGCCGGCCAAACCCTCAAGCTCGGTCAGATCGAATTGAAACTTGAAACCGACGGTGCGCCTTCAACAGCAGCACCATCCGGCGCGCAAGCAGCAGCACCAGCGCCTACAAAACCATCTGCCGAGAACACAACCGCGCTGAAACGCGGTGTGAACCTCACGGAGTTTGAACAAGGATCGAAAGGGTTTGACACCTCCGGCAAAGGCTTTACCAAGAAAGACAATAAGGCGAACAAGATTTTCCTTATCGTCGCCATCGTCTTCGGAGTGATCATCGTCGGGCTTGTGCTATTTGCGCTGATGTCCGCCAGCAAACCGGCGAATTGATTCTGAGGGAGCGACCTGCAGAACTTTTGATTACGCAATCCAAATGGTTTGCTTCAACAACCTTGCAGCGATTCAATATCCCCAATGATGGCTAAACGTGTCATTCCCTGCCTCGATGTTCATGACGGCAAAGTCACGCGAGGCGTGCAATTCGGCATCGCGGAGAAAGGCGGCCTCCGCAACGTCGGCGATCCCGTCGAACTCGCGCTGCGTTACAACGAACAAGGTGCAGACGAAATGGTGTTCTTCGACATCACAGCCACCGCGCATGGTCGCGGCACGAGGGTGGACGTGATCGAACGCGCCGCCGACCAATGCTTCATGCCGCTCACTGTCGGAGGCGGCATCAAATCTGTGGACGACATGTACACAATGCTCCGCGCGGGCGCGGACAAGATCAGCATCAACTCCAGCGCAATCGCCAATCCTGAACTCATCAGGCAAGGCGCAGAGAAATTTGGCAGCCAGTGCATCGTCGTGTCAATTGACGCCAAACGCATCGCTCCCGGCGTAGATAAATGGGGCGTGTTCTCGCACGGCGGTCGCAAAGACACCGGCCTCGACGCAGCGGAATGGGCCAAGCGCGCTGCCTCACTTGGCGCAGGCGAGATCGTTTTGAATTCCATAGACGCTGACGGCACGAAGGCTGGTTTCGATCTCGTCATCACACGGCGCATCAGCGAATCCGTGGGTGTGCCGGTGGTGGCCAGCGGCGGTGCGGGCACGCTGGAACACATGGCGGAAGTGCTACTCGAAGGCCGTGCTGATGCAGTTCTCGCGGCGAGCATTTTTCACTTCGGAACTTTCACAGTAGGCGAAGTTAAGAAGTTTTTGGCCAAAAAAGATATTGCGGTGCGGTTGTGATCATTTGAAACATTGAGGTTGCGCTTGAACAGCGCGCCGCGATTCCCATAATTCCCGCTCTATGGCGACCAATGATACTTTGCTCAATCTCGATTTACCCGGCATCAAGAAGCTCAAGAGCGGTAAGGTCCGCGAAATCTTTGACTTAGGCGACGCGTTTCTGTTCGTGGCCAGCGACCGCATCTCTGCGTTCGATTGCGTCATGCCTAACGGTATTCCGCGCAAAGGCGAGGTGCTTACACAGGTCTCACATTTCTGGTTCGACCAGACCGAGCAGCTTGTCCCGAATCATCGCCTCGTGAAAGCGGGCGAGTCGTTCAACGTGCCTGCGCTCGCGGACATCCCGGCAGAGACGAAAGCCGCGCTCGCCAAACGCGCGATGATCGTCAAGAAAGCGCAACCGCTCGCCGTCGAGTGCATCGTGCGCGGATACCTCGCTGGGTCGGGTTGGAAGGAATACAAGAAATCGCAGACCGTCTGCGGCAGTCCCCTGCCCGGCAGCTTGCAGGAGTCTTCCGAGTTGCCAGAACCGATCTTCACCCCCTCCACCAAAGCCGAAACCGGTCACGACGAAAACATCTCCTTCGACGAAGCAAAAAAAATTCTTGGCGACGACATCGCGAATAAAGCGCGCGATCTGAGCCTGAAGATTTACAAGTTTGCCCGCGACTACGCCCGGCAGCGCGGCATTATTATCGCGGACACGAAGTTCGAGTTCGGGCTGTTCGAGGGGCAGTTAATCTTGATTGACGAAGTGCTCACGCCCGACTCCTCGCGTTTCTGGCCCGCCAGCGAATACGAACCCGGCAAAGGACAGCCCAGCTTCGACAAACAATTCGTCCGCGACTACCTCGAAACGCTGACCTGGGACAAAAATCCGCCCGCCCCTGCACTCCCGCCCGAAGTCGTCGCCAAAACCCAGGCGAAGTATCTAGAAGCTTACGAGAAGTTAACAGGGAAGAAGCTTTGATTGAACGCATCCTTCAGGCGTCACCGAAACCGTATTTGCCAGACGGCTGCGCGGTAAACTGACATACTAAGTCTGTCAATTCTGGCGTTCTAGCCGAGCTCCACTGGGCGTGATGATCAATCTGGGGAGTGTTTTCTGACGGCGTTCGAACTACACATCGGTCACAAATATCCCAGCGACCGATGAAAATGGTGTGAAAAGCTTTGAAGCATGTAATCGCAGCAGGCAGGCAGGTTGGGATTTGGCTTGCCCCGGCTGGAGTGGTTTCGCATCGTAATATTGTTAGATGCCCACGTGGCGGAATTGGCAGACGCGCTAGATTCAGGTTCTAGTGAGTAACATCGTACAGGTTCAAGTCCTGTCGTGGGCACCATTTTAGACTATCCACCGCCCCCATAATTCTGTTTGAACCGGGGTCAGCTCCCACGCGATTGACACCGTGCGCCGATTTTGAGGAAATGTGCGCTGCCAATTACAACGCCAATTCATTATGACGCAACCGGCCAAAACCATCTCCACCGAATCCCTCCAACAGAAGGGTCGCTCGTTCCCTCCATCTGCGGCTGCGATGAAACGCGCGCACATCAACGCCACGACTTACGACGAGATGTATGCCCGCTCGGTGAACGACTCCGAGGCGTTCTGGCTCGAGCAGGCGGCGACATTGGACTGGTTCAAGAAGCCGACGCAAGCGTGCCGATACACTTGGGACACCGCCGTGCGGAAGATTGAGCACACCTGGTTCGCCGACGGCCAATTGAACCTGAGCGTAAACTGCCTCGATCGCCATCTCAAGACCGCCACACGCAACAAGACGGCCGTCATCTGGCAGGGCGAGGGCGAAAACGAAGTGCGACGCGTGACTTACGCGGAGTTGCACACAGAGGTTTGCAAGTTCGCCAACGTGCTGAAATCGCTCGGCGTAATACGGGGCGACCGCGTTTCCATATACATGCCGATGGTGGTTGAGGCCGCCGTGGCGATGCTAGCTTGCACACGCATCGGCGCTATTCATTCGATTGTCTTCGGGGGGTTTAGCGCGGACTCACTCGGCGGGCGCATCAATGATTCGACGTGCAAGCTGCTCGTCACCGCTAATGCCGGTGTGCGCGGTGGCAAACCCATTTTACTGAAGGATATCGCCGATGCGGCCTTGAAAACCACGTCAACAATCGAACATGTCGTCGTATTCAAACGCAACGACACGCCTTGCAACATGACCGCCGGTCGCGATCTCTGGTATCACGAACTCATGGCGAATGCGTCGCCGGAGTGCGCGCCAGAAGTGATGAATGCGGAAGATAATTTGTTCATGCTCTACACGAGCGGCTCGACCGGGAAGCCCAAGGGCGTCGTCCATACAACTGGGGGCTACCTGCTCCACGCCGCGCTCACCACGAAATACATTTTCGATATTCATGAGGACGACGTTTATTTCTGCACGGCGGACATCGGCTGGGTCACGGGCCACACGTATCTCGTTTACGGCCCGCTCTGCATTGGCGGCACGTCGGTGATGTTCGAGGGAATCCCCACTTATCCGGACGCGGGACGGTTCTGGAAAATCGTCGAGAAGTTCAAAGTCACCTCATTCTACACCGCCCCCACTGCGATCCGCTCACTTATCCGGCTCGGTGAAGAATGGCCGGACAAATACGATTTGAGTTCGTTGCGTGTGCTCGGCTCCGTCGGTGAACCGATCAATCCCGAGGCGTGGTTGTGGTATCACCGCGTCATCGGAAAGGAACGTTGCCCGATCGTGGACACGTGGTGGCAAACGGAGACGGGAGGGCATCTACTAACGCCGTTCCCGGGCGCGCACACATTGAAACCCGGTAGCGCGAGCCGTCCATTCTTCGGCGTCGAGCCGGTTGTTCTCCGCGACGACGGAACGGAATGTCAGCCAAACGAAGGAGGCAAACTCTGCATTAAGAAACCATGGCCCGGCATGATGCGCACGACATGGGGCGAGCACGACCGTTTCATTGATACGTATTTCACGATGTTCAAGAACCTCTACTTCACTGGTGACGGTTGCCGCGTGGATACGGACGGCGATTACTGGCTGATGGGCCGCGTGGACGACGTGGTGAACGTCTCCGGGCATCGCATCGGTACGGCGGAAGTCGAGAGCGCGCTGGTTAGTCATGCGAAAGTCGCCGAAGCCGCAGTCGCGCCGATGCCGCACGAGATCAAGGGGCAAGGGCTTTACGCCTTCATAACGCTCAAGGACGGCGTCCAGCCGAGTGAAGAGTTAAAAAAGGAACTCATCGCGCACGTCCGCAAAGAGATTGGGCCAATCGCTGCGCCGGACAAAATCCAGTTCGCACCGGGGCTGCCGAAGACGCGCTCCGGAAAAATCATGCGCCGAATCCTTCGCAAGATCGCCGAGAACCAGACAGAGCAGATCGGCGACGTCTCTACGCTTGCCGACCCCGGCGTAGTAGATTCGTTGGTGAAGGGAAAGCAGTGAATGGACCTTTATGATCGAATTGATCGTCTCCGATTCCATGCTTTCCACCCGCTTACCTTTGGCGGGACATTTTGGGGCACATAAGAGAAGCGATCAGCTCAAAAAAATATCTGGTCATTTGTAAAATCGAATACCATATTCGGGAATGACCACGGCAAGCTACTCCACGGCACAAGTCGTTGAAACAAATGTGCCAGCACCGCTGCACGCACACTTGGAAGACGTGTCTTCGCGATACATACAACTCGTCGCCAAGGTCAAAATTATCTTCTCCAAGTTCTATGACCGTGAGTTTCCGCTTGGATACGAAGATCAAACTGGCTTCCACTTAGGCCCGGAACCAAGCCCATCAGATGCCCGCTTAGTAAATCATTCTCGCTAATTTCGAGGCCTTTTCGGTTTGAGATCCATGCGGATGAAATCTTATTGCATCCGTATTGATGTCTTAAGGATCAGCTCTCACTATAACGCGCTACGCAATCTTGCAAATTCAAAACCCCACCAAAAGCTGCGCCTCAATTTCTCAACCTAAGGCTGAAGAGATTGATCCAGCATGAGCGCTCGCCGAAATCCGAAACATTCCACAAGAGACACGGATTTTTTATGGAGCTATTGGCGTGGGCGGTTTAATCGCATTCGTGGTGATTCTCGGTTTGTTCCGCAAGAATGCTTAAACGGGTGTCATTTGACGGCTCTGAAATCAACACCGCGTTAGGGATGCTTGGCCTCACCTTGACAGCGTGTCGAGTTCGCGGACGTAGAGATTCTTGAACCACACCACGGAATTGTGCGACTGCAGCTCGATTGAACCAAAGGGCAGCAGCGGTAGATCACGTTGCCAAAAATTTTCCAGCGTGACGCCATTGACCACCAATTCGCCGTTGAGAAACACGTGAACCTTGTCACCTGCCAAGATGATACGGAACTTATTCCACTGACCGATGGGTTTGTCCGCTATTAGCAAAGGCTTCGATGGGTTTACCTTATTATTGAACAGACCGCCTGAGCCAACTTCGCTGCCGGATTTTGTAGGCTGAGTGAAAGGATCCCAAATGTTTACTTGAGGTGTGCCGCGCAGATAAATCCCGCTGTCTGCGTGCGGCGCAATCTTACAGTAAGCAAGCAACTCGAAATTCACATAATCTTTCGCAGTGCAAAGCTGACCACTATCGTAATTCGTGCCGCGATATACCAACGAGCCTTCCTCGACTTTCCAATGCGCGCGAGCCATTTCATCGGCTTTGACTTGGGCCAGAGCGAGATTGGCGGCGGACATAGCGGCACGCTTGGGCGGACTACCGGCAAGCCCTCTCCAACCGGTCAGATCATTTCCGTTGAACAGAGAGGTGAACCCTTGACCCTTTAACGTGGTGCTGGACGAAGGTGGCAATTCCTTCACACGGATATTGCGAAACTCGACGTAGTCGTTGTGACCCAAAAATCCGATATGGCCGCGCTCGCGGAACAATCCAGGGTGCTCCGCGATCTTTGCGGGGTCGTTGATTTCATTGATGTTTGTGTCGAGGATCGTCACATCATTCAACACCACTGTGATCTGTCGTCCGTTGGCGATTATCAATTGCGAGTTCCATTCGCCTACAGGTTTAAGTGCGCCCTTTTTCGCCGCCGCCACCCCGTATATTGAACCATGATATTGCTCATCTCGCAGCTTGCCCCACTTGCCCTGCTCCGCCGCGCCTTGATCCAAGACCTGAATCTCCATGCCGAGATACGCGGCGTCGCCTTCCAGCGGCGCGCGGATACCAACGCCGTTATTTGAACCATCCTCCAGCTTGAACTCGAATCGCAGAGCGAAATTCTCGTATTCCTTCTGGGTCAAGAGATTTCCGCCGCCACCTCTGGCACAAAAGATCGCGCCGTTCGTGACACCAAAACCCGCGCCTTGCTTACCCATTAACACCCAACCGTCTAGCGACTCGCCGTTGAAGATGGATTTGAACCTAGGCTCAACCCACGCGGGCTTGGGCGACGAGATAGCGCAACCCACGATGGTAGCAATGATCGCTGCAACGCCGAGGGATTTAGCGACGGTTGATAAGTTGTTCGAAGAGTTTTGTTTCATGCCTTGATGGTGTGTTGCAATCTCAATGCGAGCGTTTGCGAAAAGGGCAGATGTGTCAAGTGACGGTTTTCAAAAGCCCCCCGCCTCCAACGAAACTACTGCGCGAGTGCTATCATCGCCACGAGAACAAACGTTACAGAGCTGACAGCTAACCCATGCGTCACTCGCCTTTAGCTTTAAGTGCGCGGATGGTTTCGCGGATGGCTTTGTAACGGGGATGTGCGCGAAGTTTTTTCAAGTCGGGATCCTTGATCAGCCAGTTGAAATCCCGGTAGCCTAGCGATAATGCCTTTTCGATCGCATCCGCAGCGCGGTCGCATTGATCCGTTAGGGAATAACTGCACGCTAGATTGTAGAACACCATGGGATTTTCCGGCTCAAGCTCGGCGAGGCGTTCATCCACGTTGAGACCTTCTGAGTAACGACCGCGCTTGGTGTAGTTGTCTCCCAACAATTGCAACGCCTCCACGTAGCGGGGATCGCGACGGACTACGCCTTCCATGAATTGGATCTGGATGTCCAGCGCCCGCGTTTGATCGCGAGCCGAACGACTTTTTGACACGCTGCTTTTAGACGCCATACGACAAAGCCAGTCTCCCGAACCCGACAACGCAAGTCAATCCATCACGTTTTTGGCGCGCCGTATGGACACGCCTCGCTTTTCACGGCAAGATGACACTGTCGTGCAAACAGAATCCATTTCATCTGAATCAGCCATGAGCGCGGTGCTGGAAGTTTTTCCAGGCGCGCAACGGGCGATGTTCCGTCGTTATCACATCGGCGGGTGCTCCAGTTGCGGGTTTCAACCCACCGAAACGCTCGCCCAAGTCTGCGCGCGAAACGGCAATCTGGATGTGGCTGAAGTGTTGTCGCACATCCAAACCAGCCACGAGCAGGACGCAAAGATTTTCATCAGCGCAATCGAGCTTGCCGAGTTGCGGAAGCAAGACGCGACGGTGAGATTGCTGGACGTGCGGTCGCGGGAGGAATTTGAGGCGGTGAACATTGCTGGCTCGCAATTGATGTCGCAAGACGTAATGCGCCAAGTCATGGGCGACGGCTCGAACACGCGTCCACTCGTCATTGTGGATCACAAAGGTAAAACAGCGTTGGATGCGGCTGCGTATTTCATGGGGCACGGTCTGCAAAAAGTGCGTGTTTTAGGAGGCGGCATTGATGCGTGGGCGCAGGAGGTAGAGACGACTATGAGGAGATACAAGCTGGGTTAAAGACAAAATCAACAGGATTTAAAAAATGGAATTAGAGTAGTTCAATTCTGTAAAATTTTGTTAATTCTGTCTCTTGAACTAAATGAACGAAGACCTACAAAAACGAATCCAAGCCGCGCTCGCTAATCCTCAGAACATGGGCGAACTTGCCAACGCCGATGCCATAGGCACGGTCGGCAATTCCGATTGCGGTGAAATGTTGCGGATGTGGGTAAAATTCAAGCAGCAGGACGGCAAGCGCGTGATTGATCGCGCGACGTTCCAATCGTTCGGCTGCGAGACTGCCATCGCCGTGGCAAGCCTTGCGACAGAATTGATCCGTGGCAAAACGGCTGAGGAAGCATTGGCTCTCAAGCCGGAAGAACTCGCTGGGGAACTTGGCCCTTTACCTCCGATGAAGATTCACTGTTCTCAACTCGTAGAAGGCGCGCTGCGTTCGGCGCTCAGTCCACAGGCGGAAACGTGCGTCAAGCCCACGGAGTCATCGCAATCTCCAGCGACTTCCACTGCGCCGACGTTGCTGGATAGTTTTTCCAAGCCCAAAGAAGGCGGCGTGAAGATTCAGTTTCTGGACTGAGTCGAGGCCTCCCGCGCTCCATCATTTTCCCTGCGCAGCGGATTCATCGTTGTATTTGTAGAACGCGGCGATGAGCGTGAACAGGATTGCCGCCACAAAAGTCATCCCCGCGTAGAGCATGAATCTTTCGGGCGTGACAGACCCGTGACCATCTGCGGTGGCGAGAACTTTGGTAATCCCCATCACCACCAGATTTCCCAGTGCCACACTTAGATTCCAGAAACCCATGATGGTGCTTTTCATTGAGGGCGCGGCTTCGCGGAATGCGAATTCCAATCCTGTGGTGGAAACTAAAACCTCTGCTGTGGTGAGAATGAGGTAAGGCAACGCTTGCCAGAGGATGCTCATCTGCTCGCCTGCGTCCACGCGTGTTTGCAACCAAGCGACGATGACGAAGCTGAATCCTGCAAGGAAGAATCCTGAAGCCATGCGCTTGAGAGGCGAGGCGAATCTCCCCAAAGCCGGGTAAGCCACCAACGTGAGCAGCGGAACAAGTGTCATCACCATGAGTGGATTGATGGATTGCATGGCCGAGGCGTCGAGCTTCCAGTCGAAGGGCAGAGCTATCGGGATCATTTTTTGTCCCTGCGCGATCCATGTAGTGTGAGTTTGATCAAACAACGCCCAGAACACGGGGATCAACGCAAAAATGGAAAGGATCGGCCCGACGGACGCCGCAGCACGCACTTCCGTTTCTGAGTAGAGGGTTTTTGCGCCGTCCCAGAAACCTTTGCCGGGAGAACGATTCTTCAGAGCAGCCACCAAGACGGCGAAGAAGCCTGCCTTGCGCGTCGTGCGCGCAGGCGGCACCATGACGTAATGGCGTGCGCCCAGCCAGAAAATCAGCGTTGCCACGGCCATCAAAATTCCCGGCACACCGAACGCCCACGCCCAACTGTGATTCTTGATCTGCGGTATCAGGAGCATGGAGAAGAAGGATCCAAAGTTAATGGCCCAATAGAATGCTGCGTAAGCCTTTTGCAAAAGGTGACGCTGGTTGGATTGGAATTGATCACCCAGAAACGCGGAGACGCATGGCTTGATGCCGCCGGAGCCGAACGCGATCAATGCCAAACCAGCATACAGACATATGGTGCGAGCTTCTTTCGTCCCAGCCACATCGCTGAACGCCAGCACCCCGTGTCCCAAACAGTAGGCGAGTGAAATCCAGAGGATGGTTTTGTATCGGCCCCAAAAACGATCCGAGACCCACGCGCCAATCAGCGGCATGAAGTAATTGAAGAATTTGAATCCGTGGATGATGAACGCGCTGTCATCCTTGGATTTTTCCAGCACGTCTGTGATGTACACCATCAGGATGCTGACCATGCCGTAATAGCTGAACCGCTCGGCGGCTTCGTTGCCGATGATATATTTGATCTGCGGCGGCCAACGGTTGTTTGCAGGTGCTGGGACTTCGGGATTCATAGTCGTTGCTGGCAGGGTGAGTAAACAAATGCTGCAAGGCTGGCGAGCTTTTCTTGTGAGGAGTCCGCAATTTTTCTACCGCCTTTTTGGTCGTCAGTCTGACGGTTGCATAGCATTATTTTCGCCGATATGAATCTACTCATAGCTCTGCCAACGTCGCTGCTCGTCAGCTTTGCTGTGGCAACACTCACTGTCGGCGAAGCAAACGCGAGTGATTTTTCTACGAAAAACACAGGAACAATTGCTTCTTTCTGGGCGGCGGCAGAAAGCACTAACAAGCCAGTAACGGTGGTTTCTTTCGGGGATTCGATGGCGGACTCGTACCGTTCACCCACGTTTCACCTGATGAACAAGCTGGCTACTAGAATTGGTATCGCCGGTTATTCGTTGAACAACTATAAGAACACAGCGCTTTGGGTCATAACCAATGGGTCGTATGAAGTGCAAACAGGACCTTTATGGTTCTCTCAATATTTTGCTTTGCCCGCAGGTTCGTCTTTCTGGTGGAACAATCAACTTAATGCAGGAGGTGTGGCCTGTGATGTGGCGGGGATTTTTTACGTCGCTCAACCTCAAGGAGGACAGTTCAACTTTTCGATTTCGACCAATGGCGGTCCGTGGACGCCGCATCTGGTCTTGGATGGATACAACGTGACGGCAGTTGGCAGATACACAAATGTGGCGTTACCGCAGAACAATTACCGCATCCGCCTCGACAGCATCGCGGGTACAAATT
>Ga0114967_10003654_pt1 | contig 12595 bp, 12 predicted proteins | sample M_130628_MF_Meta_FD_92639 | JGI IMG/M metagenome (GOLD analysis project Ga0114967, IMG submission 92639) | Freshwater microbial communities from Lake Montjoie, Canada to study carbon cycling - M_130628_MF_MetaG | ecosystem: Environmental > Aquatic > Freshwater > Lake | place: Lake Montjoie... | reverse complement strand
CGGTATTGTGCAAAGGAGGGAAAAAAATATGTTGTAGTCACAACATGGACACGAGGACGTCGTATCGAAGGAATATATGCTGCAGCATTCACGCAGAAATGGGCGCAGTGACTAAATTTTTAAACAGTTATATCAAAATACACTCACACGCAAAGGATCCAGAAAAAATCAAACGAAAGCTGGGAAAGTTTTCCATTTGTGTCGTAAGAAGCATTGTTTCCGAAAACGACATTCATTGTGTGAGCAGTGCTCCCTGCACCGATTGTTTAAGTAAATTGAAAACGGTTGGTTTAAAAAATATAATATATTCAAATCAAGATGGGAGTATAACCAATATGAAACTTTCATCATTTCATCCGTCGAATTCGTTTGTGACCGCTTCCATGAGGAAACAATTATTTATCGACAACATGCGGATCAAACCGCTTATACGACTATGATGGCACGTTTACATATAAACATGTAAACAATATTCACTCATAATTCATACATACTCTTTGCAAATACCAAAACTCCTGCGATGCCAGTGACTAATTCCATATTTTTTTATTCCTTCCATGTGTTTTTGTGTTCCGTATCCTTTATTGTTTTCTAAATCATATTTTTCCTGTAATTCCGGATGTTCTTTGCACAATTCCATAATATATTCATCCCTTGAAACTTTTGCCAGTATAGATGCTGCTGCAATGGACGCATACGCATTGTCACCCCCTTCGATTGTCGAATAAGGCAAATGGCCCGCATTGTTTACATGCGGGTGCGGATGCAACATCGGTATAAAATCATTTCCATCAACGAGCAAATAGAACTCTTCCCCATTTTTATTTTTACCCCGATCTTTCATGTCGTCGCACACGTCGCGAATTGCTTCGTGCATTGTTTGAATGGTTGCTCTTCTTATATTCATTGCATCAATCGTGTCATGTTCTGCATATTTCACGCTCCACGAAATTGCGTGCATTTTAATATATTAGGCCACTTCTTTTATTTTTTTATGCGAGTGGAATTTTTTGCTGTCTTTCATTTTTGAAAAGTCAAACTCTCTGGTTGAAAACGGTAGCACTACGGCCGAAACATACACTCGTCCGAACATCGGACCTCTTCCAGCTTCATCGACGCCGATTTCTATAAACGCAGTATCACCATCTGCATCATGATCGTCGTCGTGCTGAAAGTAACATTTTTTTAATATTTCATGCGTTTTTCTATTTTTTTTTCCAGGATTAACCGTCGTCGCATCTTGTTCCATGGTTCTCAATGTTTGTATTTTCAGGTTGTATATTTGATTCATTTATATCTTCTATTCAATTTTTATTTTATTTCATTTTATTTCATTTTATTTTTATTTCAATTGATAAGAAAAAAATTTACGCATTTCTTATAAATTATCGTTATAAATTATGAATAATTTTTATTATAAATTATGTAAATATTGTTAAGTTAATAAATATAATTCAATTCAATTGATTCCCAATTCTTCCAACATGTCCATACTCTTAAAAATAAGTTTGTTATTCACACTCGGATACTCTTTCATTTTCACTTTTAATATTGACAAATATTTAATATTTGATACAATATCGTCCCATTTTTCATGAGTCGACAATGCATCTTTTCCATTCGTCACCAGAATAAATATATTTTCATTCAATTCTTCAAGCTCGTTGGTTTTATTTGCCTGTCGAATATAAGAGTTCATAATCTCTTGTAACTCTTTAATAATATCAACCACACTATCCATTTCTAGCATGTCTTCCTTCATCAAATTGATGATAAACATGCTCATTGCCTTTCTCTTGTCGTTCATTTTTGTAACCTCGCAAAACTTATTATAGTCGACACTTGGATCAACATATTCCACCTTTTTAAATAAACCCACAAATTCAGAGTAACTTTTTTCAAATACTTTTGTAAAAATGTCATGACACCGGACAAGCTGTTTAAACAATTTTGCATAAAGTGCCGAATAAAACATGTTGGAACTTGCAGTGTTGAATATGGAATGCGCGATTTTATAAATATTCTCTTCATCAATTGCTGCATTACTGGCGTCATCAGCGTCGGCGCTACCCCCTTCTCCTTTAATAATATTGTTCACTTCGGAAAGTATTTCCGACTCAATAACGCTATACGTTGCATCTGTTAGCTTGTTCAACAAGGAACGAATCGTATCAACCCGTTTTTCAATACCTTCTGTTTTTTTCATTTCCGTTTTTTGAAATGTTCGAATGAGTGTCCAATCGTCGTCGCTTATTTGTAATGGTTTATTTCTTGGACGCCTATTCGGCAAAGTGGATGAAGAAGAAGAAGAAGAATGTTCGTGTGACACACTGGAATTAGAATTAAAATTAGAATTAGATGGATCGGTTCCGGCAGTTCCAACTCCAATAATGTTTGGTTTTTCTCGTATCGGAAACACTGGCGTTTTTATATAAGTAGGAGCACCAACTTTATTTGATAAAGACGATATTAATTCAATAACATTGCTGTCTTTTAAATCGTATGAAAGTCCACCCAATAGAATATCATTAAAATTTTGAAGTGTGTATTGTTTCAACGTTTTTGCCATATTTATCTTGTTTCGGCTGCTACTTATTATACTGACAGTTATTTATATCAGTTTATATATTAATATTAATTACTAAATACGTTTATAATAATATTAATTACTAATACATATATAATAATATTATTTTTATAATAATATTATATTTATAATAATGTTATTATAATATTGTTACTTTGCTCACATGAAGCTGTGGACACTTCTTATAATGTATGACATCGGGTTATAATTGTAAATGCTCTCAAGACCGATGTGGGACAATCCGTGAACGCCGGCTGCAATTGAAAATAAAAGAACCATGTAAATTTTCTTTTCGGGGGTCATTTTGTCAAGATAAGAATAGTTTGAAATAACAAAAAATACTGCTAAAACAACAAACATAATGTTTGCGAGATGTGAATAAAAAGACAAACTAAGAAAAACTTCTGGATTCATTTTCAATTATTGTAATAAATTAATTATAATAATATTATATAATATATTAATTTGTTTTTTATTAAAATATAAAAAAGATAAAAAAGATAAAAAAACTGAATGAGACATGTCTATTATAAATTTGTTTCAGACGAAACTATATTGAATAATGAACAAACAGAAATAGCTAAAAATAATTGGTCAAAGTATTATAAAATAACTGATAAAAATACTCATTATATAAGTTATCAAATGAAGAAACATTTTGCCGGACCATATGAAATCAAATATAATAAATATAAAAAACCAATTATTGAAAATGGATTTTTCAATATATCGCATGACAACAAGTTATGTGTTGGTGTTTTTGATTGCGACCATGACATTGGCGTTGACGTAATGCACCTTGAACGCAAGTTACATGACAATCATGTGAAAAAGATATTTAATGATTCCGAAGCAAAAGACATACGCCAGTTTTCTCGTAAAGAAGCTTATATAAAAATGATTGGGAAAGGAATACTTAATATCAACCTACTGGATGTTGTAATTAAAGACGGTAAAATATATTATAAAGGTAGCGTAGAACCATATAACATATTTGAAACAATACTTGATAACTATTTCATTTGCATTGTTGGTATATTTAATCCGATAGATTTTATATTCAAAGAATTTGATGACGCCGCGGCCATCTAATGCCGCTTATTATTGATTTCCATAGTTGCATGACGCATATGCCTTTTCGCGTGACATTTCGCGCGATGGAATGCCTCCACGCACCCACCCGTCTGCTGCAACGCCTTCAATCAAATTGGATGGATTGGAGACCGTGGATGCAATAGACGGAATCAGCGGGTAGTTTAAATAATTTGTATAACACTGTTCTGACAACAAGTTCACGCTCCGTTTATTAATTGTCAAATCGCCTTGAATCAATTTTGACTCAAGCAGCGGATTGCACTCACCGCGTCCGAGATACGGCACAGTTACAAAAGGTCTCTGGTTCAACGTAATTCTGCATTTCGGGCGCGTGAGCTCGCTACCATTGAGCAAATGAGAATTCACGTCAATGTTGCATCCGCCTGCGCCAACTTGGTGCCCGCCCTCGAAAAAAATTCCCGGCTGGCTGGTTGCAAATTCAATCGGTCTAGACATTGTGCAATCTGATGCAAAAAAATTCTCCAACATGTAATTTCCTGAATTGAGATTTTGAACATTTCGCTGACTTAGACCACATGTATCGTTTCCGATACGCGCCATATTATCAAAAACATAATCTTTAACTGTTGCCATATTATTTTATTTTTTTGTGTGTATTGTGTTATAATATTATATATATATACATAATAATATAAAAAAATCATTCTAAACCGAACAAAAATAAATTATCAATTCGTTTTTATTAAATCAAGACATTACACTTCCTAATCGCGGATTAAATCTTTGGCAGGCGAATTCGTTGTTTTCTTTACACGATACCATAGAACCATAACAAAATTCTGCAAATGCTTTTTGGTCATTCGGAATTGTGGTGTTTGGGTTGGTATAAAAACTTCGCATAGAGTCATCGAATTCATATTTATCTCCTAAATCTGCAAATAATTTTTTTCGCAATTTTTCACCTTCTGTTAAAGTTCTCGGTTCAAAACCTAAAACGGTCGCCACTTGCGTGCTGTGATTGAGTTCCTTTTCAACCTTTGGATTGTATGCAGGCGCGGCTTGATCTCGCTCCGGATTGTATGATATTTCCGGGAGTAATACATTCATCATTGGATTAATAACCGTTGGTGTCGTCAAATTCGGCTTTAAAATGTCGTACATTTTTGAATTTACAAACCCTTCTTTTTTAGTATTGTTACTGTTACTGTTACTGTTACTGTTACTGTTACTGTTACTGTTACTGTTACTGTCACCGTTGCCATTTTTTTCGTCATATTGTGCTTGGTATTGCAACTTGTACATCATTACAAAAATTGCTAAAGTAATTAATCCCGTAAAAAGTATATTCACGTTTTTCGTAATTAAAAATCCTAAAATACTCAAGAGAATAACAATTCTTGATATCGCGTTTAGTTTTTGTTCAATGGACATGAACGGAGCAGGCCATATATCCATCATTTCTTCTCTATTCAATAATACCAGCGGATTATTTATCCAAAATTGTGTGGTCGACAACTGTTTTTCCATGGTTGGAACTGGTTCCGGATAACTTGTTCCCGCGTTTGCGTTTGAATTTATCGCTGGATTATTCGTGTTGTTTTTATCCATGCCATAATTGTTTGCACTGTTTGCTGCACCACCGTTCATGCTATCCATCATGGAATTTTTCATTTTCATAGATGAAACATCCGATGCAGATTGTAACGTTGTCGTTGTTGAAGTTGCCATTTTATTTTATATTATTGTTACTGTTTGATTGAATTAAATTGAATTAAAATGATTTATATGATATAATAATTATAATACCTGTATATAATATTATAATTATTATTAATATTTTATACTCAACTTTTATTAAATTAATTATAAATTCATAATTATGAATTATATATAATTCTTATTTCAATAAAATATTCTTAAATTTATTTCTTCTTCTTTTTTTTATTTGATTTCGATGAGGATGGTGCTTCTACAGGCGTTCGCTCTACAACTTCTCCGGTGCTAAAAACTTGTGGCATTTTTACCGGATTTGCTGCAGTGGCGGCTGCAGTGGCGGCTGCAGCGGCAAGAGCGGCATCCCGTTGTTGTTGTTGCAGTTGTTGTTGCAATTTCAGCTTTTGCTGCATTCTCTCCTTCATTTGAGACACCTTCATGTTTCGTTGCAAGTGACTTTGCATAGCTCCAATATTTACTTTACTTTTACCGCCACCCCCTCCTCCCATTCCGCCCATCATACCGCCCATTCCCATTTTATTCAACATGTCTGCTAAATTATTCATCCCCGGCATTCCTTTCATTTTGCTCAACAAGTCGCTTGCTTCCTGCATAAGTTCGCTCTCTTTAATTTCACCCGATTTGAATTTCTGGTCCAGCTTTGAACCCACATTTTTTACAAGCGACATTAACTTGCCAGGATTTTTAAACATTTTTTGAAATACATTTTTGAAATCGACATCCTCTCCACTCTCTCCCCCAAAGTCCATGCCAAAATCTACATCCTTGGCCGTCTCTTCAGCAATCTCTTTTGCAAGTTTTCCGATTTTTCCATTCAAAATATTAGAGATGTGATCGTGGATGGATTCCGCGTTGGCATTTGGCTCTGCACCGCTGCTCCCATCATTGTCAGCGTGACCGTGACCATTTTTATTCATTTTTTTAGCCCATTCAAAAAAATTAAATTCTTCTTCTGAACCGGTATTATCATTCGCGCTCGCATTCTCAGGTTCTGAAGAAGCATTCGCAGCATTCGTCCCTTCAAACATGTTATACATTTGCTGAATGGTCTCTTCCAATTTGTTTCGGAGCTCATCTTCATTAATCGCCTCAAACAAGTTTGCAGCATCACCAAAAGATTTTCGATCATCAATATTTGTTATAATCGACATCAGAATCAACTGTAGGTATTTCCAAATGGTTTCGCGAGTTGCGTCGCTAATACCGTCCGTATTCCACAATACACGAAAATCGACATTCGGCAAAAAGTGCGTGTTCACATTTGTGGATTCACCACCATTCTTGTTATCGAAGATTTTTTCATTTTTATACAGAATATCGAAAAATCTCTCGGGATACACCTTTGAACAATAGTCGTATAAAACGCCGACAACTTTTTGTGTTTCTGTTTCTGTCTCTGATTCGGCGCCAGAAATATTAATTCCATTTGAATCCAAAAATAAACTGAATGTGCTCTTATACTCTGGAAACGTATTTGAAATATCGGCAAGAAATTCGAAAATAACCTTTTTAAACTCGTCTGGAATTTGTTTTTTTGATTGCGGCATTTTTTATAAATAAAATAAAAATACTATTTATAAAAATACTTGTAATGAATTATTTAAATGGTTGTAAATGATAATAATATATAATATATTTATTTATTATAAAACATTAACACACTCAATTATCAATTTTTAAATGTTGAATAAATATCTTGTTGAATTTTTAGGAACATTTTTCTTTTTATTTCTAATTATTTATACGGGAAATTTCATAGCCATTGGTCTCGCTCTTGCTCTAGTAACTTATTTAGGTGGAAAAATATCTGGTGGACATTTCAACCCGGCAGTATCCGTCATGATGGCTTTTGCAGGAAAACTTCCCATGAATGACTTGGCTGGATATATATCAGCACAAATTCTCGGTGGACTTGCAGCATTCGGTTTATACAGCCAACTCGGAAAAAGTAAATAAATTAAACAACGAACAACAAACAACAAACCACAAACCACAAACCACAAACATAACAAGTTTTTTTCAAGTATAATATAATTTCGTCAGATTGCATAAATTTTGAATATACTTCATTGATTTTTGTTGATTTTCCTCCGTCATATTTCTCACATATCCTCTCAAACGCTCGATAAAATTGGAAATACTATCGGTCATAGTTACATCCGCCGAATAATCCTTATTTATAAAAAAAGAAATGTCTCCATTCTCAATCGGTTCTTTATATGGAACATGAATGTATGTATTCCAATATTCTAAAACTATTTTTGGGTTTGTCTTTTTGAATAAAAATAAAAGATTCTTCATAGTTTTCACTTGATCATCTTCTGGAAAAACGCTCTGTATGTCTTCTACAAACTCATCGAAATGTTTATTAAATCCTTTTACAATGAATGATTTACTAATATTTGCATCTCTTTTTTCATTCGTATTATTGTTACTATTATTATTATTGCTATCACTGCAAGTTTCTTGGTGGCTCATGGTTATACGAACAGTAAGAATAATTATATATATGGTATTATTTTTATATTATTTTTCATGTAAACATTTAAATGTTGAACAAACAATGAACCCAAACAATTAACCCAAACAATGAAATCTAAACATTGCATTAGAGATCAAGACGACGCCGCTGCGCTAAATTGTTCCGTGTTCCACGTATGTTTGCAACTGCTGCACATGTAGACAAATTTCAAATTGGTGTCATCGTATCGAATGTATAAAACTGTGCACGGCTTATCTAATTCCGTGTTTGTTTCACACTCGACGTTTGGACACTTCATGGATTTAATTCGCGGAAGCGTGGGATCCAAATGCGTATATTCATTCACCACATCCGCCAAATGCACATCGGACTGTTTGAAAAACGTCTTTGACACGCTAATCGACGCTTCGGTATTCTTTTCTTCGTTCCCACAATTTCTGCACTTGTGAATGAGAACTTTCGTTGTGGCTTCTTCAGGACTGGAACCCGGAGCGTCTCCCATCGTAATGTAATACATGTTCCTACACACGCTACAAAACTTCATTGTTATTCCGTTTTTTCTTTACTTATCAATTATATATAAAATCCATTTAAATTCAATTTTATTTAAATAAAAATACGTAAAAGATGTGCATTCATAAAATAATAAAATAATAATTTTTTCGATTTTATTATTTTATTTTTATATATTATAACATTTAATAATGAGCAACCAAGAGACCCTCCCCCTCCCACCTCCACCATCGTTTGACCAAATCGTGAAAGGAGATGTCTGTATTAAAAAAATAAAAAATAAAAAAAACATGTATCGAATTACCTTTAGCAAAATCGGGAAATTTCTCATGTATCAAGTTTGGGATAAAGATAATACATTGAATCGAAACAGTAGACGTGCTGTTTTTAGGTTACCTGCAAAAGATTGGGTAAATACATTTATTGATTTTAATAATGGGTTGAAAGAAAAGGGTAAAGAACTATTCACTCCAACTACGATTATGGAAACTGTAGATGAAGAACAATATGCATTTGTTATACATAAAGCTTATTTTGATAGTCATGATCGCGTTGTATTTACGGTTTCAACAAAAGAAATTCAACTTGCAAATAATTGCTCAAAAAAATTAATACAAATTCCATGCGGAAAATTTTATAATATGCGCTTTGATATTGATGAAGCTGATCCGGTTCTATGTGGTTTTTTAGCAGCAATTGCACCTTGGGCTTTGTTCGGTACAGTATGTTATAAATCTTAAAATTTCAAATTATTAAAAAGCAGAATAAGCTCCTCATAATTCACTTTGAATCCAAATAAATAGAGAGATGAATAAAAATACTCGGTATGAAAAACCGTCTCGCGATTGGTTTGTAGTCGCTGCATAATTGCATCCTTATTTTGAATATAGTGCGCCTTCATAATGGCATAAAAATACTCGCAAAATTCCGCGTTCATCGCGGGAACAACGCGTTGCAAGTTTTCAATGTTCGACACGAGATGATGAATCGAAAATGATAAATTTCGATACTCAATTAGCGAGTGGTAATTTTTAAAATCTTTACTGGTCCTGGTAATTCCGGGTTCATTTAATATGGGCTCATTGTCCATTATCGAAATCAGTGTTAACAATACAGATGAAATGGTTTGACATCCGCTCCACTTCTCTCCGCGCCACGTGTTTAAAATATCAATGCACACTTTCCCCGTTTTATAAAAGTTGGGATGAAATCGCGTTGTTCCGTCGTTGGTGCAATACTCCAGAACAGGCGGCGAATGCGGATAATCAGGAGGAAACGTGAATCTGAAAAAATAATAACCGTTGCAATAGAGAGAATCTTTTGGTCCGATAATAAGCGCCCACCCATCCATGATGTTGGTCTCGCTGTGTTTGTAATAAATGCCTTGATCATGAAGCGGATTTTTTATGATTTGTTGGATGTCTTTTAGCAAACGTTTTACGGCGTCTTTTGATATTGTTATAGGGACGACTTCTCTCGATTTTTCATTTGTTGCGACTTTAGTATTCGTTGGTAATGGTAATGCTGGACTTGGAGCTGGCGCCGGATATGACATTATGAATTATAATTAATTATAACTACTAAATAATATTTATATTGTATTTATAATTTATCATAATTTTATGGACATAAAAAATATTAAATATAAATATTTATCATTAAATTATATTTGATATATATAATTATAACTATTAAGTATTTTTTAATAATAAAATAATACAAAATAATACAAAATAATACAAAATAATAAAAAATAATACAAAATAATAAAAAATAGTAAAAAAAAAATAAATGTCGAGTAAAAAAAATCCTATTGAAGAAATATACAAGTGTAGTATATTGAGGCGACATGAAAGTGTGGCCGGTGGAGTTCCAAAATGCATTTTTGTTTTTTATGGAGAGCCCGAAACTGAATTAGCTTCGCCAGCATCGGAAATGTCATCGGAAGTTTTAACGCGGCTTTATAACGCTTATATTGAAGATGGCTCCAACTCGAAACTGTTTGAGCACATTTTTAGCAAAATGGAACTAAAAAATATTGCAACCTATGACATTCGCGTATATGTAATTCCTTTCAAGATATATTCGGACGATTCGATTGATGTTGTCAAGCGGAAACTGATGGTGGCTATAAAAAGTATAAGCGAGATGTCGGATTCGGACTACGCGTATGATGAAATGTACTTGTTTTCAAAAACCCCCGTAACATTTGATTCCAATGAAGTGTATCATAAAATGACAGAACTAGCGCTAACAAAAGACGAACGCGAACGCGATACAACAACCACAACAACCGAACTAGATTTTCTAAAAACGCATTTAATAGGATATAGCAAGAGCAGTTCTTCGAATGGCGAACGCGTCGATACTGGCGGCGGAGCCGAAAACATTTTATCAACCTTGAAATCGCTCAACGCGAGAGAAATGTTCAAAGATGTTCCGATTGGACAGAGTATCCCCTCCAACGCGTATGTGAATCCATACTTTTTCGAAGAGAGTCGCCAAGATAATACAGACATTTCAAAAATAAAATCAAAAATAAACGGGTTGGAGTTATTATTAAATACAAAAAATATTGTTCATAATAATTTATTTGTGTGTTTTGCGAGAGATGTTGTAGAATCAGAATCAGGCGACGACGACAAGAGCGGTGTAGTTTTAAAAGCGTATTATCCATTATTATATTCCAACGGAATTCAAAATGCGAGTCAATTAGAATCCGAGTCGACAAAAGTTATGCTGCGTGAGAAAACAGAACAACTCATAGAGTCGAGCGAATTTAAAACAAATACGAAACAAATACAGCTGTTTTATGATATTTTTGAACAATCGACGAAACCAAAGATGAAAAGCGAAGAAGCGGGGATTATTGAAGTCGATATTGAACTGTTACCGGAAAGCGATTTTAATTTCCCATTGGAGCTACTTTTTAAACTGTTTCATGCGACAGAACAGTGTCAAGTCATTAAATATAATCCGCAGTTTCAGGATTCGATTTTGAGAATGTATACGAAAAGCCACACGAAAAGCGGTGCAAAAATTCCATATTTCATCATTCAGCATCAATCAGAATCAAACAAGTTATATGACGTTTATATGAAAATGAAAAGAAAGGAACAGCATCCGAGTCCAAAGATGAATACAAATACGCGTGTAAGTATTTACATTAACTATAATAAATTAGAGAGACAATACGGTGTAAGAAACAGCGAAAATATTGTTTTTGTTTGCGATTTTGACGAACGCGGTCACATTTTTATTCACGCATCCTTTAAAAATGCGTATAATGAAGATGCTCTCGATGAAATGATTCGCGCTGCAGTGTCTCCGCACATACGGTCAGTCGTCGATTTTTTACAGCAAAACGGATATAAAATGCGCGACTTTTATTCCATGTATGATGATAATGTTGTGATACAAAATATGAAATATTTGCTTGTATCCAAGCTGAACAACACGGAACCTTTAGTGTGGAATCGTTTTTATGGTTGCATGTCCAGTATAATGAAAGTAATTGAAAACAATTGGAACTCGGACGAAAAAGGTGTGAGTATGCAATACATTCGTGTTCCGAACTTTGACGAAGCGATTTTGAGAGTGAGTTACATTGAACTGCTTTATAATCTCGGGTTTCGAGAGCGAAAACAGGTCGTTGACCTGCTCATTAAAAATTTACTCGTTTCGAAAAAAATTGCCGATCAAAGTTATGAAGAATTTAAAACAAATTTTGAAGGAAAATACAGTAAAGTATTGCAAAAAAAACAAATGCCAAAGAAAATATATGTTAGAAAATTGCCCGGTTTTAAAATACACATGATGAAAAATTTGGGAGACAAGAATAACAGAATAACGATAAAAGTGTCCGGTATAAATAACATATATACCCTCAATCCAATTCGAATATATCTTGATTCGCTGCTACACATTTTTGGAAATGATGAAAGGTATATACCCGTTCAACTGGTAAAACAGCTGTGCGATATTACATCTAAAACGAAATCGTCTGTTCCTGCAAAAAAAACAGCGCCAGTAGAAGAACCAGTAGAAGCGCCTATTCCAGCGCCTATTCCAGCGGCAGTAGAAGAACCGATAGAAGCACCGATTCCGGTAGAAGAACCAGTAATAAGCGCTAGCGAAGAAAAGGAACCAATAGAAGTATCGATTCCACTAGAAGAACCAGTAGAAGTATCGATTCCGGTAGAAGAAGAAGAGGAAGAAGAGAT
>Ga0114967_10003652_pt1 | contig 12596 bp, 20 predicted proteins | sample M_130628_MF_Meta_FD_92639 | JGI IMG/M metagenome (GOLD analysis project Ga0114967, IMG submission 92639) | Freshwater microbial communities from Lake Montjoie, Canada to study carbon cycling - M_130628_MF_MetaG | ecosystem: Environmental > Aquatic > Freshwater > Lake | place: Lake Montjoie... | reverse complement strand
AAGAAATTAGTCTTACTAAAGACAAAATGGATCATAGGGAGGCTAGCGATGCTGTCAAGCATATTTTTACCAGCAATCTTTTGCGTCAAACTGCTCTTGACTCTATTCAAGGTCGCGCACCAAACCAGGTCTTCAGCCCGGTTGTTAGTATCCCAGAACTCGAAGCTTTGATCAGTAATTGGAGCTTTTTTGAAACTAATATTCATAGTAAATCATATAGTCATATTATTCGTAATGTCTATGGAGTACCTAAGGAAGAATTTAATAAAATTCACGATACTAAAGAAATCATAGAAATGTCAGCAAGTGTTGGAAAATATTATGATGAACTACATAGAATAAATTGCCACAAAGAATTAAGCAGTGAAATGACAGGTATGGTTCGTGAAGAAGAACATATCAAAGCAATTTACATGGCACTACACGCATCATACGCATTAGAAGCATTCCGCTTTATGGTTAGTTTTGCCACAAGTTTAGCAATGGTTGAAAATAAAATCTATATCGGCAATGGCAACATTATCAGTTTAATTCTGCAAGATGAATTACTACACGCAGAGTGGACTGCTTGGTTAATTAATAATGTAGTTAAAGAAGATGAAAGATTTGTTAGAGCCAAAGCAGAATGTGAAGAAGAAGTCTATCAATTATATATGGATGTTATCCGTGAAGAAAAAGAATGGGCAGATTATCTATTCAAACTAGGACCAGTTATCGGTCTTAATGCTACTATCTTAAAAGACTTTGTTGATTATACTGCCTTTACTAGATTAAAGGATATTGGTATTAAGTATCAAGGAGAACATCCTAAAAATAGTCCCATCCCTTGGTTTAATAGACATGTGGATATAAACAAGAAGCAGACAGCTCTGCAAGAAAATGAATCAACCAATTATGTAATTGGTGTTATGAGTGATCAAGTACAATATGAGGAGTTACCAGATCTATGAAAGCAATCGTATGGAGTAAAGAACAATGTCCTTACTGTGACCAAGCTAAGGCCCTATTGAAATCTAAAGGTATAGAGTTTGAAGAAAAGAAAATTGGTAGCGGTTATACCAAAGCAGACCTATTAGAAGCAGTACCAACAGCTCGTACTGTTCCACAAATCTTTATCGATGAACAATTAGTTGGGGGTTTTACTGATCTGCAAAAATACATGCAAGAGGCAGTCTAATGGATGATATAGAAAATGATACCATTACTATTGATAATACAATAATAAACAGTACCGGCGGATATGCTACTATTAACAGCATGAACACCGCAAATACCATGTGGGCCAGTGGTAGCTCAAGCATATATAATATTCCGTCTGCCGGAACAGGTGGACAAATTTATACAACTAATGGTACTGGTAACAGCATGTGGACTACTGCTCCATATATTACAACTGCGGGGGTTAATGGTACTAGTGGTATACAGGTTAAAGGTGATGCTGAATTTGAAGGCAAGGTCATGATAAACGGCCGGGACATTAGTAAGTTATTTGAAAAAATAGAAAATCGGCTTGCTATACTAATGGAACCAGATCCAGAAAAATTAGAGAAATTTGCCGCCCTGAAGAAGGCTTATGATAACTATAAGTTACTAGAGAAATTAATCGGGGATGACGAGCCAAATGAACAACGATAATCAAAATTTAAAACTTGCAGACCTTGAACGACAAATTCAAAGATTATCGGAACAAGTGGTTGAGTTAAATCATCGAATTAAATTTTTAGAGAGAGAAAACAATAGACGAAAAGAAGATGTGAGACATCTTACAAGCAAAGGATAAAAATGCTATTACAAAAACCCATGGCAGCAAATGATGTTGTCAGTATAAAATTAATCAATGGTGATGAAATTATCACAAGATTTGAATCGGAAGATGCTACGACTATTACAATTAATAGACCGTTAGCATTGACCATGTCAGGTGGTGGATTAGGCATGATTCCTTGGATGTTTCTTGGAGATAAAGATACAATGACTTTAAATAAGACACATATATTTGCTATGGTTCCGAGTAAAAAAGAAGCCGCTGATCAATATCTATCAGGGACTACAGGTATAGCACTAGCTTAAGGAGAATAATATGGCCTTTGAGAGTTTTAGTCTAGCTAATTTAAATTCTGGACTACAAAGTATAGGATTATCACCAGAGACTTCATATTATATAACTGGTACATTGGGCCAAGCCGGTGGTGCAATAGCAAGTGTAGGCAGCTATTTGGTTACTAATATTCAAATGATTGGTGCTATTACTACATTCATAGGGTTAGCTCGAATCGCACCTAATAAGTTAGTTTCAATAGATGGCAGACCAGCCATGCACCAGCTTTCATTTTTAGGCTTCATAAAAGACATGTTGAATACTGTTAAAAAAGTCATTGGTGCAATTCCAAAATTACCTAAAGATGCAATAGCAATAGTTACAGCATTTGCGGCTAATTTAGCAAAACTACTTGAACATCATTCGTCTCCTGGAAACAGTATTGTACCAATTACCAGTATACATGATGTATATATTAATACTGCTACTGCTTCCGCTTATAATTTTCTAGACATACCACTAAGAACAGCTAGGGGAAGATGTGAATATTATGGTAGTACAGCTACTACCACGCTACTATCACCTAATGCTGTTGATCATTGGAATCGACCAGATATTGACGACTTAAAAACCTATTGGACATCTACAGTTCAATTAAGTCTACTAGGATCAACTGTTACTAATCAAAATTATTATTTCATGCTAAACTATGCATTAGCATTTACTAATGCATTGTGTGATACAGGCCCAAGTGATGGAATAATGACATTGTCTCAAATTATAGAAGCAACTAGTCCACCAACAACATTTAAAACTAGCAATGGTAGTATACTAACTGCTACTGTAGAAACTCTAGCAGGTACATTATATGATGAACATTATGTAACATCAGCAACTACTTCTATATATAATTTAGTTAGGGCGGCTGAAAATACCACTACAACTATATCATACTTGACTACATTAAAAACTAATACAGACAATGCCTTCACGGACCTAATGAATAGAATTATTGAAGATCAATATAATCAGGCTAATTTAATGTCTAATGGTAGTAATTTAAGTGCCATTTTAGGAGCCGCAAATAAGTTAGCAAGTATACAATCTTTATCTCCAGGTGCCGCGGCAGAGCTATATAAGAAAACTATACATCCAGATGTTCTTGATGCTGTAGTAGGCGTTACTCACTTGATAAATTTAACATCATCCGATCCAGCTGTTCAAGCGGCGGCCTATGCGGCCATTAGTACATCGACCTATGTAACAACATCTACAGTAGCTTAATAAATAATTTTACCTGGAAAGCGTACCTGTGTAACGGGTTTAGAAGTAGTTGGGCGAGGGCGTACTTGACAGGCTCGTCAAAAGATAGTATAGTATAAGTTATTGCTGTATGAAGCAAAGAGAAAAGTGTTCTGGACGGGGGTGCGAATCCCCCCAGGTCCACCATAAAGGCATGTATGATTGAAGCAATTGGATTTTTTGTTACATTGATAGTATTGATGTGGATAGCAATAATCCTAGGTGAAATGTTTTTATGATGGGCCTGCATAGTTTCGACAGGGCAACAAGTAAATAAGTGGACAGCACGGTAGGCGATGACCGTTAATCAAGCAAAAAAAGTAAACGCAAACGACTCACAGTTTCGAATGGTGGCCTGAGAAGGCTAACCGGGGCAGGATATGCCTAGCAACAGAAACCACCAAAAAGGTTGCTTAGGCAACCTTTTTTCTTTTCTATTGCAGACATAGAAAAATACAATTAAAAAATATTCAATTATAGTTGATTACTATATTAAATATGTGTATAATGTTATTTTATAAGGAGACAGACACTATGCCATTAGAAAAATCATCAATCACATTGGAAAATCTTGCCAGCGCCTTAGCCGGTGAAAGCCAAGCACACATCAAGTATCGCTACTTTGCAAAAATTGCTAGAGAAGAAGGCTACGAAGAAGTTGCCCAGCACTTTGAACACACAGCAGATCAAGAACTGTTACACGCATGGGGCCATTTGGAATTGCTAATTGGTAAGCCAACAACTAAACAATGCTTGGAGAAAGCCATTGAAGGTGAGACCTATGAGTTCACCACCATGTATCCAGACTTTGAACAACAAGCTCGAGCCGAAAACGATCGTACTGCACAGTATGAGTTTCGCAATCAGATTGTTGAAAGCACAGAACATGCTGAACAATTCAAAGCAGTATTGGCTAAAGCTGAAAAGCGTTTCCATGCACTGAAAAAAGTTGAACAGCGTCACGCTGCCGCATATCAAGAAAAATTGAATTCGGTCACTTTTCCAGTAATCTAATAAGGAGTATAAAATGGAACATGTATGCGTAGTATGTGGACATATCCACGATGAAGAAACTGAAGGTCAATGGGATGCCCTACCTGAAGATTTTACCTGCCCTGAATGCGGTGTGGGTAAAAATGAATACGAAACTCTGTAAACGAAAATAGGTGTAGTGGCGTTGTATATATATGCTTAGGAGGCATTTATGTATGAAACTACTACACGCTATAACTCTTGCGAGTCTGATACTAGCAAGTGGGACAAGTCAGGCAAATCCGAACCATTATCACAATCATGGTTATTATCAGCCATTCGGTTGGGTTGCCCCGCTTGTGATCGGAGGCGTAGTGGGTTATGCAATCACCCGTCCCACACAGACAGTAGTAATACAAAATCCTCCGGCTAATCAGTATCCATCTGTACCCTACGGTTATCATTATGAACAAATTCTTGATGCTAACTGTAATTGTTACAGAATGGTGTTAGTTCAAAATCAACCTTAAAGGAAATTAAAATGAAAAAAATCGCAACTCTAATTGCAGTATTAGTCGCCACCGCCGCATTTGCCGCAGAACCAACAGCCGTTGCTACACCAGCACCTGCCAAAGTAGAAAAGAAAGCTGAGGTAAAGCCTCACAAAAGTTCCACTGCCAAGGCAGACAAAAAGGTTCCTACAGCAGGTACAACAGCCCCATCCGCAGTCAAGTAATCCAGAAGCGGAAGATGACGATTACGATGAATACGATGACGGTATCGTATTCGGGCCTAATCGACAAAGTTATGACTTTGGCAAGATAGTAGATAACCCAGATGACGAACCGTTATCCGATTATGTAATGGTTAGACTTGCTCTAGCACGGGCCAAGGCCATGCAGAAATACAGAGAGATTTGGGGATAAAAATGGCTCTTCGGAGCCATTTCTTTTGGTAAAATCAACCCTTGACCTTTTACCAGTTCTCCCGTATACTATGTAAAAGGAGAACGCAATGTCAGCAGAAAATACAATTAATGCACTTCAACAATGGTGTAAAAAGACTGGTCCTGGAACTGATTCACAAATTTGGCAAGGTAAGAATGGTACATACCACTGGAATCGCGGCCGTGACAGCTCAACTGGTCTTGTAAATGGTGTAGTACGAAAGTTAGCAGGTATCGATGCTACTGGTCGCCAAATTTGGGTAGTCGCGGGATCATTTAAAATTGATCCTAATGGTACAATCACTCGCTTTACAGGCATTCCAAAAAAAGAACAGGCCATTATCAGCCGTATGGGACAAATTGCAGAACAGGCTTCTGCTACTGTTAAACAGGCAGTATATGATACTGCTGAAGTTTAATATCCGCAATCCTTGGAGTGATTGTTTTCAAAATCTCTGCTATTGGACAGGTAAATTTCCTGTCAAATACAAACATTGGGAATTTGAAATACTTCGGGGTCCAGACATAATCAACTTGCATCTCGGATTTACTCATCGCCGAGATCATGCAGGTTTAGATTTTGAACTAGCTCTATTTGGTTATGGTGTTCATTTTATGATCTATGATGAACGACATTGGAATTGGGAAACTAACTCTTGGGAGACTTAAATGAGTATGCATCTTGAAGGTCCTTGGTTATCTTATAATGGTAAGAAAAAAGGCAAGGCAAAATTTCGTAATGCTGAAGAAGCTCGTAAGGCCCGTGAGCTAGATGCCTCATGGAAAGAGCTACAGAAAAAATGGGAAGTAGAGGCAGAGGATAAAAAGCGTAGCCGTGCTCTCAAAGCACCTACACTATCCTATTCGTTATCAACTCCCCCAGGCCGTAGTACAGCACATATTCCTAGTCGCGACACAGGCGGCGGTGTTGCTACACTAGCACCTGCTAAAGTATATACCGGCACTAAAGTAAAAGGAATCGCTACCATGCACAAGTCAAACGCTGTCCCAGTTTTTTCAGACGAAGAAGCAGTTGACATTAGTCGTATGCGTCGATAAATATTTCAATGAAACCAACATTTAATGACAAACTAATAGCATATCTGGTATTATTCAGCGGATTAGCTATATCCGGAGTAGCAGAGTATTACTCTATTATGGGCCTAATGGCTATCTATCCTGCCGCAATTATCCCTATTGTTATTATGGGTGTAGTATTAGGCATTGGTAAGATCAGCGGAACAGTTTGGCTTAAACAGAATTGGGAGTGGTCGCCATTCTTTCTCAAGGCCTATGTACTGCCTGCCATTGTTGTCCTGATGCTGATCACTAGTCTTGGTGTATTTGGCTTCTTAAGTAAAGCACACAGTGATCAAAGTTTAGTAAGTGGTGATGTACAGAGTAAGATAGCGGTATATGATACAAAGATTCAAACTGCAAAGGATAATATAGATGCGAACCGCAAAGCTCTTAAACAAATGGATGAGGCTGTGGACCAAGTTATGGGTCGAAGCAGTGATGAAAAAGGTGCCGACAAAGCTGTTAGCATCCGAAGAGCACAGCAGAAAGAACGCCAGCGCCTTCAATCTGAGATTTCGGCCGAACAGAAAACTATTGCCGCCCTTAATGAAGAAAGAGCTCCAATTGCGGCGGAGGTACGAAAAGTCGATGCAGAAGTAGGTCCGATAAAATATATTGCACACTTGCTCTACGGTGAGAATCCAGATGCTAACATTCTAGAGAAGGCTGTTATTTGGGTAACTGTTCTTATTGTTATTGTGCTAGATCCATTAGCAGTTGTATTGCTATTAGCCAGTCAGTATAGTTTCCAATATTTTAGAAAAGTGGAAGAAGAACCTACACCTGTATATGTAACAGATGTAGGAGAAAAACCAACAGCAGAAGAACTATCAGTAATTGAAGAAGAAAATTCGTGGAATAAAATGATTGCTGATGCTGAGGAAGCAATTAAGAAAGAAAAAGAGGAGGGTGACAGCCCAATAGGAACTGAGCCAGTTATAAACGACCAGGACCCCACTGTCACAGCATACGAACCAGATGACGGTCCGTTAACTGATGAACAAATTGAACAACTACGAGAACTAGCAGAAGCAGATATGCCAACAGGTGAACTAGTAGCAACTAGTAAATTATTTCCAGACTTAGATTATCAATTTGGTGAAGAGATACATGAAGACGATATCATTGATGTTTTAATAGAACCAGATGATGATTATCTAACCGATAAAGAGATTCAAGAAATTGTAGCCAGTGTGGCAGAGCAATATGCTGAACCTATTGAATCAGAATCTGAAATAACTATTGATTATACTACATTACCGGAAGGAACGGAATATATAAGAGTGAATGGTGAAAATATGCATCTTCGTGCCGCACAGGCCAGATATAAACAAACATATATTGCAAAGGTTCGTCCAGAAGGTTATATCCAAAATGAAGAACAAGGACAAGATACTAAATGGAACCGTGTAATAAGCGAAGCAGAATACAGAGAAGTATTGGCAAAAAAGAATGACATTAAAAATAACCCTGATAACGCCGCCTGATATTTTTGAAAACGAAAACAACGGTATTTTATTAGCCAATTTAACAGAGCAAGAACAATCCTTAGCAACTGAATGGTTAGGAAAATTTGAGAGCGAGCAAAGTTACAATATCTATTTCTATCAAAATGAAACAGATGTGCCATGGTTTTTACATGCCATGGCTAACTCAAAATATAAGTATATTACACTGAACGAATTTTCAGGCGTGACACACTTATTAGCAGGCTATATTTTGAGTAAAAATAATACTTACTATAGTACCAACGATCCTAATGTTGCGTCTGTATTTGGATACATTAATTCATGTCGTGTATCCAGCGTTACAGATTTTTTTGAAAGAACATTAGGTGCAAAAGAACAACAACCATCATAACTGCGATTTTTGTGGCAAGACTAAAGAAGAAGTTGAAAAACTTATAGTAGGCGAAGATGCCGCAATATGCAATGATTGTATCGACCTTTGTAATGATATACTTAAAGATGATAAGGTCAAGAAATTTCCAATAGAAGAACATAAAAAATTATATAACCCTGTACTGATTAAAGATCATCTAGACAGCTATATAATTGGTCAAGATGAAGCTAAAATTGCTATAAGTGTAGCAGTATGTCAACACTTTAAAAGAATTAATAATCCCAACACAGATATACAATTAGAAAAGACTAATGTGCTACTGTTAGGTCCTACTGGTTGCGGGAAAACACTAATGGCAAAGAAGATAGCAGAATATCTCGATTTGCCATTTGCTATTTGTGATGCTACAGGTATTACAGAAGCAGGCTATGTCGGTGATGATGTTGAAAGCGTATTAGTTAGGCTACTTAATGCGGCTGATGGTGATATGGAAAAAGCTCAACGAGGTGTGGTCTACATTGATGAGATTGATAAATTAGCCCGTAAAGGTGAAAGTGCCAGTATAACTAGAGATGTTAGTGGAGAAGGTGTACAACAAGGTCTGCTTAAAATGATCGAAGGTAGTGTTATGCGTATGCCTTCAGACAGTAAGAGAAAACATCCTAAGAGTGAAATGACTGAAATAGACACTACTAATATACTATTTCTATGTGGTGGTGCATTTGTTGGATTGGATAAGATCATTGAAAAACGAACCGATGGTAACAGTATCGGCTTCCACGGAAAGGTATCTAGTAAAACAGAATCTGTAGTTAGCTATCATGATGTGACTACTAAAGATTTAATCACCTACGGATTAATTCCTGAATTTATAGGACGATTTGGTTTAATTACAGCAGTTGATGAATTAACTAACGAGCAATTAGTATCTATACTAAAAGAACCAAAAAACAGTCTAGTAATGCAGTATCAATATCTATTCCAGTTAGACGGGATAGAATTAGCATTTGAAACTGATGCATTTTTAGCCATTGCTGAAAGAGCTAAAGTTTTAAAAACTAATGCTCGTGGATTGAAAAATATATTAGAAAAAACATTACTTCCTTATGAATTCGAAGCAGTAGACTTAGTAGAGCGAGGTTTAACCAAAATAGTGATAAGTAAAGATACTGTGGAGGGTAAGCCAGCCACGCTAATATTTGATAATAAGAAGAATGAGAAATCAAAATAAACGCAAGGGGTTAGTTGTAGAAGTCAGAGATGACAATGTAAATATGGCTCTTAAAAAGTTTAAGAGAAAAATGGACGATAACGGAAAACTAATAGAAGTTATAGAGCGCCAATTTTATGAAAAACCCACTACAGAACGCAAACGCAAAGCAGGCGCAGCCAAAAGCCGTTGGAAAAAGAAATTGCGTGAACAACAGCTACCCAAAAAGTTATTTTAATACTTGACAACTAGTTCAAATTCTGTTATAATAATACTATTAACAGCGCACAAGGGCATATATGGCAAAGTATTTGGAAAAAGATAAACTTGCAGAATTGGACGAATATCGTCGTAAGATTTTCGAACTGCGAGCAGAAGCATACACTAAATCTGGTATCGATGTTTTAGATAACGATACTCTAAGTGCATTAAGCATCTACGAAGTTGTACATCAATATGATCCAGATTATAATATTAACTTTGCCCGAAATGGTGAAGATGGCAAATCTGGTGGGGTCCTTATTGAACAAAAAGCTAGCCGTATTGAAAAGAAAAAGCGTACCGGTGAGTATGGCGTTGCAGGATTCCAATTTCATGCTATGGGTAATATCGAATACGATCGATATATATTTGCCACGAGAGACAAAGCTACATTAGAGCTTGTTAGAATCTACGATATTAGTGGTAAGGCCAATATTAAACTAATCCAAAAACATCTTCTTGCAGAAAGAGAAAAGTGGTTAGAGCGAGGCCGAAAAGATCAAAAGAAAATGAAACATGATGTTATTGTCATGCCCGAAGCAGTTTTGATTGAAAGCCTTAAAAAATCTACACGACAAATTATCAATAACTGCGAAGTAGTTAAGGCGTAATATAAATACGTGACTATGAAATATACCCTGGGGCAGTTTCTTGCCCTTTTTAATCTACAGAAGCAAACTTCATTTGATGATTTCTCTAAAAAGATTTCCGTACTTAATGGAAGTGATACCAGCGGAAAATTTGTCGTGCGTAGTGACCTTGATACTTTTATCGATAGAGTTGCTAAGAAAGATAATCGTAAATCTCGACTGGACAAATACAAACGCAATCTCTACAAAATGATTGTAGAAGAACCAGAGGTAGCACTCACTGAATGGTTCAATCGCATGGTTGCAGTAGACGAAGACATTGACTTCTATTTTCAAATACCAGAAGCTGATATTCTAGTAGGCAATACCTTTGCAGGTCGTACCAATGCTAAGTATGGCAGGATCTGTAAAAATATTAATTTTGAAAAGTTTTACAATACTAAAAAATTATACAGTAATGACTTTGAATATACTTTCGGATTAATGAAAGCCATGTTTGAAGATTTTAAAATACGCAACAGTCTAGTTGGTCCTGCCTTCTTTGATCACATCTGTAATATAAATGAAAACTACAGTCAATTCTGGACAGATTTCATGATGGGCTGTAATCGTGCTAGTATTTTTAACCCTGCGACATATAAAGGTATTGTAGAAGAACTACTGCCAGGCGAAACATTGTTTGCACCCTGCATGGGTTGGAATGCCTATCAATTTGCATTTTATAATACTAACTATAAAAAGTTTATTGCTACAGATGTTATTCCAGAAGTAGTTGATAACGGTGTTCGCCTACATCAAGAATGGCTTGCCTATTCTGATGCCAGTATGTTTGAATTACCAGAAAAGACTGTTGATCTATATCTATGTCCTAGTGAACGACTTGATATCAACTACAACATTAGTAACAAATATAAAAATCAAGTTGATGCAGTATTATTCAGTCCTCCGTATTTTGATTTAGAAATATATGATAGTCCAGATCAAAGTTTTACCAACTACCCGGACTATGATACTTGGCTACAGGCCTACTGGGAAGAAACTGTTCTTATCGCTAAAAGAGTGCTTAAGACAGGTGGAAGATTTGGGTTTGTTATCAGTAACTATCGTAACAAGGCCAAAGAAGAAGTCCAAATTAGTCAAGATATGATGAAAGTTGTTAGTAAGCACTTATCTTTAATCGGACAATATAGGGTACAGTGGGGTGCCATTGCAGGCGGTAGACAGGCCAAAAAGATGAAAGACGGTAATTTTGAAGACCTTTGGCTATTTGAAAAACGGTAAAATCTAACTTGACAGTCTGTGTGTTTGGCTGTATAATTGTAGTATGACTAAACACTTAATGGTAGACTTGGAAACTATGGCAGTTTCCCCTCGCGCAGTTGTCCTTTCATTAGGCGCTGTACATTTCAATCCCTACGGAAACGGTTATGGCGAAAAGCTATACTTCCGTGTTAACATTGATGATCAAGATGCACTTGGTCGTGAAGTTGATCCAAACACAATTGAGTGGTGGAGTAAACAAGATCCTGCAATTATGGAAGAAGCCTTTAGCCCAGACAATCGTGTTTCTCTTACAGATGCAATAGATCAGTTCCATAAGTTTGCCTGGGGCTGTGATGCATTTTGGAGTCACGGTAGTGTGTTTGATTTGATTATCTTAGAAGACATCTATCGTCAACTAAATCGTACCCCACCTTGGCAATATTGGCAGTTGCGTGATACACGCACCTTGTTTGATTTAGGATATGATCCAGATATGCCTCAAGGTGGGAAGCATGATGCCCTGCAAGATGCTATTCGTCAAGCAGTTGGTGTTCAAAACATTTACACAAAAATGAAAATCCGTCAACGATGACTGAAAAAATAATTTATTACATTAAAGAAGGTAGTAGGTATAAACCTGTGCATGAGTACGACCAAGGCCTTATGGACAGTTTTTCAAAAGGTACTCACTTAGTGCAGGTCTATCCCGGCGGGTCTAGCCGTAGATACAACATTGACCCTGCCTATGCTCCTATGATCGCCGCTGGTCGTGTTGCTGAAGATAAAATTAGCGAAGTTATTATGAAGGCAACTGATCTCCGTCGTAACTACAAGATGGCAAAAAAGATGACTCCTGGTCAACTCAAAGCATGGAACAAATTAATCAAAGAATTTGGTGAAGATGCTCGTGCTCTTGAATGGCCTAGTGCTAGAGAAGCATGTGAAGAAGCAGTTAAGGCAATGAGCATTGAAGCAGATAAATTATTAGAACATCCTGCTGTACGCAAAGCATATGATCATTTTATGTTGATGTGTCAGCTGACAAAAGAAAGTAATAAGAATGAAAATTAGTCTAGTATCAGACCTACATTT
>Ga0114967_10003651_pt1 | contig 12600 bp, 12 predicted proteins | sample M_130628_MF_Meta_FD_92639 | JGI IMG/M metagenome (GOLD analysis project Ga0114967, IMG submission 92639) | Freshwater microbial communities from Lake Montjoie, Canada to study carbon cycling - M_130628_MF_MetaG | ecosystem: Environmental > Aquatic > Freshwater > Lake | place: Lake Montjoie... | reverse complement strand
GGCCGCGGCACTCGGGGCGGTGATCCTCCGCCCCTACTATCCCGTCTCGAATCTCTATCGGATGGTCGATGATGCCACCGGTCTGCAGGCAGACTTCATGCCGGCGATCCACGGCGTCCGGTCGTTCGAGGGGCTACGGGCACGCCACCCGCTCCCAAGAAACGTTCCTCACCCCGACGGCGCGGATCCTGACATGCCCCCGCGAAAAAAACAGCTCTCCGCAACCCGTCGCCGCGCTCTGGCTGCCCTCGCCCGCGAGAGCGACCGGCAGCTCGACGATCTCATCCGTCGCCGGCTCGCCATGCCGCTCGAACAACGAATGCACTTCCTCCGCCGCCGGCTCCCTGGCGGCGGGAGCTCGCTTTAGCAGGCCGAAGCGTAAGCAGCTCTCGCCTCGATCGACGCTGACTGGGAAGTGCCTCCAACCAAGGGCATCGCCCGGCGGCCAATCTCGGCATGCGGGACTGCCGTGCCGCGAATAGAATGTGGAGCTTGGGCCGCTGACGGGGTCGCGGCAGACGTCGCCCGGGGGTTTACCGGGCCATTCCGAGGAGCGCTACGATGCTGCGTGTCGAGACAGGTCGATCGTGGGGCGGATGCCGAGGAGGCTCGCGCCGCGATTTTCTCCGCGTCGGTATGGCGGGGATGGGATCGGTCGGGCTACCGGCAATCCTCGCTGCCAAAGCGGCGGCGGCGGCCGCTGGCCGATCGACGAAGGACACGGCGGTGATCCTCCTCTGGCTCGATGGCGGCCCGAGCCACATGGATCTCTACGATCTCAAGCCCGACGCACCGGCCGAATACCGTGGCATCTGGCGGCCGGTCCGGACGAATGTCCCCGGCCTGGAGATCGGCGAGCTTCTCCCCAAGCAGGCCGCCGTGGCCGACAAGTTCTCGATCCTCCGCTCGCTCCACCACGACAACGGCGACCACTTCACTGCCGCGCACTATGTCCTCACCGGCCGCGGCGGGCCCAACGGCTCGAACACCGCCGGAAAGAATCCCGGCGTCGGGGCCATCGCCGGCGCCTTGTGCGGCCCGCGGAAGCCGGGCATCCCCCCGTACATCGCCGTTCCCCACGCCTCGAGCGTCGGCCTCCGCCCCGGGTATTTCGGCGGTAGTTATCTGGGCGCGCGGACCAATCCCTTCGAGGTCGAAGGGGATCCCAGCGCCCGCGACTTCCGGGTCCGCGATCTCCATCTCACCGACGGCGTTTCCCTCGGTCGTCTCGGGGCCCGGCACGATCTCCGCTCCGGGCTCGACCGGCTCCGGCGCGACGTCGATGCCAGTGGCATCCTCGATTCGATGGATTCCTTCCAGCGCGAGGCCTACTCGCTTGTGACGAGTGAAGCCGCCCGCCGCGCCTTCGACGTCGCCGCAGAAGACGAGCCGACGCGCGAGCTCTACGGCCGGACGAACTTCGGCCAGAGCACGCTCCTGGCCCGGCGCCTCGTGGAGGCGGGGAGCACGTTCGTCACGGTCCACTCCGGCGGCTGGGACCACCACTGGGATCTCGAGAAGGGGCTCACGAGCCGGATGCCGGAGATCGACACCGCCGTGGCGGCGCTGCTGACTGACCTCGACCGGACCGGCCTCCTCGAGACGACGATGGTCATCCTCTGTGGCGAGTTCAGCCGGACGCCGCGGATGAACGACGGCGGCAACGGCGGCGCGCCGCGCTCGATGGGAACGCCCGGCCGCGACCACTGGGGCAACGCGATGTTCGCCCTCGTCGCCGGCGGCGGCATCAAGGGGGGGCGGATCGTGGGGAGCACCGATGCCCGCGGCGAGCGCGTCAAGGACCGCCCCATCACCCCCTTCGACCTCCACGCCACGATCTACCATGTCCTCGGCATCGACCCGACGACCCACTTCCTCGACCACTCCGGCCGGCCGGTGCCGGCAATCGACCGGGGCGAGGTGATCAGCGAACTGTTTTGAGCCCGCGCGGGCAATCCCAGGCCAGCGGCCGCGGTCGCGAAACGATTCCCAGGAGCCCGACGCGATGCGACATCCGATCCCTTTCATGTTCGTCCTGGCCACGCTGCTCGCGCCGTTCGCCGGCACGGTGGCGCAGGAGACCGACCGGACGCCCGTTCAATCGCGTCGGCCCGCACCGGCCAAAGGGGACGAGCGGCGAGCCCCGACGGCCCCAGCCGACCAAAGTCCACGCGACCGCGCTCCCCTGCCCCCCAACCCCGCTGCATCGCTCCCCGACGTCTTGCCGACGGACCCGCTGGGCCCTCCACCGCCCCCGACAATACCGGCGCCGTCGTTGCAGCCACCGCAGCCATCGCTTCCTCTCACGACCCCGCCGATGGGACTCCCGGTGCCCCCCGCCTGGCAACCGACGCCCCCCGTTCACGCCCCCCAGCCGATGATGCCCCCCGGCCCGGGGCCCCAGCAGCCCGGCCGCTACACGCTCGTCGACCGGGAAGTCTCGGTCCTCAACGGCGACGGCGCGCCGACGAGCCTCGGCTCCCTCACGCTCCTCGTCGACAGCGCCACCGGCGAAGTGAGCTACCTCACGCGCGAGGGTAGTGCGCTCGCCTGGCGCGTCGTTCCCCGGCCGCCGCATCATCATCAGCCAGGGCCTTCCGTGACCCCGTGGACGCAGCCGCACCTGGCGCCACCGGGATCCGCGCCGTACCTTCCCGACGGTCGTCCACCGTCGCTCTTGCCCCCAAGCCTGCCGGCCGCACCTCCCCCTCCGCTGCCGATGCCCACCCCGGCCTCACCAAGCCCGTTCACGCAGGGCCCCGGTGCCGGGCCGCCGGCGCCGATCGCCAATCCGCTCGTCGACACCGCCGGCTTCCGCGACAGCGTCGCCGAGGCCGATCGACTCCGGGCCGAGCGGCGGGTCGGCGAAGCGGCATTCCTGGCCCTGGCTACGCCGGAGAGCGTGATCCTCGACTGCCGCAGCCGGGAGTCGTTCGCCCGGCTCCATGTCCGTGGCGCCGTCAACCTTCCCTTCCCCGACATCACCGCCGAAGAACTGGCCCGGCTGATCCCGTCTCCCGACACCCGCGTGCTGCTCTATTGCAACAACAACTTCGCCGCAGCCCCGGCGGCCTTCCCGGAGAAGGTGGCGCGGGCAGCGCTCAATCACCACTCCTTTGCGACGCTCGTGGCCTACGGCTACCGCAACGTCTTCGAGCTCGCCCCCTTGGTCGACGTGGCGGCGACGGAGATTCCGCTCGAGGGGGACGACGCGCCATGATCGGACATGATGCGACATGATCCACCATGCCCCAAATAACCCGATCCGGCTAAACTGCTGACGCTGCGACCGAGGCTCCCTTCACTCCCACCGGAACCGCCCCCCATGGCCGACAAGCCGATCCTCTTCCTCCTCCGCGCCGGTTTCCCCGACCCCAAGCATGGCCCCGGCGGCTCCTACTGCCCCGAGTGCACCGCCGTGACGGGGATCCTCTGGTATTACCCCGAGGTGGCGGCGAAGTTGGACATCCGCCAAGTCGACGTCCCGCGGCCGCGGCCGGAGGTCATCGCGATGGTCGGTGAGGAAAACCAGTCGTGCCCGGTGCTCGTCCTCCCCGCCGGTGAGACGCCGGCCGGCGTGCCGGTGGCCCATGGCCGAGCGTTCGTCTCCGGGCCGGACGCGATCATCAAATACCTCGCCGATCACTACGGCACCGCCCAGTAGCCCTGACCAGCGGCGGGCGTCAGCGGGGCATTCGTCTCGGGCATCGACTCGCTCCGGCCGGTGTTCTCCGCCGCCGCGCTGGCAGTGCTCTCAACCTTTCGAATGACGTGGCTGCGCCAGCCAACGAGATGGAATCACCGTCAATGCCAGACACCAAAGCCGTACCGCTGCCACTGACCGGGAGACAGGTAACGCAGTTGAGATTTGACTATGCCTTCGGCATCGAACTCCACGACGACAGCCCTGGAACCTCGGTTCGGATCAATGTTCCATTGACGTTGAACAACGGAATCGATTCCGTTTCTTACGACCCCGAACATGGCGTTGAGTGCGGGCCGCTCTTGGCCTTGTTGCATAAGCACGTCGTGTCGGCGACGGCCATGGAGAAAGGCTGCCTGGAAATCGTGTTCACGGACAGACTTGTCGTGAGCGTCGATCCTCACCCGCAATTTGAGGCATGGGAGATGGTCAGCAGTGACGGCACGCGGGTCATTTCCGTTCCTGGCGGCGACTTGGCGACATGGAGCCCCGATCACGGTGCTTAGCTCTCCGTCGATTGTCGCCAGGGGGCCACTTCGCGTTGCGTTCGCGATTCGCTCAGGCATCCCCCTGACCTGCCGCGAGGCGGCGGTCGTCAGCGGGGATCGGGCAGGACGACCCTGTCGTCCCAGTAAAACGTCGGCCAGAGCTTGTTTTCGTGGATGAACGCCATAATCGCCGCATCTTTTGCGGCAATTATACCCCCATTCGCCGCACCCGGAAAACAGGAATGTGCGGCGTTACCGCGGCTGGCTCGACAGTTGCACCAGCGCCTCGATGACGCGGGCCCGGGCCGCGGCTTCCTTGAGGACAAGGTAGCGATGCTTCCCCTGCGGATCGGGGGTGAACGTCGTCGCCCCCTTCTCCGTCACCGTCACCTTCCCCGGTGGCGAGCGATCGAAGTAGCCCCGGCTCCCGAGAACCCCGTCGAGAACGCTCGTCAGATCCCAGCTCGGCCGATCCTGCGGCGGCGGCGAGAGGATTTTGTAGGACTCCGCCACCGGATGATGGGGGACATCCCGAAAATCCTCGAGGATGCTCTGGCTGGGGTAGGGCAGCGCGATCCCGATCTCAAAGCCGCTCCAGATCATCTCCGTCGGCCACGCCTCGGCGAGCTTCGCCGCTGCGGCCCGATCCTTGACGACGTTGTATTCCTCGTAGGCGGCGTTGCCATCGATTGGCTGGAAGGCCCCGGCCATGAGCTCGAGGACTTTCACCTTCTTGGCGACGAGCGCCTTGCCGTCGAGCGGGCTTGTCGCATCGGCCGGGCTGTCGAGGAGGCGGGCGAGATTGGTGGAGAAGCCGACCTGGACGACGACGACCGAGCCATCCTCCGCAGCCGCAAGCGCCTGCCGCAGGACCGTGACCGCATCGGGGGCATCGTTGGCATGGCGAAGCGCGTGGGGATAGCGTTCCTTGCCGGCGAAGGCGGGATCGTTATAGGTGGCCTCGGCGAGCTTGAGATAGACGCTCTGCTCCTCGACGCCACCGGGGCGGACGACGCCGACCGGGATCTCCGTGCGGCCATAGAAGCGGTTGATGCAGTCGACGAACGGGGCAGCGAGCGCGTGGTTGGCCGTCACCGTCACCGCGAGCAGCCGGCACTGCTCGCGCGACTCGAGTGCATGGAGCATGGCGAGCGCCGCGACGTCGTCGCAGTCGCCGCAGATGTCGGTGTCGAAGATCACCGGCACCGGGGCCGCGGCCCGGGCGTCGCTCGAGGCCACGAGAGCCAGGGAAGCCATGACGGCCAGGGAAGCCGCAACCGTCACCAGCGCCATCGTCAATTTTCGCTGCGCGTCGTAAAGCAGGCTCGTCACCACCATCTGGAATCCCCCCTGAAAAACGCTTGATTTCCCCCGACGTGCGCCGATCGCTTGCTCGGGCCCGAAGAGAGGATCAGGCGACGGCGAGCATCCGCTCGAGCGCCACCACGGCCCACTTCGCCGTCTCGTCGTCGACCCGGATCACGTTCACCGCATCCCCCGCCTCGAGGTGCTCGAGGCTCCAGCAGAGGTGCGCGAGATCAATCCGATACATCGTGGCGCACATGCAGACCACCGGCGACAGGAAGCGGATCTCCTGCTCGGGGTGCGCGGCTTCCAATCGCTTGACGAGATGGAGCTCGGTGCCGATCGCCCACTTCGTGCCCGGGGGCGCCTGGTCGACCTGGCGGAGGATGTAGCTCGTCGAGCCGACGAGGTCGGCCTTGTCGACGACCTCCATCGAGCACTCCGGGTGGACGAGGATCTTCACGCCGGGCATCGTTTTCCGCAGGCCGTCGACATGCTCGGGGCGAAACATCGCATGGACGCTGCAGTGCCCCTGCCAGAGGATGACGCGTGAGGCCTCGAGTTTTGCGGCGTCGTTGCCGCCGAGCTCCGGCTCGTGCGGATTCCAGACGCACATCTGATCGAGGCCGATCCCCATCGTGCGCGCGGTGTTGCGGCCGAGGTGCTGGTCGGGGAAGAAGAGGACGCGGCGGCCGCGGGCGAAGGCCCATTCGAGGACAGCGCGGGCGTTGCTCGAGGTGCAGACGATCCCGCCGTGGCGGCCACAGAAGGCTTTGAGGCTCGCCGCGGAATTGATGTAGGTGACGGGCGTCAGCTCGGCGGTGTCGATGACGGTGCCCAGATCGGCCCAGGCATCCTCCACCTGATGGATCGCGGCCATGTCGGCCATCGAGCAGCCGGCGGCGAGATCGGGGAGGACCACCGTCACGCGCCGGCCGCCGCGGGCGGCAACCTTGTCAGGGCGGTTGGCGAGAATGTCGGCCGTCTCGGCCATGAAATGGACACCGCAGAAGGCAATCGCCTCGCATTCGTCCCGTTCGGCGGCCGAGCGGGAGAGCTGGTAGCTGTCCCCCTGGAAGTCGGCGTGGGCGATGACGCCGTCCTGCTGGTAGTGGTGGCCGAGGATCACGAGCCGGCGGCCCATTCTCTGCCGCACCCCCTCGATCCGGGCCGCGAGCTCGGCGTCGGAGAGGGAGCGGTAGTCGGTGAACGGGCCCGGGAGGGGCGGGGCGGCGGCAGAGCTGCTCATGGCCGTGAGTATACGCCCGGCGTGCGGAGACTGCCGCCATCGCTATACTTTCCTGCCGACGGTCGCTGTGGCCTGCGGCCCCCCAGGGGCCCCCCGCGGACCGCCAGGAACCAAACGGGAAGGATGGCTCGATCGATGGCGCGGAAAGTGGTGAATCGCAAGGAGCTTCGGGCGCAGAACGACGCCGCGGAGGCCCGCGGCAAGGAAAAGGCGGAGAAGAAGGAGAAGGTCGCCAAGGAGCCGAAGGCGAAGAAGGAGAAGGTGGCCAAAGAGCCGAAGGTCGCCGCCAAGAAGACCGTCCGCAAGAAGGTCGCCAAGGAAACCCGCCTCAAGGCTTACTGGGGCGTCTTCAATCAGGCGATGAAGCGGCTGGTGTTGTTTGAATACGCCGACAAGAAGGCCGCCGAGAAGAAGGCGTCCGAACTGACCGCCTCCTCCCGGGCGACGCACTTCATCCAGCTGGTGAAGGAAGCGATCACCGAGTGATCCCCGCCGGAGCGATCCATTCGCTCCGCCAAAACCCCTTCCGAGGGCACGGCCGATGATCGGCTTCGTGAAGGATGCAGCGGCCATGCCAGCCCGCGCTGCCGGGGGCCCTCGCCCCGGCCCGCGGCTGCCCACACCGGCGGCCGGCTCCCGTCCTTGGCGGCCCCTGCTCGTCCTCGTGATTGTGGCCACGATGCTCGCGCCGCTCGGCGTCATCGCCACCGGCTGCTCGGCGAAGCCCGCCGCGAAGAAGCGAGCGAAGACAGCCAAACGCCCCGAGACGGGGCTGGCGGAACTTGCCGGTGCCGATGGCTCGGGAGAACCGGCCCCAGCCGGCCCCGAGCCTGCGAAAGACGCTGCCGGTCCAGCTACCGAGAGCCCCGCGAAGCCTGCGGCAGCTGACGCCGCCCCCACCAAACCAGGCACCGATGCGGCCGATGTCGCGGCGGAGCCGGCGCCAGCGGCAGCCCCACTCGAGCCTGCGGCGCCCGCGGAGCCGATGCCTCCTGTGGCTCCCGATCCGGCGACTTCCGACGATGCCACGCCGGCCGCCTCGCTCCGTGACCTGTCGACGGCGGGAGCCGAGAGCGCGAATCGGCCAACATCAAAACTCGTCGACGCCGACACGGCGCTGCGCCTCGACGGCGGGCGCGTCGAGGTCTGCTCCCCTCTCGGGTGGACCCGTTCGCCGCGCTCACAGAACTATCTCGTCCGCTACCAGCCCGGTCCGCGGAAGTCATATCCCTCGATCGTCGTCACGGCCGAGCCGGCGCCTGCGGGGCTCGGGGAGATCACGGTCGTCAACCAGCGGGAGCTTGTTGCAGCAATCGGCACGAAGCTCGCCGAAACGTTCCCGGCCGCTGGACCGTTGAAGCTGATCAAGAAACCGGCCGCGGCAACGTTTGGGAGCCACGCCGGCGTTACCTGGGCGTTGCCGGGAACGGCGAAGGTGGGGGGCCTCTCCGAGCCGGTCGATCGGTTTGCCTACGGCGTCGTCCTCGGAGAACGGCTCTACACGGTGGAGGCCCGGGGCCCAAAGGGGAAGGTCGACGACGACGCCAAGGCGGCAGCCAAAGCCGTGGCCGCCACGCTCTTCCGGCCCGAAGGGGCTCCGGCCGGACAACCGGAAGGGGCGGCTGCGGCCCCCGACGACGAGGCGCCGCCGGCCGCAAACTGACTCGTGGCGACCGCCTGATGAGGAGTCGCGATGGCAGCCTCGCCCCAATCGACCGACCTCACTTCCACCGAGATCGTCAGGCTGTACGCCGCCGGCACGAAGTTGTCTGCGGCACGTGACCTTTGAGATTATCCCGCAAAACGCCGGTGGCAGCCCGCGACTCGTTCATTTTCCTCCCACCTAAAGGACGGATCGCCCATAACCCAAACGTCGCCGACCCCCGCTCCATCCCAGCCCCCTTATCCTTCTAGCATTACGCCGACCTCATCTGCGACTCTCTCGTGAAAATGAAGCGAATCTCTCTCTGGCAGCCACGAGATACCGCATGGTTCCAGATCACTACCTCGAAGCAGCAAATTGAAATGAGGCAGTTCCAGAGAATCTCTTGAGGACAAACCCACTGAAGTTTGCAAACTGATCGAACGACTCTTGGGTAGTTTGAGTGGCTCAGTTGATGCCGCCCGTGCTATCTCCCGCACTTGCCGGCAATGAGCGACACGCCGACCGTCCGGACTGCTCAATGACGGTGCACCACGGACTCTTCCATAATTCGGGATCACAATCCCGAGTCACAGGTTGGCAACCAGCCCGTAACAATTCCGCACCCCGACACGCGTTGACAACCCAATAGCATGGCATACAAAGCTGCTATTCTGAATTCCCGTTGGTGACCCTCGCTTTGCTCTCTAGAATGACAATCGATTGGTGTTCGGTGAAGATTTTAGCGCAACGATGAATGAGACCAGTGATGCTGAATCGACAGAAACTCTTGATCTATTTGATGAAACTTGCTAATCGACCGGTTTCACGGACTGAACTGACCAAATGGTGCTTTCTCTTGCGGTCGGAGAGCACGTCTTTAGGAGGACCAGCCTTCTACGATTTCGTCCCCTATCTCTACGGACCCTTTTCTTTCACTCTTTATCAAGAAGCGGAGAAGCTGGTCGCCCAGAACTATTTGCACGACGACGGAAACAACCACTGGTCCTTTAATAGCCACATTGCAGCATCTGCAGGCTCTCCCGGAAAGGATGTCGAAAGGGATGCTATACAATTACTTTCTCAATTTGGAACCAAAGATCCGATTGCCCTAGTCGATTATGTTTATAAACGCTATCCCGATTTCACCATCAACAGCAAGCGCCGAATGCAGTACCCTCATCCCAAGGCGGCACCCGCCGTTTTCACCGCGGGATACGAAGGCATGAGCATCGATGGATTCCTCTATTTGTTAATTTGTGCAGGCATAAAGAGACTCATCGATGTTCGCAACAACCCGATCGCCAGAAGATTCGGCTTCCACAAATCGACCCTAAAACGATTGACTGGGCGGCTTGACATTGATTACGTTCACTTACCAGAACTTGGAATACGAAGTGAGGATCGCCAGAGCCTTCTAGATCAGAAGGCGTACGATTCTCTATTTGATCGGTACGAGAGAACTATCCTTAAGAAGAGCATTGAATCCATTAGGCACGTGGGGCGACTCGTTACCGAATTGCCAAGCGTGCTTGTATGTATGGAATCAAAACCAACATGCTGCCATCGATCCCGACTTGCCACCGCCGTCTCCAAAGAGACTAACCTCCCTATTCGGCACCTCGCGGGATCGAAGTGATGCCTGAAAAGCTCACGACTCAGATACTCATTACTGTGATGACATACCCGCATCCTTCGGAAGGATACGGCGAACTCGTATGCACCGCGGGTGTCACCGAATCTGGCGAGTGGGTTCGTCTTTACCCGATCGACTACCGTTACCGAGCGCGAAACCAGCAGTTCAGGAAATACCAGTGGATCGAGGTCGCTTTAGGACCAGCCGGGGCCGGAAACGACAATCGTAAAGAAAGCCGGCGGCCGAACCTCGACTCAATCAGATTACTAGGTGAACCGCTCAGCACGCGAGACAATTGGCGGGATCGGCGAGAGATAATTGACCGGCTGCGCCATTTCACTCGTAATGAACTTGTCAGCCTACACGAACAAGACAAGACCTCGCTAGGAATCGTACGACCTTCTCGCGTACTTGACTTGGAGATACGCGAGGCGAATCCCGAGTGGAAACCGGAATGGCAATCGCTCTTCAAACAATTGACTCTCTTTGGTCCAGTCCAAAAGCCATTACAAAAGCTGCCATACACGTTTCATTACGTTTTCGAGTGCCACGATAGTAATGGAACTACGCACACAGCAATGTGCGAAGATTGGGAGCTTGGTGTGCTATTTTTGAGGGAAGTCGAGCGATTGGCTTGCCCAAAAAAAGCTGCCGACAGCGTTCGGGAAAAGTTTCTGGGCGAGCTTTGTGGCCCGGGCAAGGACACGCGATTCTTCATGGGAACACACTTCCCTTACAATACGTGGCTCGTGCTTGGGGTGTTCTGGCCTAACCGCACCTCCCAAAAGTCACTTGCCTTTGACTGACCGCCCCGTATTTGTTTTGTGGAGGCTCTGTTGCCCCAGTGATAGTTGTGTACGGTGATGTCGAAATGGTGATAGTCGATCGGAAACTGCGGATATAGCTTCGATGGCAGCCTCGCCCCAATCGACCGACCTCACTTCCACCGAGATCGTCAGGCTGTACGCCGCCGGACGTCGCGATTTCGCCGGTCTCGAGTTCACCTGCTACCTCGACTTCGAGGGCCTCGACCTGATGGGGATTCGTTTCCGCGACTGCTGGCTCGACGGCCACTTCATCGACTGCTGCCTCGTCGATGCCGACTTCGACGGGGCCTCCATCAAGACGGTCGACTTCGTCCGCTGTGACCTCCGCGGGGCCTCGTTCCGTCGTGCCCTCATCGATGCCACGGAATTCCGCGGATGCTCGATGGCAAACGCCGATTTCGCAGGGGCCACGGCCATGGGGAGCGCGCTTGCCAGGGGGGAACTACCGCCGCTCCGCGAGGAATGACGCTACGCGTCTCCCGTGTACGGGCTCTTCCAGTCGCCCCAGGCCTTCAGGTAGCGGGCCAGGCCCGGCGACGAGGCTGACTTCTGTTCGATCCACATCCGCGTCTCCTCGATGAGCCCATGCTCCTCTTCGAGGGAAAGCTCGCCGGCCAGAACGCGCGACCGGAGAAAAATGAAATAGGTGTCGAGGACGTCGCCGCGGCAGTAGTCGTGGATGTCGGCAGCCCGGCCGGCGTCCCACAGATCCTGCACCATGTATCCGGCCACATCCTGCTTCCCCGGCTTGCCGATCAGGTTCGCCGCCAGCGACAGCCCCCCCTGAAACCGGCTCGCGCCGCTGTTGGTGAGCCATTCGTGGAGATCGAAGTGCCCCGCCATGTTGTAGCGGTAGCGCGGCTGATCGAAGTTGCGCTTGTCTTCGGCATACCAGTCGGGGATCGGGAGGCCGTAGCGGAAGGCACAGAGCTCGAGCAGCGGGACGTCGAAGCCGCGGCCGTTGAACGTCACCAGACACGGCCTTCCATACTTCCGCCAGCCCTCCCAAAACAGTCGCGCGATCTCGGGCGGCCGCGACTGCTCCTCGTCGAGGGCAACCAGATCGATGAGCCGGTAATCGGCCGCCACCCGCGCGATGACCAGCGAGACCGGGACCTGAAAGGTGTAGGGGATGAAGTCCTTCCCCTGCTCCGCCATCAGCTCCGCGCGCCACCGGGCAATCGCCGCCGCCGGCGAGAGCTTCTCCTCCGCATACCGCAGCCGCGACACGAGGGCACCGTCGGAGACGCTCTCGATGTCGAAGACAAAGTAGGCGGTGTCGCGCTTCACAGGGGGAGCCGGGGGCACGTGTCGATTCCTTTCGAGGCAAAAAGGTGCCAGCCACCAAATCCAGGCAGTTTGGGGGGGCCGAAATCACCGAGTCCCCCTGGATTTGGTGGCTGGCACCTTTTTGGTTGGCACCTTTTTGGAATTTTTGGAACTACTGCCGGGCGAGCGGGTGCTTGAGCGGCAGCCAGGCGCCGCCGGCCTTGCTCGAGGCGACCGACTGCTCGATGAAATACATCCCCTCCACGCCGTCGTGGATGTTGGGATAGATCGTGTTGGTGCGCTCGAACGGCTTGCCGGCGATCGCCAGCTCCATCGCGTCATACGTGGCGCGGTAGACGTTGGCGAAGGCCTCGAAGAAACCCTCCGGATGCCCCGACGGCAGCCGGCAGGCGGCCTTCGCCGGTTCGCTCGTGTAGGGGGCGTTGGGGTCGCGGGTGTAGATCTGGTGGGGATGGCCGTT
>Ga0114967_10003648_pt1 | contig 12603 bp, 10 predicted proteins | sample M_130628_MF_Meta_FD_92639 | JGI IMG/M metagenome (GOLD analysis project Ga0114967, IMG submission 92639) | Freshwater microbial communities from Lake Montjoie, Canada to study carbon cycling - M_130628_MF_MetaG | ecosystem: Environmental > Aquatic > Freshwater > Lake | place: Lake Montjoie... | reverse complement strand
TCAATGTAGGGAAAGACAGCGCGACGACGGTCAAAGCAACGGCGGCGGAGAACGTCTTGGTTGTTCTTTTCATGTAGGACAGGATGACTGTGGTTTTTTGGAATGCCAGTTCTGATACGTATGGATTGCGGTGATGCCTCTCTCGGACCTGATCCCGGAAAACTTTGTGGGATGGCCGCAGTTGAACTTGCGCAGACATTATAGGATGGAATCCACATTTGCAAGTTGGCCAATGCGACGACGCTAAAAGCCGGATTTTACGTTTGACCGGGCAAGGTCAACACGGTTAGGGTTCGCGTTCCTAAATAGGCACAATTTATGATTGGAACGATTCGCAGACATTCACAGGCGATGTGGTGGGTTATCATCGCGGCTATCATCATCACATTCGTTTGGTGGGGTTCTCAGGGGCCACAAAAGGGGAATGGTGGCGGCATTGGTAATTATGGCGTCATGAATGGCGTCACTATCACGCCAGCAATTTACTCAGAGGCTCAACGTGAGGTGAGGCTGTTTTACTTCTTCAACAGCGGCGGCAACTGGCCTGGACGCGGTCGCCAACTTCAAAACTTTGATGTGGAACGCGAAACGTTCAACCGCATTCTCATCACCGAAAAGATGAAGGAACTGGGCATCCATGTAGATGACGATGCCGTGAACAAAGTCGCCGCAGACCGATTGCTATCAATCTTCAACGGCAAGCAGGTTTCCTTGAAAGAGTTTGAATCCGCAGTTCTAGCCCAGGAAAAATTGACCACAGCGGACTTCGAGCGGTACATCCGCAACGAACTGGGCATCCAACAATTGTTCGCCACGCTAGGAATGGCGGGCGAACTAGTTTCTGCCGATGAGGTCCGCTCGCTTTATCAGCGTGATCACCAGAAAGTCTCCGCACAGATCGCTATGTTCAGCGGCGTAAATTATGCTAAGTTGGTTGTCTCCACGCCGGAGAAGATAAATGAGTTTTATACGAACCAGATGCAGCGCTATCAGCTCCCCGAACGCGTCCGCGTTCGCTACGTTGCGTTCCCATTCTCCAACTATCTCGCCTCAGCCAAGACTGAGCTAAACAACCTTACGAACCTCGCAGAACTCGTCGAAAACGCCGTCCTCAAGATGGGCACAAACTTTCCCCCTGGCGTCAAATCTCCCGAAGAAGCCAAGTCCAAGTTGATTGAAAACGAAGAAAAACGCATCGCGGGCAGCAGTGCACTGAAAGCAGCGGGTGACTTCGACAAGGCTCTTTTCGAAACAACTCCCGCCTCCGCTGAAAACATCGTGAAGCTCGCCAAACAACGCGGCCTGACGGCTCAAATCTCCATGCCGTTCTCTCAGAACGAAGCTCCCAAGGGTCTTGATGTGGGCGCAGATTTTGTTCGGGCTGCGTACTCGTTGACCACGGCCGAGCCATTCTGCGATCCCGTACCCAGCAGCGAGGCATTCTACGTAATCTCCTATCACAGCCAATTGCCAAGCGAGATCCCGTCGCTCGACAGCATCCGCGACCGCGTAGCGCAGGATTATCAATTCATCGAATCCGCGATGCTCGCTCGCAAAGCGGCGATTGATTTTGAAGGTAGCCTCTCCAACGCGATGGCTGGCGGAAAAAGTTTTTCCGATGCCTGCGATAAAGCTGGCGTGAAGCCGACCCTGCTCGCGCCGTTCTCACTGAGCAGCACCAACCGCATCCCCGAACTCGCCGAACGCGCCAACGTAGATCAATTCAAGCGCGTGGTGTTCGCCACGGCACCCGGCCAGGTGACCCCCATGATGCCCGCCTCCGATGGCGCATTCATGGCGTTGGTGCAAGCGAAACTGCCATTGGACGAAGTCGAGATGGCGAGCAACCTCCCCGCATTCACCCGCAGCGTTCATCAAGTGCGACGCAGCGAAGTATTCAATGAATGGTTCAAACGCGAAGCCACCAAGGCGTTCGCTACCGTCCCCTATTTCCAAGAAAAGCAGGCACAGATGCAGAAAGCTGCAACGTCAGGCGGCGCGAAATAATAGTCCGCACAGAGCGCGCCCGCCCTCGGGCTCAATACTCTTCGTCGGCCATTGCAGCGCTGGTCACCGCCCATCATTATGCCAACGACTCGCGCGCACACACACCGATGAACACCATTAAACTTTCCGCTCCCACCACGAAGGAGTTTTGGGAGATACCTGTTCTTTTCGAGGACGAGCACCTGCTCGCGCTCGACAAACCCTCCGGCCTGCTCACCTCTCCCGATCGATACAACCTTGAACGCCCGAATCTGATGCAGTTGCTGCACCAAGGCATCGCTGCGAAGAAACCCTGGTCAGCGACTCGTGGGTTGACCTACCTGAGCAACGCCCATCGGCTCGATGCCGAAACCACCGGAGTGCTGTTGCTTGCCAAGAACAAACCCGCGCTCATCCACCTCGCGAATCTATTCAGCATAGACAAAGTGCAGCAGAAATACTTCGCGCTCGCCTCCGGCCTGCCAAGCTCAGATGAATTTGTCATGGATGCCAGGATCGCCAGCAACGTCGTTGAGCTTGGCTTGATGCGGATCGACAACCGCGACGGCATGAAGTCCAAGACAGAATTCAGCATAGCGGAAAAGTTTTCCGGCTACGTCGCGCTGAACTGTCATCCACGCTCGAACCGTAACCACCAGATCCGCATCCACCTTAAACACGCGGGATTCCCCATCGTGGGCGACACGCTCTACGGCGGGAAACCGTTATGGCTCTCGCGTCTAAAAAAGGATTTCTACCTGAAACGCGGACGCGAAGAACGCCCCCTCATGGCCCGCGTTGCCCTCCACTCCGAAGAACTGTGCTTTCCGCATACTATCACGGGCGAAACCATCGCAATCACCTCCCCCATACCCAAAGACCTGCGCGTGGCTCTGCGCTACCTCCGTGAATTTCGGGGAAATGGACGAACCTTTGGTGCGCCTGAGGATGAAGAATGAACCCCATTGGTTTGCTCAGAGCCGTGAGGCTCTCCCACTATTTTCCCAAACTTCGCGCTTGAAAGTATTGGCCGGTTTGTCAAAGTCAGCCCCGTCTGATAGATGGCTTGTCGCTTCCACGACATGGTAAATCTTCAAGTGAACTCGGTTCAGTGATGATTTGAAACCCGGTGGTCGGGAACGGTGTGGAGTAAGCAAAGTTGGTCTAAGACAGTAACATCACATGAGCACGAAGTTGTTTGTTGGAAACCTCTCCTTCAAAACCACTGAAAACGATCTCCAAGACGCATTCGCCGCCTGCGGCACCGTCGTGGAGACTAACATCATGATGGATCGCATGACGGGTCGTCCCCGTGGTTTTGCGTTCGTCAGCATGAGCACACCTGAAGAAGCCCAGAAAGCAATCGACGAATTGCATGGGAAAGAATTTGACGGTCGCGCATTGACGGTCAACGTCGCCCGTCCTCGCGAAGAGCGTCCTCCCGGCGGCGGTGGTCGCGGTGGTGATCGCGGTGGTGATCGCGGCCCTCGTCGTGAATACGGCGGCGGTGGCGGACGCGGCGGTGACCGTAGTGGCGATCGCGGTGATCGTGGCGGACGCTATTAAGTCGCAGACTTGATATCATAAACGCGGTTCAGCTTCAGCTGGACCGCGTTTTATTTTTATCCGTGTCCGTCTGTGGTTGAACCACATTTTCCAAAGCCAAAGGCTTCACTAACTCCACACGCAGCTGCGGAGACTTTAGCGGAGTTGTGGGTGCTAAGACGATTTGGTCCGCTGACACTTTGATCAGCTTCAATCCTTTCGCAAGGTCATCTAGGAACACCACGAGCAGACTTTGCACTTTACGTTTTTGATGGCGCAGGAAATATGCAAAAAGTGGCAGCGTGAGCAGCACCATGGCGATCCACTTGAGCCAGACGCCAAATGAGCCGACCACGATGGCTTCGAGTCCGAGCAGCGACCAGAAGGCGACTTTGGCTTGCAACGACCACGTCGCGCGCAGGCGGCAGCGGATTAGTTGTCGCCCATGCGGATGATCTTCTGCGGCGGTTATCAATTGGACGTTGCTCCAGCGGTTGCCGTAAATCTCCACATCGAATTCGCTCCAACCGATGTCGGAACGGTTCGGCCAGCCGCGTTTGTCGAGTTCGTGAAGGATAGTTGCAACAAACTCCACGCGCTCGATACGTTTCTCAGACCAGTAATGCGTTTCATCGAGCGAGCCCGTTCCTTCGCGCATCGTCACGGAGTCGAGCGTTTCGCGCGCGGCTTCGGGCGAGAGACGCAAGGCGAGACGGCTTTGGTGCCGCTCCCATCCACGCACGATGGGTTGTAGAAAATAGAGCAAAGCAACAAGAGGGCGCGACCACCAGCGCGTTTTGGATTTGAGAAGCGATGCCTGAATCCCCGCTACACCACAGACGCCGATGGAAACAATCAGGCTCGCGATGGCCACGGGCAACAACGCGTGAAACGTGACTGACAAAACCCAGAGTGGCAGCGTGATGAAGAGATGATACTCCAACGTGGTGAGCAGCATCAACGTCATCGCCGGCTCGGCCGCATAGAGTGTTTGAAAGGGCGCGCTGCCGAACACGCCGCGATAAATGATCGGCGCACGGATGAGCAATCCAAACTTCGACGCCGTGTAGATGCGCCCGCGCCAGACGCCCGCGCCAAAGGCATTGAAGTATTCGGGGTGTTTGCGCACGAGCAACGCCTCGGCCTCGCCGTAGCCTCGCTGTTGTTTGAGATAAGCGCTGACCGTTGAGCGGCGGTAATGCCAGACGAACGCCGCAGGGCTGAAGCCGATCTTGTATCCCGCTTGTTGTAATCGCCAGCAGATGTCCACGTCATCACCCGCTTTGCGATATATAGGATCGAAGCCGCCGATGGCGACAAGTGCATTTTTAAAGAACGCCATGTTGCAGCCGGGAATGTGTTCCGCCTCGCGATCCGTCAACATCACATGCGCCGGGCCACCAGGTGAAACCATCACCGCTGCCGCAGTGAATGAATCGTCTGAGGGCAGAAGATTATGTCCCCCCATGCCCTGAAACTCGCCACTCAACAAGTCGCCGATGAGGTGATACAACCAATCTTCGTCAGCACGACAATCCGCATCGGTGAACGCCACGATCTCACCCTCTGCCGCAGCGATGCCGGTGTTGCGCGCGGCGGACAAGCCTAGATTCGTGAGGTGACAGAAGTAGCGGACGCGGGGGAATTGTTCCGCGAGTTGCTGCGTGGCATCCGTCGAACCATCGTCCACGAGGATGACTTCGTAGTCGGCGTAATTGAGATCGCGCAAGGATTCGAGACAGGCTTTGAGGGTGCGATCCGCATTGTAACTAGCGACGACAACAGAGACTTTTGGTTTGCGAGCGAGCGGAAACTTGGGTGCGATATGGAATGCATCCGCGACGGCATTGAATGAGGCTTTGCGTTCGCGCGTAGCCGTTGTCAAACCCATCTGCCAGTCCACGACCTGTTCGCCACCGCGATGCCAGTCATCCGTAAAGCTGAATACCACCGCGCCAGCGAGTCCTCCGCGACACGCGAGTTCAATCTGCCAAGAAAGGATATCGCACTTAGCCGACTCGCCCTCACGAAGGGAGTCAATTCCGAACTCACCCAGCACCAGCGGTTTGGTGTCCGCTAGCATCTGCAAGCGTGAGAGGTAATTCTTGAGCGCCGCTCTCTGGTGCAAATAGACGTTGAAGCAGATGAAATCGAGCGTCTGTGGATAGAGAAATTCCGTGGAAGGAAAGTTCGCGTAAGTGCAGAGGCATTCGGGGTCAATGCGCTTGGCTTCCGCCACAAGTTCATCAATGAAGTCCGCCACTCGCGCCGCGCCGCTCCACCTCACCACATCCGACGGGATCTCATTCGCCACGCTGTAAGCAAAAACCGCAGGATGATGGGCGCACGCCAAGACTGCATGACAGACAGCTTGGCGCGCTTCAGTGCGTCGGGAGGAGTCATCAAGAAAGACGAGATGCTTATTCCAGGGAATATCAATCAACAGCAGCAGATCGCTTTGCGCGGTAAGATCAAGAAACCAGCGCGGAGGTATATGGTAGATACGGATGAGATTTGCCCCCAGTTCCTTGATAAGCGCAAAATCTGCCGTGGTCTGTTCAAGGGTAGCGAAGGGCTGACCGTCTTTTCCGGGAGCAAATGGGCCGTAGGAGACGCCTTTGAGAAAGAGTTTCTCGGCGCCTTGGCGAAAGAATTTTCCATCCACAGTGACACGTGGACGATTGGCAAAGAGATCAGCCATGGAGGTCAGACGTTGGGCGGAACAAATATAGTCACACCAATTTATTAGCAAATCAGGGATTAGTGAGCAAGACGAGGGATGTGTTCGGACGCAGCTTGAAAGGAACTAATTCTGCCCCCGTCCCGATCATGCCTTGATCAAGGCCTCACTCCAAGGCATCCGCCAGCACTTCCGCCATGTGGCGTGAGCGCACGGGCGCGAGATGATCTATCTGATGACGGCAACTGGCGCCACTCGCCACCACCATGCTGCCATAGGGCAACTCGCGGATTTTTTCGATCAGCGGCTTTGCGATTTCCAGCGAGAGCTCGTATTTGGATTCCAACATTCCGAATCCTCCCGCCATGCCACAGCAACCGCTATCGATGTATTGCACCTTGCGCCCTGGCAATCGCGCCGCCAGCCGGTGCATGTAGGCCGGATAAGTAAGAGCCTTCGCGTGGCAATGCACATGGATGGCAACTGTCGTCGGGCGCGGATTGAACACAAGCGCCTCCGGTTCTTTGCGCAGCAACCCATCGAGGAATTGTTCAAAAAGAAAACAACGCTCCGCGATGCTCGACGCGTCCGGCAGATTCATTTCGCGATAATCCTCTATAAACATCGAGTAACACGACGGCTCAAGAAAGATGATCGGAATGTCATCGCCCGTCTCGCTAAACAACGCCAAGTTATGCGCGCCAAGCTTTCGCGCTTCGCCGATGTTGCCCTGACTGAATGCGGGGCGTCCGCAACATTTCCGCCCTGTGGCCAACATCACATCGTAGCCCACAGCCTCCAACACAGTGACCGCCGCCTGGCCGATATGCGGATCGTTGTAACGCACGAACGTGTCATCCCACAGGATCACGCGACCACGGATATTGCAGAATTCCTTGTTCCGTTTCGCAAACCATTTGTCGAAGCGCAACCTAGCATATTGTGGCAGCAACCGTTCCTGCGAGATGCCTGTGACACGCGATAATAATTTCCGCGCGCGCCCCGAAGTCAACACATCATTCGCCACTTTCGGCCAGAAGCATCCAAGCTTCCCCACCAAGTCCAACGAGCCGAACATCCGCTCGCGCACCGTCAGACCATGTCGCTTGATGCGTGCCCACTGCAATTCCGCTTTTAGCAACGCCATGTTCACATTTGACGGACATTCGTTCGTGCAAGCCTTGCACGAGAGACAATTCGTAAGCGCGGCCTCCATCTCTTCGCAATGCAACACGTCTTTGCTCTTCATGCCGCGAATCTCTAGGGCAGCACGGATCGCATTTGCACGACCACGCGTGGACATGATCTCCTCGCCCGTCGCGGCAAACGTCGGGCACATCGTCGGCGTTTCTTTGCGACAACCGCCACAGCCATTGCATTGTTCCAGATTCGCAGTGAACGTCCCGTCCCGCGCCGCGAACGCCAACACGGGCTCGAACGGCAGCTTCACCGCTGCACCGACGGGCGGACGGAGATCCTTATCGAGCCGGTAGCGCCCGTCGTCAATCAGTTTGCCCGGATTGAAAACATTGTGCGGATCGAACGACTTCTTGATCTGTCGCATCAACAGATACATTTCGTCGCCGACCTCCGCTTTGAGAAATTCCGTACGCGCGATGCCTACGCCGTGTTCTGCAGAGAACGATCCCTTGAATTGCCGTACCACCGCCGCAGCTTCTTCCGTGATAGCGCGAAATTTTTTTAAGTCATCCGCGCCATGCAAATCCAGCACCGGCCTCACATGCAACAATCCCGCCGCCGCGTGACCGTAGAACGACGCCTCGATACCTGCATCCTGCAGCAACTCAGAAAGCCCGTTGTAGTAAGCGGGTAAATCTTTTGGTCGTACCGCAGCGTCTTCCATGCACGTCACCGGCTTGGCTGTGCCCTTGCAACTCGTCAAGAATGAAAGCCCTTGCTTGCGCAACGCCCAGACTTGGTTGATATCCGCCAGCGTATGCATGATTTTTTTCCGCGTGCCGAAGGGGCGATCCTCCATTGCTGCGAGCCGCTCCTCGACATGCCCGTGAAACTCCACAGCCAACACGCCCGCCGCCGGATTAGTATCGAGCTCCAACAAATCCCGCGCCGCTTGAAACTCCCTTTGCCCGCGCGTCTGATCCAGCAATATGCGATCAAGAAATTCCACGGCTGAAGGCTTCAAATCCTCCAACTCCACCGTGGCCTGCATCGCCTCCGCTGCTGAATCAAAGAAGATCAATCCCAGCCCGATCTCATCTGGCGTGGGAACGATCTTGATGCTCGCAGAAAAAATTGCGGCGAGCGTGCCTTCACTTCCGGCCAGGACGTTGATGAGATTGTTCGGTTGACGCGCCACGCGTTCCAATCCGTAACCCGGCCAGCGTTTTAACAGACCTTCGGGGAATCGTTCTTTGATCTGAAGTTCGTTAAACATCGTCATGTTCTCCAATAGCTCGCGTTGCACGGCCAACGTGCCGCGCTCCGGCCCGACTTGCAGCACGCGTCCGTCTGCCAGCACGATCTCCAGTTCTAGAATGTGATCCGCGGTCGTGCCAAACAACGCGGCGCGTGCACCAGAAGAATTATTTGCAATCATCCCTCCCAAAGTCGCGCGTGAACTCGTGGCCACGTCCGGCCCGAACATGAAACCTTCTGGCTTGAGAAAACTGTTCAACTGATCCAACACCACGCCCGCGCCGACTCGCACCGTTCGTTTCTCTGCATCGAAATCCGTAATAAGTCTGTTGTAACGTGAAAAGTCAACCACAACGCCGTCACCAATGGCGCCGCCGACAAGTCCCGTTCCTGCGCCACGCGGAATGACCGACACGCCCACTTGGGCGGCCGCTTGGATGATGGATGCCGCCTGTTTGGAATCGCGCGGGAATGCCACGGCCACCGGCTCGATCTGATAGTGGGACGCGTCCGTGGCAAAGAGATGCCGTGTGAGACGATCGAAAGCGACCTCACAATTCGCAGCGGAGAGAGTGGCGTGTTGTTGTGTCGGCGTCATGCGTTGCGCGCCCTGTCAGAGTACGAACGACCGAATCATATGACAACGTGGAAGCGCAGTGGCAGGTTAACCCTAATGTAATCTTAAAATATTACCACTTGGAAAATTCATTTAATCAAGATGCTGGCGGCATGCTCGAAAACGCTGGGGGTGTCCAATTGCTTGAAGGAGATGCTAGCCACACCTATCCCTCGATTGGGCGAAACCGCTCACTTCGTTTGCGGGAAAATCTGGTAAAGCAAAAGATAAATCACCACGCCAGTCACCGACACATACATCCAAATCGGCCACGTCCAGCGAGCAATCTTCTTGTGTGCGTCGAAGCGTTCGCGGAGGGCGCGGCTCGTTGTCATGATGACCAGCGGGACGATGGCAAAAGCGCCGAGCAGATGCGTGAAAAGAATCGCGAGGTAGATCGGTCTGAACCATGCCGGATCGAGAAACTTAGTGTGAGCTTCGCCATAGACCTGTTTCATCTTGTAATGATAGGTCAGGTAGCACGCGAGAAACACCGTGGACGTCACTAGCGCAGCGACCATGCAGTTGCGGTGCGCGATCTTGTTGCCGCGTTTGATGAGGAAAAAGCCCGCCGTAAGCAGTACGGTGCAAAGTCCATTGAGACAGGCGTTAACGGCGGGAAGGTCGGTGAAAGTCATCGTTCGAGCTCCAGTTTTTTTATTGCGGAAAGAATCACGGGTTGAACATTCGTCCACTCGATACCGTCGCCGCCGGTCTCGAAGGCGCCGCGCAAGCGCGATTGTTTGTCTACCAGCACAAAAATCGTACTATGGATGAAGAGATCATCCGCAGTCGTACGCTCCTCAGGCTTTACCTCCATTGCCGTGAGCTTGAGGCTGTCGCCTGCAAGCGCGGCGATACCGAGCTTTGTTCCGGTCAAAAACTGCCATCGCGATTGGTCTGCTCCATATTTATCCGCGTATCTCTTCAACACCTCCGGCGAATCAAACTCCGTATCCGTCGTCAAAGAGATAAGCTTGGCCTGACTGTCCGTTGGCAACGCCGCTTGTAAGAATGCCATCTGCCGTGTCATGCGCGCACAAGGGCCGGGGCAGCGCGTGAAGATAATGTCCGCCAGCCAAACCTTGCCGCGCAGATCATCCAACGTAGTGACGTTGCCGTTCTGATTGGTGAGAGTGAACGGAGCGATGCTGCCGATTACTGGCAGCGGCGCGGCTTCTGGCGTAGGCGGTTTCAAACGCTTTAACGCAACGCTGCCTGCGACCATGAGGATGATAAGCGCGACTCCGATACAGATGGTGCGAAAGGGGCGTTCGGTGGTTTTTTCCATAGCGGGAAAAAGTTTGCCCCGAACAGACGTTCGGGGCAAAGCAAAATGGGGGTTGAGTTAGCCGAGCTGAGTTACTCGAAACTAGTTGAGCCGCCTGCCTTAGATGCGAGCCATTTGTCGTAATCAGCCTGGCTCTCCACGGTAACATAACCACCCGCCATGCTGGCGTGGCCGTTGCCGCAGAGCTGTGCGCAGTTAATCTGGTAGCGGCCTTCCTTGGTGGGTTTGAACCAGCACGGAATCCTCATCCCAGGAATCGCATCTTGCGTCACGCGCATGGCGATAATCTTGAAAGAGTGGATCACGTCTTTAGAGCCAACGTAGGCAATGATTGGCACTCCGACGGGCACATGAAGGTCGTTGTAGACTGTCACGTCGTCCTTGCTTTTTTCGTCAGATGGATCAACACCAAACATATTGTCTGCGTTGACTAGTTTCATGGCTTGTTTGCCGAACTCGCCATCTTTTCCGGCATACCGGGCGTTCCAGCCGAATTGTTGAGCCATGATCTGAATTTTCACCGCTTTATCGGCATCAGGAAGCCGGGTGACGTCGTTGGCGCGTGTCCACATGGGGATTGCAAAGCCGACAAGGATGACCACTTCTATGCCGGCGACAAAGAGTTCGATCCAGCTGGATGCGTGGCTGCGTGCGCCGATGTGATCTGCCTTGGGATTGCGACTGGAGTTGAAACGCCAGAGACAATAGCAGAAATAAGCAAACCAGCCTGCGAACAGCGCGATCATCAGCCAATGGATGTATATGATGAGTTCGTCCACGGGCTTGCCATTTTCTGAGGCTAGCACGGGCAATTGAAGGAGTTTGCTGAAGGTTGCGATCAGGGAGTCGATCATTGTTTTGTCTGAGTTAAATTGTTGTGAACTGTGGCAGCTTCCATTGCTGAAGCGCGGCGCACGATGTAAAAGAAAAAGGATGACACAGCCACCAACACGATGCCAATGAAGCCGAGCAGCACCATGATGCCCCAGTTCATACCTTGCGCGAGCGGCGAATCAGACGCGCCGTAGCATGTAGCACATGCAAAAGCAGATGGCGCAACGGCAAGCGCAATCAATGCAACGAGCAGGATTGTTTTCTTGGCGGCATTCACAAGTAGCTCACGTTTTTCAACTTCTTGATGAAGAAGGCTTCATATAAAAGCAACGCCATGCCGACACCGATGGAGGTCACACCGTAGATTTGATCCGCCTTCATCCCAGAGTCCGCGTAGGCGCGGAGCATCCACCAACCCAGACCAAAGGAGAGCAGGCTCGCTGCGGTTATAAAGATCAGATGAAAGGCTTTTAGTGACATAGGTCAACTTAGTGAGTGACGGTACCGTTGGGGAAAGCTGCGTACGAAGTCAATGTTAGCACCATCAGCGCGATGACAAGGATCGTCGTGAATCCGAGTATAACGTAGATCATCTTTTTTTCAGAAATCAAGTGCATGAAGTAGCACGCCACAAGGGTCGCTTTGATGCTGGCCACGAACAGCGCAATCGCGATGGTCAGTGCCTTGCTGTCAAAGTGTAAGTAGTTCAATGCGACGGTTACCACCGTGCCGATGAGCAGCGCGATAAAAACAGCGATATAAACTTTCTTGTGCTTGGAGACTTCTTCAGGCGAATGACCGTGGGCTTCGCCGTGGGAATGAGAATGATCGCTCATAAGTTCAAAGGAGATAGATGATCGGGAACAGGAAAATCCAGACGAGGTCAACGAAGTGCCAGAACAGTCCGGACACTTCTACTCGGTTCATATAACGCTGGGGGTCGGTTTTCCACATCTTCGCGCCCGGCCCCCAGATGTAGAAGATGACGATCGCACCGCCTAAGACGTGCAAGCCGTGTAGCGCCGTGAGCGTGAAATAGATAGCAAAGAAGGTGCTGTGCGACGGCACGAATGCCGAGAGCCGCTTCACATCGGAGGCTTTGATCTCGATCTCTTGATGGGGATGACCAAAGGACTCCTTCTTGGCGTGAGCCATTTCCTTCGGACTCATCGTGTAATGGATCGGATCGGGCTGGAACTTGAACGACTCAACACGCGCGACAGCGGCTTTGACCACCTTGCCGTTCTTGTCCTT
>Ga0114967_10003647_pt1 | contig 12603 bp, 12 predicted proteins | sample M_130628_MF_Meta_FD_92639 | JGI IMG/M metagenome (GOLD analysis project Ga0114967, IMG submission 92639) | Freshwater microbial communities from Lake Montjoie, Canada to study carbon cycling - M_130628_MF_MetaG | ecosystem: Environmental > Aquatic > Freshwater > Lake | place: Lake Montjoie... | reverse complement strand
TGTTAAACCTACAGACGCAGTTCCAGTGATGGTAGATAGAATAATCACTGGTATGGTTATAAGATTATTCTTATTTGATAACTTCTTCTCTGTTCTATCATGTAACCAGCGATAACACGCAGCGTAATCAGACCATTTTGCTAATAATTTTTCTTGTTCTTCTGTCCAACCGTTCTGAAACTTCTTCACTTTATTATTAGATAAATCTCTTGGTGTATTCTGTCCTGAACTATTCGGAGTAGCCATCTATTTTTTGAAACGTTTTTTATTCTGGGCTAAACCTGTTTCATAAATTTTCTTAGCTGCTTCTTCAGTCAACAATTTTACGTCAAGGCCTGATGGAATCGATACAAATGCTGGTTTCTTACTTTTTGCACTTGTAACTTTCTTCATCATATAAGTTCCATACTGTCCTTTCTTAAATACGAAATCACCTAAACTGTGTAGTGTTTCTGATTTTCCTTTCATTCTTTCAATCACAGTCTCAACAGTATCACCCGCTTTCAAAGTAATATTTGAACCATCATATACGATATATTCTCCAAACTTTCCTTTCTTCCGCACAAGTGGTTTCTCTTCATAGTAACCAAAGATATCAGGTTTTTCTACTTTATTAATAAATTCTTGAACATGTGTATCATTAATACTCTTAAATTCAATATTTTGTGGCCAGCCAATAAACTTCTTATCTTTAATGAGACAAGGTCCATTCCTAGTAATCACTGCTTCATAACCGTCACTTAAAATAATTTTTTTAGAATTAGTAACCTCTTTTTGGGGAACCTTTTTAAGAGTTTCATACTTTTCTTTATAAGAGTTATAAGTATCATTACATACTTTACGCCAATCATCTGAACCAGATTCTACTAAATCAAGTCTGTCTTCCATCTGTTTAGTAAATCCATAGTCAAATAGTTCTTTGAATTCTTTCATACAAAACTCATATACTTGTTTTCCTAGAATAGTTGGAAACATTTTATTCTTTTGTCCTGAAACCTTTTTAGTGATTGATTCTTTTTTACAAGGCCAAATATCTGGCTCTAGATTTAATCGTCTTAATGAAATATCTTTTGATTCTTCTGTCTTAATTTCTACATACTGTTTATCAACAATAGATGAAACGAGTGATGCGAAAGTAGATGGACGACCAATTCCTTTCTTTTCAAGTTCACGAACGAGTGTTGCTTCGTTGTATCGTGTAGGAGGATTATACATCTTCTCTTCTGCTTGTATGGAACTCCATTTAATCTTCTTATTCATGACGAGTTTTTCAGAACTGTTCCAGCCTTGTGTCTCTTCTTCTTCTTTCTCATCTAGATTTGTTTCACTCTGACCAACAATTTTCCATCCTTGAAATGTTGTTCTTTTCCATATAGACTCCCAAATAAATTCACTCGGATCATCATCTATAGACCACCGAATCTTTCTCTCTTCACCTTTCGCGGAAGACATAATACTCTGTAGTGCGCGTTTATAGATTAAAGTATAAATGTTCTTTTCTTGGTTTGTATAATCGTCAGTCATAACTGTAGTATCAAAATGTGTTGGTCTGATGCACTCGTGCGGATGTGCATCTTGTGTTTTCTGCTCACCTTTAGACTTTTTACTAACACCACCAACATACTCGTTCCCATAAGTTTTTTCAACTTGTTTCTTTGCTTCTTCGATTGCTTCTTCAGACATAGTGACTGAATCTGTTCTCATATATGTGATATGTCCTGCTTCATAGAGTTTCTGAGCTATACGCATAGTATTCTTAGGATTTGAACTAAATAGAGCAGATGCTTCTTGTTGTAGTGAAGATGTGATGAGAGGAAGTGGAGGACTATGAATCGTTGGTTTTGTAATTATATCTTTAATAGTGGCATAGTGTAATGTATGTATATTTTCAAAATAGTTTGTAGCATCTTCTTCAGATTCAAGTGAATCAATCATTCTTCCTGAAAAGGAAGTTTTATCAGAATACCATTGACCTTTAATACTCCAATCTGTTTCAGATTTAAATGTTTGAATATCAGTTTCCTTTTCTACTATAAGTCGCAACGCTGGTGTTTGACATCTTCCTGCTGATAGAGATGGTGCCACAAACCGCCATAGTAGTGGAGAAATAGTAAATCCAATCAATAAGTCTAGAACCGCGCGAGCCTGTTGAGAGTTCACTCTATTCATATTAATAGTTTTAGGATTCTGGATTGCTTTTATGATGGCTGATTTAGTAATCTCATGAAATACGATTCTTGGATTTGTCGCAACGTTCAGTTTTAAAGCGACCGCTACGGAATAAGAAATTGCTTCTCCCTCTCTATCATCATCGCTCGCCAAATAGACAGTAGTAGCAGACTTCGCAGCTTCTTTTAATTGTGTAATTGTTTTATATTTATCTTTCATGAACTCATAATCCGGTTTGAATCCATCCTCAATATGAAGACCTTTTAAATCTTCTACAAGATGACGAATATGCCCCATAGATGCTAAGACTCTCCATCCATTACCAAGAAATCCTTGTATCTTTGCAGTCTTCGTTGGAGATTCAACAATTACTAAATTCATCGTGCTACTTATATTTGATACTTTTATTATACAATTTTACCAATTTTTTACAGGTTTAAAAAAAGTCTATAAACATTAGTAGTATGGATAAAGAGTGTCAAATAAAAGATGATGAAGAAATTCTTGAAGAAGAGAATAATCGCTTTAATTTTCGTAGATTTAAACCTGAAGAACTAGAAAAAAAGTATTCGCCTTTTGAAAGAACAAAGAAAGAGTTTCCTTTTTTATTTCAAAAGAAACGTGAAGAATCAAAAGAGAATCATAAGATTAGTTTAGAAGATATTATTACAAGAGTTAGAGATTTATCATTTAATTCACCAGAATTAAATTCCATACGTGAGAATATATTAGTTAGTAATTCTCCATCTAGAACGCCTCCTTATCCTCCTTCTCCTATACCAGAATATTCTCTAGGTGAATCAATAATGAGTAATGAATTAAAGGATAAAGATAGAATGAATCTAGATGAAAAATAATATTGCGTATTTAATTAATTCAACTCCAAACTATTATTATATTTTGGAGTTACATTTAGTTCTTTTAAGAAGATATGCGCCTAATTTAAAATGGGAAGTATTTCTGGCAACTGAAGAGCCAGAACATCCAGTATGTAAATTATTGGTGGAAAAATATGATGTAAAACTCTTAGTTCTAGAAAAAGAGAATTCTTCTTTTCTGAATTCAAGAAAACGTAGTCTAGAATTACTACCAGAATATATTACGATGGTGTTACCTATGCAAGAAGATTTTCTACTTGAAAGATTTATTGACGATAAATCAATTGAAGAATCTATAGAAATTTTAAAAAATTATGAGAGTATATTCTGTATAAGATATATGCCTTGCCCTGGCCCTAATGAAAATAATCCGAGTTTTAGCGATACATATAGATATTTTAATTCTAGAAATGATTTTTATATGTTTAGTTTTCAAGCTTCTCTATGGAAAAGAAATGAATGTTTAAAATGGTATTCTGCTATTACTGATATGCTGAAATCTCATAATACTACTAACAGTAAGAAATTAGAAGTTGATATGAATATAGCAGAGAATAATGAAGGACAGAAATTATATAATGAAATATTTAGTAATAAGTTTACGTTAGGTTATAAAAGAGCTCATAAGTATCCAAATGCTGTATACATGAGTCCTTGGCCTTATAGACCCACCGCTATTATAAGAGGTATTCTTCAACCATTTGCTAAAGAACTTATGTCTAGAGAAGGTGTTACTCTTGACATTTAGAATGCATTTCCAGAATTTGCTATATTTACAAAAAGAATATTTCTATCACCTACACTATTGTTAATAGTAAGGTTTGTTCTTTCTAATCCTGTTCTAAATACATCATTACCTACTGTAGTTTTAAGAGAGGCAGTTCCATCAGAAATATAGTGAACTAAACTTAAGTTAAAATTAGAACGAACCGCAAGAGTATCTAATTCAACTTTTATAGGTTGAATAAAACTATTAGAAGTAATACGTGTAGTAAAACTGGAGAAACCATAAGGATAAGCAGAATTCACATTTATATACTGTTGAACACCAGATTGTCTAATAGGCACATTAGAACCAGCAGCATTTACATATACTAGATGACTTGATAATGATAGTAGGTTTTTAATACTAGAATTTCCTTCAGGATAAAGTGCCAAACTAGAAATACTAGATGGTGTTATAACGGGAGAAAATGTGAAATTAGGATAATATTCAATAAACATACGAGAAGAACCATTAGGATTTAAGAATCTTGAAAATGTAGAAAAGTTATACTGAATGGAACTGAACTGCGCTGAACCAGAATTACTTAATGTAGTATTAGTAGCAAGAGTAGAAAACTGGTTTAATCCTGAAATACCGCGATACTGAATAGAAGAATTAATATTTGGATACGTTAAGAAATTAAAGTTCGTGCTTGCTTGATTAGCGTTTATTGTGCTCTGAATTGTGCTACTAAGAGATGGTATACCAATATAAAGAATTGAACTAATCTGATTTGTTGACAAGATCAGTTCTGATGATAAAGCCTCAATATTTAATATATTAGCGGTATTACTTGAGTGTAATAGTTCTTGACCGGGTATAGATAAAGTAGTATATCCAATATTAGTTAATGTGCTTACTGATGTAAATCCAATAGAACCATCTCCAACCGAATATAGAACTAATGATGAAGGATAAGAACTATTATTTGATGTTAAGTATTTCATATTAGTAAGTTGAAGAGTATCTAAGTTTAAAGTTTTCTTAGATGTTGCCATTCTCTTTTTTATGGTGCTATATTTTGAATGGAGAGGTAATACGAAGAAGTTGAATCCATAAATATTTCAACGTTGCTAGTATTAAACCCTACGTTAGTATTTGAAGCATAACTATCAATAAATCTATGATTTAATAAATAAGGGTATGTATAATTATTATTTATAATAGAACCTGGAATATTAATTCGTAGCTTTTGTTGAAATAAGTTAGAACCAGAATTATTCATTGATAAGAATTTAGTCTGTTGTTGTAAGTTAATAGTAGAACCATTATACTGTATGAATGACGATACGTGATATATTTGAGGATTTGAATTTGTATTTATCTGAGGAAAAATAATATTTGGATACACTTCTAAACTTAGATTTGTTGTATTCGTTGTATAAGAAGAAAATCTATCTAACTGTGTATCTAATGTGCTTACATAAATATCATATCCAGAGTTATATCCTGTATATAAGTTATTATTTCCTTTATATTTTATGCTTGAATTAAAGAAACTATTGTAGAAATAGAAGTTAGTAACTGTGCTGATTGTAACATTAATATTAGAACCTCCGAAAACTAACGAACCAGCAGTATTTAGATAGATATTCTGCTTGTTTTCTAATATATCAGCTGTTGTGCTAAATAGAGAATTATTTACAGAAATTATACTTGAGAAGAGTGAAGCAGAACTAACGTATCCTAGCGAACCTAGGTTATTAATGGAACTTACTAATGAAGCCGTGCTAATATAATTAATAGAACCAAGATTTTGTATTATGTTAGTAAGATATGATGTGCTGACATATCCTAAGGTTCCTAGACCAGTTATAGTGCTATAAACAGTAGAACTACTCATATATCCATATGTTCCCAAACCAACCACAGTAGATTGTAATTGTGTTGATGAAATATATCCAATTGAACCAAGATTATTATTGGCATCTGTAACAAGTGAATTAAAAAAGGTTCCATTTATTATAGAGTGTGTAGTGCTAATTAAATTACCAGCTGATATATATCTTACAGGGTCAATAAACCAAGATACAGTACTTGTTAAATTAGGTGTACTTAACGTGCCCGGTAATTGACCTGTAGAAAAAGCTACTATTTGGTTTGATAAACCAGAAATAGTAGATGGTAGATAAGATAAATAATAACTCTGGGAACTAATATTATCTAAGATGTTCTGCCATTGTAAATCACCAAATCCGTCTGTTGATAGTATATAGTTTGTAGAGATTGGGTAGTTTGTAGCTGGATTAATAGCTAATAAACTACGATATATTGTAAGATCCATAATAACTATTAATGCGAAGAGAAATGAAAAAGAATCATTGCTACTATTAAGTAGTAAACCAGATGACTGGAAATGGAGGATTATTACAACTTGTAGCAATGGGTAAACAAGATATATTTTTAACCGGAAATCCACAAATTACATGGTTTAAAATGGTATATCGTCGCTATACTAATTTTGCTGTTGAATCACAAGTGATGTTTTTTGATGGTGACCCAGATTTTGGAAAACGTCTATCTTGTTTAGTACCTCGTAGAGGTGACTTACTAGGACCGTTGGTGCTTGAAGTTAATCTACCTGCTCTTACTTTATCAGATGGAACACCAGTATCTTATGTTAATTCAATCGGTCATGCTTTAATTGATGAGATTTCACTAGAAATTGGTGAGCAAGAGATTGATACACAAACTGGTGAATGGATGGAGATTTGGTCTAACATGACAACGACGAGTATGCAGCGTGATGCTTATAATAATATGATTGGAAAGGTTGATGATTATATTCAACCAAATAATTTTGGTCCTCTAAAATTATATATACCTTTACGTTTCTGGTTCTGTAAAAATCCTGGTCAGTATCTACCATTATTAGCTTTACAGTATCATCCAATCCGTATAAATCTAAAACTAAAACCTTTACAAGAACTCTTTTTCACTCCGTCTTTGGGAAATTCTACATTATGTAATACTCTTTCAGCAACTCCTATTAAAATTACAGATTTACGTCTATATGGTGATTATGTGTATCTTGATGTAGAAGAACGTAGACGTTTTGTAAGTAATACACATGAATATCTGATTGAACAAATTCAATATACTTCTCCAATCTCAATTCCTGTAGGAGCCACATCCTCTACGGTTCGTCTTGAGTTTAATCATCCTATCAGAGAATTACTATGGTTTATTAAACGTTCTCAGATGGATACATATCATGACTACTATAATTTTAGTAGCACAAGCATTCTTGAAAATGGAGTAAGAAAAGATTTAATGGCAGATGCTGTTATACAGTTAGATGGTTATGACAGATTTGACAAACGTGACGCTGGATACTTTCGTCTAGTTCAACCTTACTATCATCATACAACAGTGCCCGCTAATTTATTTATTTATAACTACTGTTTTGCTCTAAGACCTGAAGAACTACAGCCATCTGGTTCTCTAAATGCCAGCCGAATTGATAATTTTGTTTTACAGATGAATTTAGTCCCCGATGCTGTAGGTGGTAATCCTCCTCCACGAGGAAACGCTATAACAAGAGTATATGCTACAAATCATAATGTATTACGTATAGTTAATGGGTTTGGAGGATTATTGTTTACGATTTAAGAGTAATAATTAGGTCATTATGAGTAGTTCATTTCTAAATCCTACAGCAATTATTCCGACTCCTCTTTCTGTACTACAAGCAACAGTCGCAGTTCTTCCTCCATTTCCACTATGGCTCTATAAGTTGTTAGCTGCTTTTCCTATTACAGGACTATTAGGGCTTGACCATTTTGCCATAGGTTCTAACTTTTCTGGATTAATGAAAATATTTATAAATGTTTTTACACTTGGTTCATGGTATGCATTTGATATTGTTCAAGCATACAATAAACCAAATATTGGACAAACTGGATTAGAAGTTCCTTTTTTTAAGTATGGTGAATTTGGAAAAAATAAGATTACTGATGAACCTATGAAAAATATGACAAAGAATACACAAGTATGGCTATATCTACTTATAGCATCACTGTTTTTTGGCGTATACATGTTTAGTAGTTTATTCTTATCAAAATCTAATGAACTTGTTCCAACACTTGTTCGCTACATTAGTCATTTCACATTTTGGGCTGGAGTGGCAATAATAGGTTTTACAGCGATATTCTTTTTTACAACTAAAGGTTCAAGCTTTAGTGCTGTAACAACTGCCACGGCACCTAGGGGTATACTATCAAGTTTATATAGCGCAACTGGTCTTTCTAATCCAGCTCTTCCTAAACCAACTGGCGTATCTTCATTATTAAGTTCTTTGCCTATGGCGCGTAGTTTTATGGGAGGGGGTAAAGATGAAATTGAAGAAATGAAAAATATTATAAGTAGTATTAAACAAGAAGGTGGTGCTAAAAAAGAGAGCTTTCAGCATATATATTTCGGTTTAATTCTATTCTTAATCCCAGTTGTTGGATTTACAATTTATACTTTAAGAAAAACTGATAAAAAGTAATATGAAGTATTTGGAAACTCAAGAAGAATTTGAACAGTTAATTGGCAGAGTTCCATCTATTGAACCATTGCCTCCGCTAACAGTTATCTGGTTTAGCGCAGAATGGTGCGGGCCTTGTAGAAGAATTCAAATTGATAAAATAATGTCAGAGTTTGAAGCAAATTGGTTAAAATGTGATGTTGATAGAAATAATTATACGGCTGGATTTTGTGGAATTCGTTCTATCCCTACCTTTGTGGTAGTTCATAATACAAAGATTATCGGAATAAAAACTTTATCAAATACAAGTGAAATATTAGAATGGTTAAATGGATTGATGATAAAAACTAAATAGTTGTTAGATGTATGATTTTATTATTATAGGTGGAGGGATTGCTGGTTTTTATTCTGGTTTAGAACTAATAAAAAAGAATAAAAATGTTATAATTTGTGAAAAATATAAGAATATTGGAGGACGTATTGATACGTTTCACGAAAAGAATTATAGTTGGGAATCTGGTGCTGGTCGTATTTCATCGCAGCATACGTTGTTGCTAGATTTAATGAAACATTATAAAGAACCACTACATCCTATTTCTCCAGAATTATCATATAAGAAAGATGGTAAATCTTGTATTGAACCAAATTTATTTGAACCTACTCTAAATGTATTCTTTGAACCTTTAAGAAAATTAGATAAAAAAACTCTTGGTAATTCTACATTAAAAGAGTTATGTATTTCAATACATGGGAAAGTGAAAGTAGAAGAGTATTTCAATAGATTTCCTTATGTAGCTGAACTTGAAGTTCTACGAGCAGATTTAGCTTTAGAAACTTTTAAAAAGGGGGCTGAGATGGCTTCTCATAAAGGATATTTTGTTGCAGCAAACGGTTTACATAGTTTAATTGAAAAGATGCAACAAGATTTTGTTAAAAGAGGAGGAACTGTATTTACAAATTATGAGTGTATAGATATTAAAGATATGAAAAGTCATATTGAAACAGAATTTTATACTGGAGACAGAAAACTAAAAGATGAAAGGCTAAAAGTAAAATTACATTCTTCAAAAGTTATTTGCGCAATGACATCTGAAGCACTAAAACAGATTCCATTTTTTAAAAGGTTTGATACACTAGCTCTTTTAAGAATGGAACCTCTTTTAAGAACTTATGCTGTATACGATAAGTGTTGGTTTTCCGAATATAGTAGAGTTGTAACTAGCACACCTATTCGTTATTTTTTACCAATTAGTTACAAAGATGGTAATTCAATCGCAATGGTATCTTATACAGATTCTCATGATACGAATGAATTTAATAAGATTTTAAAAAAATATGGAGAAGAAAGTTTAGGTCGTCATATACAAAATTTATTAAAGGAGTTATTTGGCCCTATCCCTAATTACAAGTTTTTCAAGAGTCATTATTGGAAATATGGAGCGACATATTGGCTTCCTGGAAATTATAATCCAGTAGAAGAATCTAAAAAATCATTAAAACCGTTTGATTCTGAAGTATATCTTGTTGGAGAATCCTTTAGTTTAAAACAAGCCTGGATTGAAGGAGCGTTAGAACAGTGTAATAAATTGTTTGATACTTATAGGTTATGAACTCCCATTTTATAATTGCTCTATTCCATGTTCTATTTATTGCTCCTTTCTTATTATACGTATTTCATAATCGTGCTTCAAATCCCGAATGGATTTATACAACACTTCTTGTATTAGGATTATTTGTTCTGGTATACCATTCTTATAAATCGTTAGTAAAGTTTTTTGCTAAGACACCTAGTTTATGGGTTAACATATACCATATAGTAGGTGTAGCACCATTATTAATATACATTGGATATACTGGGAAAAAAACAGAACGACCTGCTTACGAAGTTCTAGGAATAACAGCGTTCGGTGCTCTTGGTTATCACTTATATAACATGGTAGTTATGTTACAAGTCAATGATCACGATGATTAAAGAATTTCTTGTAACTTCCTATTTAATGTTTCATCATCTATTTGAATACATGACGAGACATGATAATAAAATGCTGTTTGTGACTGAAATGTTTTATTACATCTAGAACAATTATTATCATCCATAATTTTACTTACTTCATGATGAAAATGTTTACGTAGACAATGAATTCTACGATTTGCCTTTGTAACTGATTCAAATTCACAATTATCAAATACGCATTTAAACATCTCAACTTCTTTCTTAGCAGCTTTATGTTTTGATAATTTATGAACTTCTAAAGACGATTTTTGAACAAAATCTTTCTTACAGATATCACATTCAAATGGGAGTTTACCTTCGTGTTTCTTCATATGATAATACATTGTATTTTGATTCTTTTTTACTACTTCGCAGTTAGGACAGACAAAGTGACCATTCTCGTTTCTAATATATTTAGATGCCATTAGTATACAGATTTGTAATGATTATTTTTTTCAATTTTTTAACTTTTTAAAAGTAGATGGTTAAGGAGGAAGTATTGGATGAAAAACATAGAAAATATTACTCTTCCTATATTCCGAATGATTTATTCTGGGGTGTAGGGATTGAAAATGAAACGTATTTAGAAGTTCCAAATCAACCAGAAGTATCTGGAAGTTTTTTTAAGAATCAAAAACGTGAGCGATATAGTGTAAACTACTATGAGGGATATTTAAATGAGTATTTTAACAAGTGTCTAGATACACTTATTAATAAAGATAAAAGTTATAATCTCCCTTATTTAATTAATTCACATGAATTAATGAAGAATGATTTATCTGGTAATCCGAGAACAAATTACGATAAAGGTTCCACCCCAAATAAGAGATTTTCTGGTAAAACTGTATTTGAATATATGTGTGAAAAGGATTCATATTTTAAAGAAGAGTATGAGAAAAGTTACTGTTTTGATGGAGATACTCTAGAATTTATGACACAGAATTTCTATAAAAAGACAGTTCAAGATACAATTTATGAACTAATATATCATAAGAAACATTTTTTAGAACATTTAAACAAACTTAAGTTACCATTAGCAAAAGGCGAAAAACTTCATTATCCTAAAGTAAATCACGGGTTTGCTAGATTTTCAACTAATAAGAATAATCTTGCCATTTTTAATAATGGGACTTATCATTTTAATTTTACAATGCCTACTTTGCTAGATGATTGTGGGAACATACTGGATAAGAGGAGTTTTGATAAGAAACATTCAAAGGCAATTAAGGTATTTCAATTTTTAGAACCATTCTTTATAGCAAAATATGGTTCTGGAGATATTTTATCGAAAAGTAACACTTATTCAAAACGTTTTCCAAGAGGTTCGCAAAGAATGGCAGCATCCAGATATGTGGGTGCTGGAACATATAATTCTGATAAGATGAAATCTGGAAAAATTCTACAAGAAAATCGTGTAGATTATGAACCTTTATGGTATAAGAGATTATATAAACAGATACATTATGTTAAAAACGAGAAAATAGGTTTTGATATTAATTACAATAAATTTAAGAATCATGGAATTGAATTACGCTTTTTTGACTGGTTTCCAGAAGAGCATTTAGAAGAAGTTCTTACATTTTTAGTGTATTTATTGGATCATTCATGTGTTCTAAAAAATATAGATAATCCTATTAAGAATGAAACCTATAACGATATTATGTATAACGCTATTTTAAACGGTGATAATACTATTTTAACGATTGAACAACTTGGATATATTAAAACATCTTTAAAATTAAAGATTCATATAAAAGATAAGAATATTGTGAATGTGTATAACTCAATTTTCAATTATCTAAAAGACTTATATAAGAGAGATGGTGAATGTAGTAAATATATGTTAGAAAAACAGATCACTTCTTGTTCTAGTATTCATTATTAAATGTTCTGATTTTATATCTATTTAAACACTATAATAATAATTTAAATAGATGAAACTTTTAACTTTAGCAATTGGCGAAGATTTTCGTAAAAGTCTTGGTAAAGCACTTAATTCTAAAAAAGAATACTGTAAAAAACGTGGTTATGAATATATTTTAGGCGATGAGAAATTCTGGGATAGAGAGAAACCAATTCCGTGGTCAAAAATACCTTTTCTATTAGATGTTCTCACTAAGACTAAAGATGGCGAGTTTATTTTTATGAGTGATGCTGATGTTTACATTACGAATATGGATTTTGATATTGAAAAATCTATTGTTCCTTTACTACCAGAAAATAAAGACTTACTAATGACTATTGATAGTTGTGGTCATATTAATGATGGGAATATACTTATTCGTAATAGTGAATGGTCTCGTGACTTTTGGAAAAGAGTATATGA
>Ga0114967_10003645_pt1 | contig 12605 bp, 3 predicted proteins | sample M_130628_MF_Meta_FD_92639 | JGI IMG/M metagenome (GOLD analysis project Ga0114967, IMG submission 92639) | Freshwater microbial communities from Lake Montjoie, Canada to study carbon cycling - M_130628_MF_MetaG | ecosystem: Environmental > Aquatic > Freshwater > Lake | place: Lake Montjoie... | reverse complement strand
GCCGGTTTTCAGGCGCACGGCGGCCAGACGTGGCGTGCGGCTATTCGTGAAGCTGGCCGTCCAGTTGCTGACGGGAGTGGCATCCAACCCGGTATAGGCCCGGTAGGAGGGGCCGGAGGTTTGCACCAGATCCGCCGTGCCAGCGGCGTCTACGGCAATAGCGGTAATGGCATCCGCACTGGCCGGGGCGGGAAAAAGGAACCTGGGCTCCACCAGACTGGTGGGCGTGGGCACCCCGATGAGGTGGACCCGGTTCCAGTCCGGCGCAGTGACCGCGAGGGCATCCCGGGAGGGAGCCAGGGTCAGCATCCGTCCCACCGCCAGGTCGCTGGCGTTTTCCACCCCGGAAGGGAGGGACGGGGTCCAGGTGTAGGTGGTGCTGCTGGTTTGATAGCCGATGCGGAAGGTGCCGCTGGCGGTATCCAGGATCACGGCGTCCCGGACCCCATCCGCATTGAAATCGCCGATGGAATAGAGGGCTTCCGGTGTGCGGAAGGTAAAGGGCGCTTCCTGGGCCGCAGCACTGGTCAGGAAAGCGGCAGCCAGGGCGGCGGCGTGCATCAGGTGGATAGGGGAATGGTCCATCACAGAGGGGCTTCTAGTTTGAGTCGGAGGGCAGTTGTCTGCTTCCGGCGTAGATGAAACGGTCGACTTCCCCATTCGGGAGGAAGCGGGCGAGATAGTAGGCATAGGTGGCCCCCGCCGTGGCAGGCAGGGTATCGAGGAGCAGCAGATCCATATAACCGATGAGCCCTGGCTGGGTGGTGGGCGTCCAGATGGGAATGATGTGAGGATCCGTGATGGTGCTTTGATTGCCGGAGCCAAGCCAACTGATGGAGGAGACCATGGGACTGCACTGCACCAGATCAGATTGGTTGAAGATTTGCCAACCGGGAGCGGTGACGTTGTTCCCTGCGAGGGTGCGGATTTGCTGATTGGTCTGCCGCCGGTAGAGCACGGCAGGCAATGCGGCCGGGGGCGGCACCGCAGTGGGATCATCCTCCTGGGTGAGGAGGTGGAGGTTCGGATTCGCCCGCCCGGATTGCGGCCCGCCGGGGTTGGGGCGGTAAACCAGGGCACTGCGGCCGAGGCTTTGCAGGTAATTCCGGTTGATGAGAATTTCGGAGGCAGACGCCACCGGAAGCCGGCCGATGCGGACTCCCAGCTGCACACTATCCAAGTGATCCACCGTGCGGGTCGCATCAGGCAGGGTGACCGCACTGGCGCTGATCACGAGCGGCACGAGGCTGGCGGAAAAATCAAAACCAGGAGGCAGGGGCCGGGCCGGCCAGGCGACGGGGAGCGTGCCGGGAGGCGTGCTCCAGGTGAAAGTTTGTTTGACGGAGACCGGGCCTGACACTTGCCCGGCCCCGAGCGCTTCAACCCATACGGCATATTCCTTTTGAGGTTCCACGATAAAACCGGCACTGAAAACGCTGCTGCTGGCCGTGTCAGGATCGTGGGCGGCGGCGGCGGCCAGGCTGGCGGACGTGGCGGGAGTGACCTTGGCAGGATTGGTCTGGCCGGGCACCGTCAGGTTGAAGAGGGGGGCGCTGGCGGTGGAAATGGAGGGATAGACGTGTGAAGCGGAAGGGGAGGTGTGCACCACAAAACGCTCCACCCCGGCACGGGGGCAAGCCCAGCGGACGTGCATGATCCTGTTGGCCCCGGAGGTCTGGGCCAGCGGCGTTTCCAACTCCGGCGTGGGCACAGGGACGGTGACCGTGAGGCAGTTTCCGATGGGGACGAGCGCGGAAGGATTGCCGCTTTCATCAACGGTCTGGGCGAAATAGCAAATCACGCCCCCGGTGGGCGGCATGGCTTTGTCTGACTCGATGATGGCCAGCCCCGCCCCGGCGGGGAAGCTGCCGGTGCCCTGACCGATCAGGGAGAGCTCGCCTTCATCCACGCGGCGGAGCAGGCGCCATTCCACGGAGGTGGCGGTGGGAATGATGACCACCTCCACGGGCTGGGGCGTGTCGTTGTATGCAGCCAGGGGCTGATGCCCGCAGACGCGGGGCGCGATGGCGGGCTCCCGGATAAGGTAGACCCGGTAAGTGCCAGCCGGAGGAGTGGCTGGAGCACCCCACAGTGGATCCTGAAAATAGATGAAGCGGCCCAGAACGAAGGGAGCGGCCACGAAGCTGCTATCGGAATCGCGCAGCACCAGCACCTGCCGGCCGGCATAGGCGTTTTCGCCAACCCCTGCCGCGAGGACGGCACCGCGGATTTTCCTCCTGCTCTGAAGAGACCAGGGGGATGAGGGAAGGGGGAGGGATGCCGCCGGGGTGGGGGTGCCGCCGTCCGGATTGGGTGGGGGATTGTCAAAAAATGGCCGGAAAATCGAGGAGGTTGGCGACATCTGCGAGGGCACGGCGGAACGGGCGAAAAAGCTGTATTGCTGGCGGTCGCGCGGGCTGGCGATGTCGGTGGTGAAATCCACCACGCGCGTGGCAGGGTGGCTGACCGCTCCGGAGCGGGATCCTACGGTGCAGGTAATCGTCAGTCTGGAAGTGCGCGGGGCGAAGAGGCCGGGGTTCAGCGCCAAATCATAAAAGACGCTATTGCTGCCGGGAGCAAAGCGGAGCTGCGGCGAATTCAGCAATCCGGTAAAGGTGGCAGGGTCAGCACTGTTAGGAAAGTGGTTTACGGTAAATTGCGCCCAGGCCAATTCCCCATCCTGATCCGTGCGTTGCGCCTCCACGCGGAAGAGCAGGGTATTGCCGTCCAGTCCGGTTTGCGGAATAGGTTGGAAACCGTAGTCGATGACGCCTGGGCGGGGGCAGGAGAAATTCAATTGCCCCGTAGGCGGAGGTGGGCCTACCCGGTCCCGGAAGACGGCAAAGGCGGGCGGACTGGGACGGGAGCGGATGACAGGAACGGTGGCATCCGCCTGATGCAGCGCCCGCACCGCATACCAGAAGGTGCGGCCGATATCGGCGGCCTGCGGAATAAGAGGATCATCGAAGAGCATCTGTGCGGGCGGATTCGGAGGGACCGGGGCCGGACCGGCCGGCTGGGGCAGCGTGAAGGGAAGCGTGAGCGCCGTGACCTGCGCCGGATCGTCAAGAGCCCCCAGATTGGCAGGCGTGCCATCCGGCAGACGGCCCCGGATGATTTCATACCGCTGGGTGTTGACCGGTGAACCATCGGTGCCATTGACCCGCCAGGTCAGGCGGAGGCGGGGAGACTGGCCTGCGCCGCTGATGTTATCAACCTTGACTTCGGCAGGGACTTCCGGCGGGATGGTGCGGTAGACTTTGGCCTCGACCATGGGAGAAGGGCTGCTTTCCCGCCCGAGGAGATCGACCGTGACCACAAAATACCACCAGCGCTGCAATTCCGCGAAAGGCGTGCTCACCGTCAATGGGGTGCCGGCCCCCGGACCCGTCAGGATGAAATCCCGGCGGTTGTTATCATCCGCGTAAAAAAAGGTGGTGCTGTCGGCATTGAGATCGGCGACGGTCGTGGCATCGAAGAGCTTCCGCGCGGGCACCGGACTGGCCGCCGCCCAAAGCCAGGGCAAGGCGGGCGGGTCAGGGACGGGGTTGAGCGCACAGGCCCGGCGGGGCAGCCGGGTGCCGGTAGTCCGCAGTTGGGACAGGGTGGGAGCGGCCGGCACCGCATTCACCGCCGTGCGGTAAAGACGGAACCCCTGGGTCAGGAGAATCTGGCGGCGCAGGGCATCGGGCACCGCCCAGCGGAGCTTCACCGTGAGGTCGGAATCCGGCAGGGTGTTCTGCAGCACCACAGGCTGGCCGGGTGATACCAGCGTGGTAGGCTGGCCGGCACTGAGCGTGACGCGGCCCAACACAGTGGATTGGGCGTTGCTGCTGGTTTCGCGCAGTTCGATACTGGCCAATGCTCCATTGGCCACCGGCAGGGGCCCAGCCCAGGCTTCTCCCAGCGCCAGCCGGATGGCAGGATGCACCAGACCGGCGCGGCGCAGGGTATTGGCCAGATCACTATCCGTAAAGCTGCGCTGAACCAGGGCGGCGAGCCGAAGTGCCAGCTCCGGGACCCGCTGGAGGGTTTGGGAAGCGGCGCGGCTTTTGATGTAGAGCGCTTCGGTTATTTCTTCGAGTTCCCGGGCTTCGTTGCTGGCTTTGTTTTGGTTTGGATAGTCATCCGGGAGCAGGGACTGCGCACGGGCGAGGAGGACCTTGACCGTGGCCGCATCAGCGGCAGGACGCACCGTGGCTTGAAGGGTATAGGTGCCGGCGGCTTCGGCATCGCCACTTTTGACCCAGACTTCCAGGGGAGGCCGGCTGCCCGGGGCTCCAGGCTGGGACACCTGCCAGACCACATAGCCACAGGGCCCCTGGCCCGGCACGGTGACAGAGGTGGCCCCGGTGGAAAAGGCGTCAGGCAACACCTGGATCCGGTCAGGAATGGTCTGGGCCTGGAGCAGGCCGGCGCCGGCAGCCCACAGACCGGCCGTGCGGCACAGGACCCGGAAACAGGAGGAAGGGAACGGAAAACGGAACATGGTTTTGAGGGGAGGAAGGTCCGGTTAGAAGTCAGCGTCCCATTTGGTTTTGGGACTGGCGGCATTGTCGAAGGTGAAGCTGACGCCAATGGTTTTTTCGAAATCCCAGGAGAAGGGGCTATAGCCGATCTCAGCCGTGAAGGTGGCAGAGCCGCGCCCATCGAGACGGGCATTGTCAAAGGGCGAGGAACTCGGCACCGAAACGCCGCCCACAATTTCCAGGCGCCCCCCCACATCCACCAGACAGGCGAGTTCGCCACTGACGGTGTAGACGTTTTTAAAACCCACCGCGAGCGTGTAGGGCCCGGGGCTGCCATTCACCGGACGCTTGGCCATGGCATAATAAGCGGGTCCGCCACCGAGCCGGAGATCCAGCAGGCAACTGGGTGGAATGCCAATCAGGGGAGGCAGGCTAAGTGCCCCCTCCGCGCCAAGGTAAGCTCCCAGGGTGGCGTTGGTGGCATCCGGCGCGACATTCAGCGCGGTCAGGTTGTCGGACACATTCGGCCCCGCCACTGCGGTGATAGGATCCAGCGAGCAGGTCTGACCGATGAAGAGGCCACCAGCGACATCGAACAGCTCCAACGAGCCGGAAAGGGCTGCGGCGAGGTAGGCTTCGTTTTTGCCCAGTCCGAAGAGGAATTGGAGCTTCTTGATGGAGATGTCCTTCATCTTTACCTCGCCATCGAGTCCGAGGGCCCCATTGATGGAAACCGGGGAACCGGAGTTGTTGAGACCCAGTTTGGCATCGAAATTGATCTTGACCGGAGTGCTGTTGGACAGGGGGCCGAAACTGCCGGGAGAGCCGCCGGAGGAGGCTGGAAAACTGATGCTGGCTCCGAGGTCCAGTTCAGCCTTGGCCGCCCCGCCGGACCGGCAGGCGGACTCCGGCGTTGTGGTGTCCTGGTCGCGGATGTGGACGTAACCGGCCAGGGTCAGGGCTTCGGGGACTTTGAGTTTCATGTCCCCGTCGATCCGCAGTTCCTTGAGCGAGTTTCCATTGATGCGGCCGTAGCCGTGGAGGTTGGCCCCGCCGAAGAAATTCGTGACCTCACCCAGGCCTTCGGCAGGACCACCGGAAACACCCTGGCCGGCCTGGCTGGCCTGAGTGAGGAGGGAGTCGGTCGTCTCCCGGAAGGAATATTGCAGATCCGCAAAAGTTAGTTTCAACTGCTGTTGGATGCTGGTGCAGGGCGAGGAGGCAAAGAAGGCATCCCTCAGGGCGGCTTTCACATCCGCCCGCAACTCCGCTATCGGGTGTTCGTTGAAGAAAGAGCCCCCGGGCGCATCCAGCGCATTCCACTTGGTGGTGACGGCGCTGAGCTGCTGGTTCAGGGCATTCGTCAGGGTGCCGCCGCTGTCCGTGCTGATGAGGTCTCGCAGGATGAGCATCAATCCGGTGCCGCCGGAGATGGTATTGCGCGCGGCCTGCAGGTTGGATTGGATGCGGGCGAGGGCATCATCCAGTTGCTGGAGGCTGGCGGTCAGGGAATCATTTTCCGCCGGAGCCCCGCTTCCCCCCATGGCGCTCTTGATGGCCAGAGCCAGATCCACAAATTGCGAAACGTGAACCGCCCCGCTGGTGAAGGTGCGGGCTGAACTGAGCCCCGCCAGGACCTTGTCGAGGATGCCGGTGATTTTGGCCACATATTGCCCGCCACCGTTGAATTGCCCGGGCAGCGCGGTGCTGATGAACTGCGCCCGCAGGCCAGCCAGTTGTGAGGAGGCTGTGCCGGCGTAGGTCGCCGGATTGTTCGTATAGGCCGTCCGCAGGTTATTGTAAAAAGTGGGGGTGACGAGCGAGTCCGTGGCGGCACCCAGGGTGGAATCAAACAGACTCTCCTGGATGTCCGCGAGGAGGTTGTCGAATTCCTTGACGGCATCCGTGATTTTACCCAACTGGTTGCCGGTGGCCCCATTGAGGGAGGAGAGCAGGCCACTATCGGCGAGCAGGGTGCCAAAGCTGAGTTGGTTCGGAGCACTGACACTGGCGTCGAAGGTGAGTTCCGCCGCTTCCGGAGTCAGATTCTGCACCTGTTGGTAGAGCTTGAAGAGCACGGTGTCCTTTACGGTCGTGGCATTGTCCGGGGTCGCAAAGCGGCCCGTGCTGTTTTGGTAGGTGATGGGAAGATCAAAGTCCAGCACGCCCAGCCAGGCGCGTTTCACCCGGGTGGCGTAGGCTTGCTGGTTGCTGTAGGAATTCCGGTCATAACCAGTCACATGCCCCCGGTTCAGGGGATCAAAGGCTGGACCACCGAGGGGGTCGCCGTCCCCATAGACCGGGGCGGCATTGGGGGGGCTGGAGGCGGCCCAGCCTCCCGTCAGGCGGATGGACGAGGGATCACCGGACGCCGCCGAGGCCGCCGTGACATGGACCGGCACTTCACCAAAAAATGGCGTCAGGACCCGGCCGCCCATGGACACAAAGGGCAGGGGATTGGCCGGCACGCCGCTATTGGTGCCGAGGGGGGAGGGATTATTAAAATAGAGATCGGTGGCCGGCCGGAATTTCCAGGGAGTGCCGGCAGGACGGGCCAGGGTGAATTCACTGGCCGGTGGCCGGAGCCGGGAAGTGATCACATTGCCCGCCGGGGTTTTTTGGGGAGGAAAATCGCCCCCTGTGACCAATACGGTCTGATTACTGGCGATGCGGAAGCCCAGCGTGCCGGTGAACTCCCCGCTAGTCAGCGCTGGCACCCGGGCGGAGCCGGTCAGTTTGATCGAGCCGATGGCTGGATCCGGCAGCACGCAGTTGATGGCAGCGGGCTGGGCAAATCCAAGGGCGGCGGGCACAAATTGATTTTGCCAGTAGCCCAGGGAGATCGGATCCGTGGAATCCAGGGAGGTGGCGAGGAGTTCCCCGCGCTGGCCAAAAATCAGCCGGCTGAATGCGAGGGTGAGTGGTGCAGAGCCGGTGGTATTTTTAAAGGTGGGGATTGTCAGGTTGCCGGGGATGCCGCGTTGGGTGTTGATGCTGTCGCGGAAGGCCAGGGCGAGGCTGCTCAGATTCGCCGGGAAGCCATAGAGGGAAAGATTCAACGCGCCGCCTGCTGACACATGGCGGCCGCTCAGGCCCCCGGCGCGGAAGTAGTATTTCGAAGAAGCCGCGAGCGGAAAGGCCGGCACCGCTTGCCCCGCCAGTCGGGCGGTAGCCTGGGAGACGCCACCAGCCGCGCGGGAAAAATTGACCCCGGGGTAGGAGGCTTCACCATTTTGATAAGCCACACTGCCCGGACGCTCGGCCCGCGCCAGTCCACCTTCCGCGCTATGCCCTGCCAGCAGCAGGTGGCCGGGGCGCTGGGTGACGGAGCCTACCGTCAAGGCAGGGTCCGGCGTGCCGTCCAGATCATTCCAGAGCATCACGTGACCAGCCGTCAGGAAGGTGCCCGCCGTGGCATTCTCCAGCCGGTGGGGATTGAAAAGCGTCCCGGTATTTCCTACCTGATATTGCCCCCAGGGCAGAGTGGCCGGGGAGGCGGTAACACTGCCGATCAGGCCGCCATCCCGGGTGAAGCCCCAGCGGGCTCCCGGGATCAGCGTGATAGTGGTGGTCCGGGAGCCCGTGTCAGGACAATCCGGATCGGTCACCGGCACGCCGCTTTGATAACTTTGCACCACATTGGAAATCCCCCTGATTTCACTGTTGCCAGGCCCGCCCAGAATTTCACCATCCTGCAGGATAAGGGATCCAGGCCCGCTCCAGCTGATCTGGGCTCCGGCCGGGAAATGGGGCCGGAAATTGCCCTGGTTCAGCGTGAGGGTGGCTTCCACGACCTTTGCCTGACCGCCCGCAGCGGCCCCAATATTCACCGGCCCCCCTCCACCATTTGCCCTGAGATACAGATAATCATTGCTGCGCCGGGCACTTTCATCCTGCAAGCCTGGCACATTCACCGCCTGCTGGTTGAACTCCGTCAACTCCGGATTCCCGCTGTGGGGCACGGGACCCGCAGACACCACCGGCAAAAAGCGGATCAGGCCCTGGGCGGCATTCCAGGAAAAAGATGATATTTCCCATTTCACCGGCAGCCGGTCCACCGAGGCGTAAATCAGTCCGGCAGGATAGGGATCGGCATTGGCATCTTTGAAATAGGTCCTGTCCCAGGACAGCGGGAAGGCAGGAATGAGGCCGGCCCCCAAATTGACCAACGCATCTGTCATGACACTGCTTTTGCGCCGCCGGGACTCACCGTCCATCGCCACCCCAAATCCCGCCGGGAACGTTAGACGGAGTGCCCCCGTCCTTGCTCCATTCCGGTTCAGAAAAACCCGGCCCCTTTCAAACACGATCCCATTGGCATTGCCAAAATCGGGATCACTGGGAGCCGTAACCAGCACATCGACATCCGCTCCGTTGTAGACGAGGTTCCCATTGGGGCGCACCACTACTGGAATACTGTTGCCAAAGGTGTGCTGGGTTCCAGGAATGGCCCCTCCGGTGGGAGACAGACCCAGAGTCGTCGCCGCGACGAACGGGGCGCTGGCGGCAGGCCCTGCCACCGCCGCCGGATTATTCGTCAGGGCAGCTGGATTGAAGGTCGTGGCGAACCCACTTTCCCCACCGAAATACAAATTGCCCGTAAGCACCGGCAGTGGACAGCCACTGGAACTGAACCCCGGCCAGGTCAGCCCAAAACCTTGTGCCGCCCCCAGGGTATCCAGATCAGCCGCACTCAGTTCCTCCCCCCACAGACCTACGGAATTCAACTTGGCAGGCTGCACCTCAGCATTGTTATCTGAAAGCAGCAGAAAAGAAGAGCGCAGGGCGTAGGCACCATTCAGCGCCTGGTTCGCCAGGGTGCCACTCAGCACGCCGTTGATATAGCACTTGATCGTCAGCGCCCCCCCTGCCCCATCGTTGCCACAGGTAAGGCCGATCCGATACCACGTATCCCTGGCGAGAGCGGCACTGCCCGTCAGCAGCGCGCCTCCCGCACGCAGCCCAGCAGTGAGATTATTGGTCGAAGCCAGATAAAAAGTGACATCCGTATCATTCGCCGGATTCGTCTGCAGCAGTCCGGCATAAGGTTGCAGGGCATCAAAACGCACATCCATCACCAGGCTCCACTGATTGCTCCGCGTCGCAGCAGGTCCCCCATTTGGACCAATCACATGGCTCAGGGAAAGCCGTTTCGCCGCCGTAGGAAAGGCGCTGGTTTGGAGATATTGAAATCCCCCCGCGCTGGCAAAACTGTAGTCCAGCCCCGCCGTGAGACTGCTGGCGTCAGCTGGGGAAAAACAATTCCACCAGGCATTGAAATTCCCATTAAAATCCCAAAGCCCCCGGTTATTCACTAACGCCGCAGGCGCGGGAGCGAGAAACAGCAGACTGCACAGGGCAGAAAAAATCAGATTGGATTTCATGTCTCCCACTTTTCTCGCAGAATTTTTGCACCGGTTTCCAAAAATCGCAAAAAATTTCAACTTAGACCATCACCCACTCCACCAAGTGTCATCGGGCAGCAGAAACAGGGATAATTTTGTTTTCATTTGGGAAAGATGACTCTCCAAATAGAAGGCATTACGGGGAAAAGGCAGTAAAGTGTTAAGGAATAGACACTTTGCCATTTGTTCAGTTCCTGGACCGAAGCCAAAGGTGGCTCCAGCATCCCCGTGACCATAACAGAGCAAAAACCATAGGCTTGGCGCATCAGCGACGGAATCGAATACGAATTCCCTTCCACCCCGCCGGTCACCATTGCCCCGGGCGAACGGATCATTCAGACCAGGAGTCTGGTGCGCTTCAACGCGGTTTTCGGAGCCTCCGTGCGCCCCGGCACCAGGACCTTTGAGTGGATCACCGGGGGCCTGAGCAATAGTGGTGAAACCCTACAAATGGCACCGGTCCTTCCCTTACCAAGGCATCCGAAAAAGACTACGGAAATGATTACCTCAATTGGCTGGCCCTGCCTGCCTCACCAGGTGCCGCCGCGCCCGGAGCCCGTTTTTCCTCCTGAGCCACCAATCATGGCGTTTCCGGCAGCGCGAATGATCCTGACAGGGACGGCGTTTCCAATCTGCTGGAGTATGCCCTTGGCACAGATCCTCTGACGCCTTCCCAGTCGCGCACGGCCCTGCTTTCCAAGGGAGATCACCAAACGACGATCAGCTATGAGGTGGACATCAGCGTGCCTGACCTGGATTACATCCCCGAAGCTTCCCGCGATTTGACCATGTGGGTGCCCGTGGATACGGATCCTGCGGCCATGGTGCATGGCAAACAAACCCGGAGCCTTGTGGAGTCCACCGCCGGCCCGTCCCACCGCTTCTACCGTCTGGGGATCATCATAAAAGCTTGAGCCACGGAGCCCCTCCGGTTTGGCACCGTCTCCGGTCCGTTCCATGACAGCCTTATCATGTTTCGAAGCGTGCAAAGAAATCCCCTGCAGATACCATGGCGCAGATATGAATCCTGCTGCGTCATCAAAAAAGTCCGGTCTCCGCGAACGTCTGCTGTTTCATTTTAGAAGTGACAGCAATGTCATCCCAAAGGCTTCCCCTCTACGACGCTATTGCCTGTGCATTCCGTTCGTAACCTTCGGGAACCAAAACCTTTCAGCCACAGGATGGTGGTGCGACTGAAAATAGCCCCGGCGTAGCTGGAACTGGTTACTCCAGCCCACGCCGGGGATCCCCCCTCCCGGCAATAATCCCAATCTGCTTACGCTTCCTCCCACCGGCCAACTGCCGGGGTTTCATTCTGGAAATCCTGCCACGAAGTCCCGCACCCGTTCCGTTTCGCGTTTTCACCCTCCCACATTCCCTCCCATGAAATCATCCCAACCCCTCTGCTCATCTCTTCCGCGATTGCTGTTACCTGTTTCTGCCCACCGCCGGTGTGTGAAAACGCTGGGGTTGGCCTTGATGGTCCTATCATCAATAGCAATGCCGGTTTCTGCTGCCCAGAAGCATGTGCTCATCCTCAGCATTGATGGGATGCACGCCTTCGATCTGGCGCGCTACACGCGGCTGAATCCCACTTCCGCCCTGGCGTCACTCCAGGCGCATGGCTACAACTACAGCCAGGCGTCCACCTCCCGGCCAGGAGACTCTTTTCCTGGGAGTCTGGCCTTTTTTACCGGCGGATCCCCCGGAACCACCGGCATCTACTTCGATATTTTTTATGACCGCACGCTGTGGCCTCCAGGGGTTACTTCCGGCCCTGTTGGAACCAAAATCGTCCTGGATGATACCATCGATATCAATTCCCTGGCGATTGACGGAGGCGGGGGGTTTAATATCGCCAAACTCCCCCGGGATCCGGCGAGGGGCGGAGCCGTGGTCTATCCACACAATTTGCTCCGCGTGAACACTATTTTCGAAGCCGTCAAAGCAGCCGGTTTTCACACCGCGTGGTGCGACAAACACCTCGCCGACGAAATTGTAAATGGTCCGTCCGGTCAGGGCGTGGATGATCTCTTCGTCCCGGAAATCGCCGCCACCAACAGTTTCGGTGGCAGTATCACCAAGAGCGTAGCCGCTACCGAGGCCTATGACGATATGAAGGTGAACGCGGTGCTCAATGAGATCAATGGCCTGGATCACACCGGAAGCACCAGCCAGCCCGTCCCGGCAATTTTTGGCATGAATTTCCAAGCGGTGAATGTGGCACAACGGAATGGAAAAAATAAAACCATTACGGGATCAAATTACTCCAGTGGCTCCAGTCAGATTGTGGGCGGATATACCGATGTCACCGGCACTCCGTCGGTCATTCTGGCTGATGCCCTGGCTCATACAGATGCGCAGATCAGGAATATCCTGAATGCCCTGACCAGTCACAATCTGCAGGACGATACTTTCGTGATCCTCACTTCAAAGCATGGAAACTCTCCGGTGGATAAATCCCGTCTGATCTATGCTCCCTACACGCAGATTCCTGGAATCATCGATCCCTCCGTGGTCCACGTGCTCCATGCCACTCAGGATGACTGCACTCTGATGTGGCTGGAGGACCAGACGAAAACAGCTGCGGCGGTGAGCGCCCTGCAGTCCAACCAAACTGTGGCAAATATCAGTCAAATCTGGTCCGGGGATGAAATAAAACTTCATTATCCCGATCCTTTGACGGATGCGCGTTCCCCCGATATTATTGTCATTCCAAAGCTTGGACTTT
>Ga0114967_10003641_pt1 | contig 12612 bp, 9 predicted proteins | sample M_130628_MF_Meta_FD_92639 | JGI IMG/M metagenome (GOLD analysis project Ga0114967, IMG submission 92639) | Freshwater microbial communities from Lake Montjoie, Canada to study carbon cycling - M_130628_MF_MetaG | ecosystem: Environmental > Aquatic > Freshwater > Lake | place: Lake Montjoie... | reverse complement strand
TACACAGAAGACAGAACATTTGTAGCACATAATGTTAGCTTCGATTATAATTTTATTCATGGGGAGTTTACAGCTTTGGGCTATCATTTTGAAAGAAAAAAATTATGTACAGTACAAATGAGCAGAAAATTAATGCCAGGTTATAAATCGTATAGCCTTGGAAAGCTTTGCGACCAAATTGGTATTACTATTAATAATAGGCATCGTGCAGAAGGTGATGCTATTGCTACTGCAGCATTGTTTGATAGATTACTAAAACTCAGAAAATAATAAGTTTTACTAAATTACTTACGCAGTATGGATAAAATTGTAAAAAAAGTTTTTCAGGGAGATTCACAGGGGTAGTATACTGATGACAATATGATTTTTTTTCAGATCAAATCTTATATTGGTAAATACCGATGTGATAGATGTGCAGACAAAATTATCGATCTGTTTCATAAATGCAATCGGTATGAAATAGACTTGATATTAATATTTTGAATATAAGCATAAAAAAATCCCTGGCATTTTTTGGATTACCAGGGATTCCATCAACATTTGTAAACCGTCAAATTATTTTTGAACGATAGAAATTATCTTACTCTTTTTCTTTACTCATTTCTTCTATCAAAGCCTCACTCACACCTGTAAAACTAAAGCCGCCATCATGGAAAAGATTTTGCATAGTTACCATACGCGTTAAATCGCTGAACATGCTAATGCAATAATTGGCACAACTTTCTGCACTTGCATTACCTAGTGGCGATAATTTATCAGCATAAGTAAAGAAAGCATCAAAACCACTAACACCACTGCCTGCTGTAGTGCGTGTAGGGCTCTGCGAAATTGTATTAATACGCACTTTGTTTTTTACTCCATAATGATAGCCAAAGCTGCGTGTAATGCTTTCCATTAATGCTTTTGCATCTGCCATATCATTGTAGTCTGGAAACACTCTTTGGGCAGCAATATAAGTAAGCGCTACTACACTACCCCACTCGCTAATTGCATCTAGCTGCATAGCAGCTTGTAATAATTTATGCAAGCTAATAGCACTTACATCCATACTTTTCATATAGTTATCGTAATTGCTTTGCGTGTAATGAATTTTTTTTCGCACATTAGGGCTCATGCCAATGCTATGTAAAACAAAATCTATTTTTCCACCTAACACTTCCATACTTTTTGTCAATACATTTGCTAATTCTTCCATGCTTGTAGCATCTGCAGGAATGATTACTGCATTGTTACAAGTAGCAGCTAGTTCATTAATTTTACCCATACGCATGGCTATTGGCGCATTGCTTAATGTAAACACTGCACCCTCTTCATGCGCCTGTAAAGCCACTTTCCAAGCAATAGAACTCTCGTCTAATGCACCAAATATAATTCCGCGTTTTCCTTTTAGTAAATTGTACATGCTATTTATTGTTTTTAGGATTTAAAGGTAATGAAAATATTTATTTATTGATAGTGGAATATCATTTGATTGCAATTTTAGGAAATAGTATTTACACCAAAAAAAGCAATAATAATTTAACCAACATGCTTTTCTAATAAATTTTTAAAATCTGTAATGGGGATAGTTCTTGCTCCTAAGCTTAATAAATGTGGAGATGGTTGTTGGCAATCTATTAATTGCAAATCATGGTTAGCCATTAAGTATTCTATTAATTTAATAAATGCAAATTTGCTGGCATTGGTTTTAGATGCAAACATACTTTCGCCATATAATACCTTTCCAATATGTACACCATACACTGCACCTACCAATTGATTATCTTGCCATGCTTCTCCGCATATTACAAAACCCAATTGATGTAAATTACTGTAAGATTCTAAAAAACTTTGGGTAATCCATGTACTATCATTCGGGTACAAAATACCATTCATAAACACTGGTTTCCTGGCTACATTTGCACAGTTAATTATTACATCCACAAAACTAGTATTGACACGAAAAGTAAATTCATTTTTCTTTAGCACTTGTTTCATGCTTTTACTTACTTTTAATTCATTAGGAAAAAGTACGCATCTTGGGTTGGGTGCAAACCAATGGTAAAGTCCTTCTTTTTCGAACCATGGAAATAAACCAGATTGATAACCCAACAAAATTCTCTCTATAGAAAAATCTAATGTAATTGCCACAAGACCATCCTCATCGGCATTTTCTATTGGTGGAAACCATAAATGATTATCAGGAACAAAAGCTACCATTTAAATTTCCATTAATTCTTTTGCAGTTTGCAATGCAGTTTCTGTAGGTTGGCTGCCGCTTAGCATTTCTGCAATATGTGTGATGCGCTCTTGTGTACTTAACAATTTTACTTTAGTACGAATACTACCATCTGCATCAGCACTTTTGTAAACAAATAAATGATGCTGTGCTTTTGCTGCTATTTGCGGCAAATGTGTTACAGTAACAATTTGATGATGCAAAGATAATTCTTGTAAAATTAAACCCACTTGCTTAGCTACTTCTCCGCTAATGCCTGTGTCTATTTCATCAAAAACCAAAGTAGATAATCCATTCGCCTTTGCCAATAAACTTTTGATGCAAAGCATTAATCTGCTTAACTCCCCTCCGCTTGCAGCCTTTGCAATTGGCAAATATTTATTTGTTTTATTTGCATCAAACAAAAATAATACTTTATCGCAGCCATGTGCATTGCATGCAACGCTTTGTAATTCTATTTTTAAATTTGCAGCAGGCATGCCTACTTTTGGCAGTAAATCATTTACTTGCTGCATTGCTTGGAGTGCAGCTTTATTTCTTTGTTCTGTTAATAATTCTGCAATACTTAGCATATCTTGGTATGCAATATTTACATTTTCTTTTGCTTCCGCAATTTGCAAATCGGCATTGGTAACCTTTAATAATTTTTCTGCTAAAGCAGCTTGCAAGTGCAATAATTGGTCGGTAGAAGTTAAACTATGTTTTTTTAGCAAACGAGTACCTTCATTAAATCGATCTAATATAATATTTAATTTATCCTGATCTAATTCTATACTTTCTTCAATAGATTCTAATTCTGCAGCAATATCTTTTAGTTCTATCAAACTAATTTTTATTCTTTCTAATAATGGCTGCAATTTTTTAATAGTGGTAGCATGGTGATTTAATAAATTGATAGTACTTTTCAATTCTACAATAATAGGTGATTCGCTATTTTGTAATGTAAGCAACGCCTTATTTAAATTTTCTTTCAATCCTTCTGCATTGGCTAAAATAGCCAATTCTTCTTCTGCATTTTCTATTTCATTTTCCTTCAATGAAATTTTATCCAACTCATCAAACAAAAATTGATTGTAATCGTGTTCTTTTCGCAAATTCATTTGCTCCGTTTGCATTTGGTTCAAGTAATTGGTAGCTTCTTTCCAAGTTTTGTGCTTTAAGCTATATTCTGCTATAGTAGATGAATTAGTTGCAATTGTATCCAACACCTCTAATTGATAATCGCTATCTTTTACTTCTTGTGTATCAAACTGTCGATGCAAATCAATCAGCATTTCGCCTAAAGAAGCCAACTGGTTTAAAACCACAGGTGTATCATTTACAAATGCTCTGGAGCGACCATTACTTTGTATTTCTCTACGTATAATAATTTCGTCGTGAGGCTCTATATCATTTGCTTGTAAAAATAATTTGGCTGTATGATTTTGTTTTGCAAAGAAATGCGCTTCAATAACACATTTTTCTTCTATGTTATACAAACTATTACTATCTGCTCTTGCGCCTAATAGTAAATTAATAGCACCTAAAATAATTGATTTACCTGCACCAGTTTCTCCAGTTAAGGCTATCAAACCATTTTGGAATTGCAAATCTAATTGGCTAATGATGGCAAAGTTTTTAATAAATAATTTGGTAAGCACAATGTAAAAATAAATGAATTATTTAGATGTAAAAAAATTATAGTATGCTAAATTAAAAAATAAAGTGAATTGATAATTTTAATTTTATTTAATATGCTACCTTATTTACCTAAACGCTGCAAGCCTGCTTTTGCACGCATATCTATACTATTTTTATATTCTCTATTTTCCATGTTCATACTAAGCGTAAAATACCGAAAGGCTAATTCTTTTTTATTCTGCGCTTCATAAAGCATTGCCAGTTGCAATGCAGCTCTGGCAGCAAAATAAGTGGTTGCAGTTTTACCAAGTTGAATGGTGGTCAAATAATTTTGAATGGCGCTATCCTTATTATTTATTTCATCAAATATTCTTGCTTTGCGATAATGGTATTCTAATAAAGTATTGGCTTGCGGTTGAAATTTTTTTGCTATATGCAATGCTTTTTGAAAGTATCCGCCATCATACAAAAATCTAATTTTCAATAAATCCTTATTGGGCCATTCCATGTTTTTTGCAAATTGCTGTGCATTTTTATCGGCATCTGCATCACTATTTTTCTGTTGTAATATAGCATTTGCAAATTGCGTTGCTTTTGCATTATCGCCAGCTATATACTTCATCATTGCCATTCTGTAGTATGCATCTTTCAAATAAAATTTTCCTCTGAAATTATTTATATACTTGCTAAAGTAATAAATACTATTATCATCTAATTTATATAAATAAGCGCAACCCAATTCATAATCTAATATTGGAATTTGTAAAAATCCTTTTTGATTGTAATTTTCTAAAACTACCTTGATTACTTCATCAGCTTTGTTTTGATTGACTGCTATATTTGCAGTCATAAATGTAAGTAGTCTATTATTGGCAGTTTTAGTTCTGTATTTTTTTAGTTCTTGCCATGCTTGCTTAGGTTCATTTTGCAAATATTGTTTTACATATACATAAAAAAACAATGCGTCTTCTGGGAAAATATTTTGTGAATTATTAAGCGCCTTTTGTATCAAAGCTACACCACTATATAAATTCCCTTTCATGCCCAACAAATTAGCCACCCATTTGAACTCGCCAGGTATAGTACCTATTGCGGCTTGCAAGCTACCAATATATGCATCGCCTACATTGGATTGTGGAAATTTCACTTTATTTTCATTAAATAATTGAAATGCTTTTCTTACATCTTTGGCAGCACTAAAATAATCTTTAAACTTTAGTTTTATTAAACCCCATTGCAAGTATATCATGGCTTTGGCATGCAAATACAAAGGAGAATTTGGGTTTGCAGTATTTAATATATCAATCCGTTTACTTTCGTTTAATTTTCTTTTTTCATATTCAGTAGGATTTTCATTGAAAAACAATTCGTAAAAATCTATATAATTTGCCAATAGCAGAGGCATTGCATTATTTGGCTTTGCCTTTAATTCATCAAAAATCTCTTTGGTAGATTCATCTATTTTTAATGCACTTATTTGATGGTAAATTTGTTTGCAATGCTCATTATTTTCTAATTGCAAAGTTTGCGAATTCGAAATTTTTACAATACACAAGACAAATATGATAAAATAAACTCTTTTAGTCATTTACAATTTAATGGTACAAATATACTTTTAAAATATGCTGCAAATAAAAAACGCCTACAAAAGTAGGCGCTTTGTTTGTTATTCAATTTGGTATTAATTTTCTACAGATTCAAACAATTCTACATCTGTTAAAACTCTACCGCAATGTTCGCATACTGTAACTTTTTTACGAGCTTTAATATCTGCTTGACGCTGAGGAGGAATTACATTAAAGCAACCACCACAACTGTTTCTATCTAAACTTACTACACTTAGGCCGTTTTTATAACTTTTACGAATTCTTTCGTAGGCAATTAATAAACGAGGCTCTACAGAAGCTTTTGCAGCATTTGCTTTTTCTAGCAATACAGCTTCTTCTTTTTGCGTTTCTGCAATAATTTTATCCAACTCTACTTGTTTAGTAGCTAACACTTCTTCTTTTGCACCTAAGCGCTCATCTACATCAGATATTTTGTTCATTAGCTCTGCAATATCTTCATTTGCATCACGAATATGTTTGTCACAAGCTTTAATTTCTAGTTCTTGCAATTCTATTTCTTTGTTGATAGCTTCAAACTCACGGCTATTTTTCACATTGCCTTGTTGCTTTTCGTATTTCTTTAAAAAGTCTGCAGCATCTTTTTGCAATTGTATTTTTTGAGAAATAAAATCTTCAATCCCTTTAACTTCATGCATCACTGTAGTCTTGCGGGTGCGTAAACCTTCTATTTCATCTTCCAGGTCTTTTACCTCCATTGGTAATTCTCCACGCAATTTATTGATATCATCAATTTTGCTTTCGATTTTTTGTACTTTGATTAGTGATACTAATCTTTCTTCTACTGAAAAGTCTTTTACTGCCATATTTTAATATTAGAAATAATTGATAGGATTGGTGTTTCCTGAATTTATTTGGATTGCAAAATTAGTAAATTTTTCTCGTAAATAATCATAAAATATTTCACTTGTGTACTGTTCGCTTTCATAGTGACCAATGTCAGTTATCATAATTTGATCATCTGCATCAAAAAATTCGTGATATTTAAAGTCAGCGCTAATAAATGCATCCGCTTTTTGGCTTATGGCATCCGCCAATAAGAAGCTGCCAGAACCACCGCATAAGGCTACTTTTTGAATATCTTTTTCTAAGGAAGTATATCTAATACAACCAGTTTGAAATACCTTTTTTACTTTTTTTAAAAATTCTCTAGGTGGCATCGGTACGTTAAATGTACCTATCATACCTCCGCCTATAGACTGGTTAATATTTGTAATTTCATAAATTTCATATGCTTTTTCTTCATAATAAGTAAATGAATTTAATTTTTTTATAATGTTGCTTTCTAAATGTTTATGATATATTACTTCTACTTTTACTTCATCTATATTTTCTTCACTTCCACCAGCATTCCCAACCATTGGATTACTACCAATTAATGGCTGAAATGTACCAACGCCTTCTGTATTAAAGCTGCAGTTGCTATATAAGCCGATTTGGCCTGCGCCTACTTCAAACAATCCCTCTCTTACTTTTTCTGCGTAATGCTGCGGCACATAAGTGCAAAATTTACGAATTGTATTTTTACCCGGTACCAATATTTTGCAATTTTGCAATTCCAATTTTTCTGCAATTTTGGCATTTACACCAGCCTGCATATTGTCTAAATTTGTATGGCAGGCAATTATTGCAATGTCGTTTTTTATTGCCATCACTACCACCCTTTCTACATAATTTGCTCCTGTAATACGTTTTATACCTTTAAAAATGATTGGATGATGACAGATTATTACATTATTTTTTTGGTTGATAGCTGCTTGTACCACCTCTTCTGTGCAGTCTAATGAAATTAATATACCACTTACCTCTTGGTTTTTATTACCAACCAACAAGCCAACATTATCATAGCTTTCTTGGTATGCCACCGGAGCTAGCTGCTCTAATGCCGCTACTACATCGTTTACAATTACTTTCATATGGTAAAGATAAGATTATTTAAAACCAAATTCCGCATTAGAAATCCTTAATAGATGTAAGTATTTGTACATTTTTTTATAAGGTTGCATTCGTAATATGAATAAATTCTAAATCGGGGTAATCCCAAATAACTCGTTTGTATTTTCGCACTTCAAATCCAATCGTGTAATTTGGACTACATTGTATTTTGTTGGTGATAAAAACAAAAAGTCGCAGAACTTTGGGGAACAACTGCGACTTTTTAGGGAATAAAAGAAAAACTAATTTCTTGCAAATGATATTAATACCTAGCTCTTTCTCTTTCTTTAAATCGATATCCAATTCCTAATTGCAAACTAGGTACACGGAACATTTTTTTACTCATTTCTATTGCAGATTGTGTACCGCTATTATCCCATAAATTTTGGGTTATTCTAAAATCTACGTATAAATTTGGATGAAAATCGTAAGAACCTCCCACAACATACCCAATACCAAATCGGCTTTGGAAATCGGTGGATTTATAATAAGTGCTTTGAGAACCTGGATAAGCGTATGCTGCGCCTAACGGTAAAATTATTTCTTTTTGTTCTGTAAAAGATTTGGAGTTATTTACGGTATTCATTTTTAGTCCATAAGATAAATTAACACCACCATATAATCCAAAATCTCTACGATTATATTGCAATAAAATTGGCGCTTCAAAACTATATATATGTTTAAAATTGTAATTTACTCTTGTGCTGTCTAATTGATAAGAATATATATTACTTAAACCATCCGTAGATATTTTTACATTTTGGTTGGTAATAGTAGTTTGATAATCTTTAATACCATATCCGCCATTATTGCGATAATAAAAGCCTAGATGCGGAATTAAGCTTAAATTTTTACCAATCTGAATCATCAAATTTGTACCAGTTTGAAAGCCGCCAAAATCGTGTTCTGTATTAAAAAAACTACCATTGATTCCCGCAAACACACCTGGATTTACTTCTAACTTCTGATTAAATATTTTGATATAACCCAAGCGCTTAGTGGTTTCTACCATGTTTTCCATAGCTTTTTGAGCCCAGTTGGTAGTGGAAGCATTTGTTTTAGGCTTAGCATCTGTTTTAGTTACCTCTTCTTTTTTATCAGTAGTTGCAATATTATTTGCTAAAGTAATTGTATGATTAGATTTAGCTATATTAGTGTTGGTAACATTTTCTGAAATAGTATTAGATGTTATCCCTATATTACCTTCTATCTTTTTAGATTTTTTGGCTGGTGTAGCAGATACTAATTTCTTATCGTTAAATTCTTCTGCTGTTTTATAATTACGTTTAAGTATTTCTTCCTCTTTGTTTTCTGCTGCTACAAGCTTTGGTTTTCCAGCATCTGCTAGGGCAACTTTTTTATACTCAATTTTTTCTTTTTCCATCAAACCATCCTCTGTTTTAATGCTAGAGATTATTTTGTTTATAATAAAAATTGAATCCGGAATTTTAATGGGAGCTAATGTATGATCAGCATCTGCATAGCTAGGGAGTATTGGTTGATTAATGGTTGCTATTTTTTCTAATTTGTAAAATTCAGATTTTACCAAATTGGCACTTGTTATATCATTTACATTATAATTGTTACTTGGTATAATATTAGGTAATTGTGTATTTTGCTCGGCAAAAATCATCCTATTATTAATAGTTGTATTATTGTTTAGATTATCAGTATAATTAGTAGTTTTTATATTTTGATTGCTTAAATTAGTTTTAGATATGCTATTTCCTGCAGATATACCATTTTTGGTTTCAGTATTACTAATTATTTTGTAAGTATTATTAGAATGATTATTTGCAATTTTAGAAATAGGTTGTATATTTTCTGAACTAGCTTTATTATTTTCAATATTTGCGTTACTAGCAATATTGCTATTAGTTTGATCTGCAGAATTATTTGCAACAACTGGTGAGGCATAGCTGTTTGCTTTTGATTTTATTACTTTATCAGCATTTGTTGCCAAATGCTTTTCTGTTTTATTAGAAGCAATAGATCTTTTATGGAAATAATGATATGTGCCAGATCCAAAAAGCCCTAAAGCAATTAATAACGCGCCAAAAAGCCAAAAAATACCACGTTTTTTATCGTCGTCTTCTGCTTTGGCATACGGATTTTTTCCGTCCAGCATTCTATCCATGTTAGCCCAAGCACCTAAATTTAGCTGCTCTTGACCACCTTCCAATGCTTGCCTCACAAGCATATCTATGGAATTTTTACTTTGCATGTTTTATTTATTTAATTGTTCTAATTTTATTTTTAATTGTTTTCTAGCTTCGAATAGATGCCACTTACTAGTACCTTCACTTATATTCAATTGTTCGGCAATTTCTTTATGGCTAAAGCCTTCCATTGCATACATATTAAATACAGCTCTGCATGTTTCAGGCAAAGCTTGCACTAGTTTTATAATATCATTGTAAGCAAAATTGCTAGCCGGATTAATTTCCAACACCACATCTTTTTCTACTAATACCGTTTTTTCCATGTATTTGATGTTTTGACGAATATAATCGCTTAAACTATGAAATATAACTCTGCGCACCCAACCTTCAAAAGAGCCTTCGTATTTATAACTTTCTATTTTTTGGAACACTTTTAAAAAACCATTATTCATGATTTCTTCAGCAAGTTGGTATTTATCGTGGTTAATATACCTTCGCACCATACTCATCATTTTGGGATATAATAGCTTATACAACTTTTCCTGGGCAACACGATTCTGCTGCACGCATCCTTGAATGATGTCGTGCATATCTGCCTCTACGTGAATGTTATTATATGCCAAAGCTATCCCCAATTTTTATGACATGTTTATAGCGCTTACATGTGCTCGCATGTATAAAGACGCCAACAATGTTTTATTGGTTGGGTAAATATATTGAAATAATTGAAAAGTTGCAGAATGATTGTTTTGGACATAAAAAAACCACGCTAAAAGCGTGGTTTTAAATAATTATTACCAGAAATATTAGTTCACACTAAATTTACCTGATTGGTTTTGACCATCTGCTATAAATGTATAGATATACATTCCTTTTGCAAAGCTAGTTACATCTAAATTAAATTTAACTGCATTGTTTACACTGTTTAATTCTTGTGTTTTTACTACTTGACCCATTGTATTTGTAATTTGTAGTTTTACATTTTTTGGATTAGTAACAAATTCTGCAGAAAATATTGCATTATTTGCAGCAGGATTCGGTAAAACATTGATATTAGCAATTGTTTTAGAAACACCATTAATAGATACAGCCCAAGCTGTTAAAGACTTAGCATGGTAAATTACATCTAAATGCTCAGAACTAAAAGATTTAGAATTAAATCCTTCAATTAAACTTGATGGATATAAATCTCCATTATCATTAGAAAACATTAATCCAGAGGTAGATAAATCGCCACCACCTGCAGAACCAGTTCTGTAAGTCATTAACTCACCAGCTGTTTCTTCATAAAATAAATGTAAATATCTATTCATACCATTTAAAGTATCCACATTTGGCACCCAAGTATCTCCAGAAAGGAATTTCAAAGAAAAACCAATATTTTCACCAGCATTTACTGCAATTGGGGTAGTTGGTACAAACATAAAATATTTGATTAAGTTTGTATCTGCTTGCACAAAATTGTAAGTTAATTCTGCTCTTAATGCAGCAGAACCACCTGCTTTAACAGCTGTAGTATCTACATTTAATGTTGGTCCTACATAAGAAGTATCTGTTGTAGAAGCGTAATAACTTGTTTTTAATTTAGGACCTAAAGTTCCAAATGATTGCCCGATATTATAATATCTAAATTGCGCATCAGGAGCTTGGCTTTTAACAATATCCATCACTAATTTATCGTTAGTTAAAGTAGGTTTGTCTTGAATGTAAGCACCGGCTACCCATATTGTATCTACCACATAAGCATCATTTAATCTAATTGCTTGATCACCTGCATTATTCCAAGTAGGGTCGTTATAAATTTGACTTGTAGGATCAAAAATATTATATACCATTCTATAATTTACATTATCTAACCCTGAAGAATATCTTTGTAAAATGGAAGAATCGTTCCAAGTAGGTACATAATGATAATTGTTAAATAAACCACTTCCTGCTTGTGTTTTACCAAAAGTGTCTAAAGAGTTTACGTAGCTATAATATCTACCAGCTGCAGATCTTGTTTTCTTAGCAGTTTCAATACGATTAAGTAACTCTGATTTAATATTTTTTGCATTAACTAATTTAGGGTCATTTGTAGCCTGCCCAATCTTTTTTTCTGTAAGAGAACTTTGTGAAAACACTAAACCTGTAATGCACAAACTCAAACCTGTAAGTAAAATCTTTTTCATTTTTTTTATTTTTAAATTTATAAAAGTAAAATTAAGGGATTATTAATAATAAATTATCATCTACATGTAAAATTTTATTCACTTTTCTAATATAAAGTATTCTTATTAATTTTACCAAATGCTAAATTTTGAAAATACAGAACATGCCTTTGCTTATAGATCTAACGGTGAACTAAAGCAAGCAAATTTTTTATTCGCAAGTATGAGAAATGCCTTTGTAACAAATATTGGTGTAAAATTTACTAACTGGGCATTTAAAGTAGGATTGCCTATTAGTGGCTTAATAAAAAAAACATTATTCAAGCAATTTTGTGGTGGAGAGAATTTAATGGAAGCTGGTGATACAGCGGAAAAAATATACAAATATGGTGTTGGTGTAATTTTGGATTATGGTGTAGAGGGTAAAGAAACAGAAGCCCAATTTGAAGAAACAACAATTGGTTTTATTGAAGCTTTTCAATTTGCTAAAGGCAAAAACCATATTCCATTTGTAAGTGTAAAAGTTACAGGATTTGCACGATTTGGATTGTTAGAAAAAATAGATGCGAAACAATCTTTAAGCAACGATGAGAAAGTAGAATTAGAAAGTGTAAAACAAAGATTAATTAGAATATGTAATGCTGCAAAAGATAGTAATACCATGCTTTTAATAGATGCAGAAGAAACTTGGATCCAAGACCCTGTAGATGAATTAGCATTAGAAATGATGCAAATTTTCAATAAAGAAAAAGTGATTGTTTTTAATACTTATCAAATGTATAGACATGATAGGCTTGCATACATGCAAGAAAATTTAAAAAGTGCTAAACAGCATGGTTTTTTATTGGGAGCAAAATTAGTTAGAGGGGCTTATATGGAGAAAGAACGAATGAGAGCACAAG
>Ga0114967_10003638_pt1 | contig 12616 bp, 8 predicted proteins | sample M_130628_MF_Meta_FD_92639 | JGI IMG/M metagenome (GOLD analysis project Ga0114967, IMG submission 92639) | Freshwater microbial communities from Lake Montjoie, Canada to study carbon cycling - M_130628_MF_MetaG | ecosystem: Environmental > Aquatic > Freshwater > Lake | place: Lake Montjoie... | reverse complement strand
GCGGCGGCTGCCCCGTCACGGATCGCGATCGGAGTCTCATCGAGGACGAGGTCGTTCCAGTATCGCCGCAGACGGGCCTCCACCTGCCGACGGGACGGATGGTAGAGCAGCTCCTCAACGGCCCGCAGGTTCGTGGCCGCCAACGGTTCGGCCTCCAACCATGACGTTTCTACGGCCGACGCCTGTCGCACGCTCGCCTCGCCACCGGCATCGTTGATGTCGATCGCTAGGAAGAAAGGCTCGTGGCGGACACGGGAGCCCCCGTCGAGACGCACACCTCGCCCTCCAACCATCGTGCCGCGATCCTGCGCCCCAGGCCGGAGCCGAGCGAGGCGATCGGGAAACGCCTCGAGCAGCGCCTGCATGAGGGCTGTCTCGGTATCTGCCGGAGGAGCCGCCTCCGGTGTGTCGACGAGGCCCTGCAACTGTTCGGCAGCCCGCAACACGTTGTGCGCTCCCCCGGGATGCAGTTCGAGGTCGGTTCGGCCCGGCGTCTTACCCTCATGAAAAGCCTCGATCGCTGCCACGCGATCCACGACGTCCGAACGAATTCGCACGGTAAGTCTGTCCCGCGGCCCCTGTCCACCATGGCCGCCCACGCGAAACGGATCCCGCTCGGAGAGCAACGCCGCGGCGATCGCCGCCTTGCGGAGCACGCCGTGTTGGACACCTGCCAGCAGCAGCCTGGCCAGCCGCGGATGCGCCGGCAGCCTTGCCAATGCAGCCCCCAGCGGCGTCACCCGGTCGTCTCCCGCCGCGGCGCCGGGCTCGATAGCGCCAAGCTGATGCAGGAGCCGCCGCGCATTCTCGAGGCTGTCAACGGGCGGCTGATCGAGCCATGGAAAATCACGGTGTTCACCAGCCGTGAGCAGGTGAAGAAGAGGTGCCGCGAGATCGCCACGGACCGCCTCGGGCACCTCCGCTGTAGGCCGCTGGTGGTGCGAGGATTCATCCCAGAGCCGCCAGCAGATGCCGGGGCCCGTCCGTCCGGCCCGCCCCGCCCGCTGCTCGGCAGAGGCCTGCGAGATCGGTACGAGCTCCAGCCGGGGCAGTCCCGTGGCCGGCGACACGCGAAGCTGCCGGGCGAGGCCGGAGTCGATCACGGCGGTGATCCCAGGAATCGTCAGCGAGGTTTCGGCGACGTTGGTGGCGAGGATGATCTTGCGGCGGCCCACGTCGGTGAGCACGCGGTCCTGCTGCTCCGGCGGCATGTCGCCAAAGAGCGTAAGCAACGCATGGCCCTGTCGGTCTGCTGCTGCGGACAGCTCCCGCTCACACCGCATGATCTCCCCCACGCCCGGCAGGAAGACGAGCACGTGGCCAGTCGTCGCGCGGAGAGCCTCTGGCACCGCCGCGGTGACCATGTCGACAAGGTCTCGTTGTTCGCCGCGACGCGAGAATCGCACCTCGACCGGAAAGAGCCGGCCGTGGGCCGAGATGATCGGGCACAGGCTCCCCGTTCCGGCGGGCTGATCGGCAGCTGTTGCCAGCAGCCGGGCCACCGGCTCTGCGGCGAGCGTGGCGCTCATCACGATGATGCGGAGGTCGGGCCGGAGTGTCTGGCGCACGCGGATCAACAGGCCGAGCACGAGGTCCATCTCGATCGTCCGCTCGTGAAACTCGTCGAGCACGACCGCACCTATTGAATCGAGCATGATGTCGCTGAGCAGACGGCGGAGCATGATGCCGGTGGTCTCGACGATGAGCCGCGTGTCACGACTTACTCGGGCATCGAAACGTACTTGGTAGCCAACCTCGCCGCCGAGCGGCACGTTCCGCAGCCGCGCTATCTGGTGTGCCACGGAGCGAGCCGCCAGCCTTCGGGGCTGCAACAGGATGAGCCGCGCCGGCGGCGGCAGGTCATCGAGCACCGCGGCCGGCACGAGCATCGTCTTGCCAGACCCAGGGGGAGCGGTGACGACCACAGCTCCGCTCCGCGACGCCGCGACGACGTCACGGAGAACAGCGGCCACGGGCAGATCGGCGGGCAGGAGTGGGCGTTGGGATGCGGTCATGGCGAGATGCCGACGATTCTAGCGGGCTATTTTCAACAAGAACACGACATCTGCCGTTGCGACTGACTGACGCCCTTCTGCAGTCTATTTACGCGTGATCCGAGGCAAACAGGAAGTTGAGGCAACGTTCATCGCGCTCAAGCAATTCAATGACGTCTGGCGTGAAACTGTTCGTGCACGCACTCCGCTTGATCGAATTTTTCACGGGCCGATAGACTTCTTCGGGAGAATCGTCACCAGGCGAAGCTGACAGGCCAAGGAGGGAATGCCATGCGTTCGATAGGTTCATGCGTGCTCGGATTCTGCCTGCTCGGCTGCAGCATCGCTGCGGGAGACGATTGGTCGCAGTTTCGCGGCGGCACGGCCCAGAGCCTGGCCTCGCACGCTACGGTGCCCACGCAGTGGAGCAATACCGATCACCTGGCGTGGCGGACTCCGATTCCCGGCGCCGGCTGGTCGCAGCCGATCGTCTCTGGCGGCCGGATCTTCGTCACCACTGCCGTCGGCCCCAAGGCCGACAGTCCCAGCGGCATGGGCGGCGTGATGTCGTTCTCCACCTGGGGAATGGCGTCGACGCCTACCGAACCGGTGCAATGGCGGGTCCTCTGCCTCGATCCGGCTGATGGGAAGATCCTCTGGTCGACGACCGTTGTCGAGGCGGTCCCGAAATTTGCCAAGCACGCGTCGAATACCTACGCCACGGAGACGCCCTGCGCCTCGGCCGACACGGTCTTTGCTTTCTTTGGCAGCACCGGCACCCTCGTGGCCCTCGATCGTGCTGGGATTGAACGCTGGCGTCGGAATTTCGGCCCGCAGCCGATCCAGAATCAGTTTGGCACCGGCTCGTCACCAGTGCTGCACCGTAATCCAGAGGGAGACCGGATACTGCTGCAGATCTACAACGAAGACTCTGCTCGACTGCACTGCCTCGATCCAATGACAGGCGCAGACATGTGGACGGTCGATCGTAATAAAGGGACCGCGTGGAGCACGCCCGTCGTCTGGACGAACAACGGCATCGCGGAGATCGTGACGGCGGGTCAGGGCAGCGTGATCGCGTATGGAATCGCCGATGGCAGGGAACGCTGGCGTCTTGGCGGGCTCGACACGTCATTCGCCTGTTCGGTCGTGGCCGATGCCGACGGCATCTACTTCGGCACCTCGAGCCCCGGCAGCAAGGCGCCTGTGTATGCGATTGCCAGCGGACACCTCGGCGACCTCACGCCCCCCAAGGGGCAGACCGCGACGGCCGCGGTGCTCTGGTCGAAAAACAAGAGCGGCGCGGGCATGCCCTCCCCCATTGTCGTCGACGACCTCCTCTACTTCTTCGGCGACAAGGCCGTCTGCTACGACAAGCGAACCGGCGAAGAGAAATACCGGAAGCGGCTTCCGGGAGGCACCACGGCTGTCGGCTGCCCACTGGTGATCGGCAACCGCATCTACCTTGTCAATGAGAAGGGCCGGACGGTCGTGCTGGAGGCCGGTCCAGAATTCAAGATTCTTGGCGAATTCTCGGTCGGGAGCGATGCAGAGGTCTTCTGGGCAACGCCCGCTGTCAGCGGTGATGCTCTGCTGATCCGATCATCGGACGCCATCTACTGCATCCGCTAGCGGTGTTGACGCGGCATCCGGCCCCGGTCGATACTTTTCCCGCTGCCGGTTTCCCACCTTTTGAACTCCTGCCTTACAGAGGACTCTGCGTTGACTCACGTAATCCACTCTGGTCGTCATCGGTACGCCTCCCAAGCAGTATCCACGAGAACTGGCTTTACCCTCGTGGAACTTCTGGTCGTGATTGCCATCATCGGCACGCTCGTCGGATTGCTGCTGCCGGCCGTCCAATCTGCCCGCGAGGCCGCCCGCCGGATGAGTTGCAGCAACAACATGAAGCAGGTCGGGCTCGCCATCGTCGGCTACGAGCAGGCCCGTAAAAGCTATCCGCAGGGACGGAATTTGCGTGAACAGACCGGGATTTCCTGGGGCTTCCTGCTGCTTCCATATCTCGAGCAGACGGCCATCTACAACGCCTACGACAAGACAGCCCGCGCCGACGACGACAAGAACATCGTCGCCATGCGGACGCCGGTGTCCAACTTCTTCTGCCCCAGCCGCCGCCCTCCGGCCGCTGATCGAAATTTTGACAACAACGACGCGCCACCTGTCGTAAAGGGTGCCGCAGCAGGCGGCGACTACGCCGCAAATGCGGGCACCTACTACAACTATCACTGGGAGTCCGATGCTCCCACCTTCGATCCGAAGTTGGGCGGCCCGATGCACACCTATTCGCGGGTGCAGTCGCGGCAGGTGACCGATGGCCTGAGCAAGACATTTGCCATGGGCGAAAAGCACATCCCCAAGACCACGTCCGGGTCAGCCGACATGATGCAGCACGACCAGGGCGACACGGCGTTCTTCGCGGCAGACACCCCCCTGACGATCTTTCGCGATACCGCCCGCGGCATCGCCGACGGTCCATCCGACCTCAATCCCCGCAAGTACGGCAGCCTGCACCCTGGCGTGACGAACTTCGTGTTTCTGGATGGGCATGTGGAGCCGATCAGCAGCGACGCCGATACGACCGTGCTGCGGTGGTACTGCACAGTTGGCGATGGCAACGATCCGACCGCTCCGACCGATCCGGGCGATTCCACGCTGGATCCCTGATTCAGGGCGAAACGCCCAGGCGTTGGGTGCCGCTGTTTTCCAGTGGATCGCGAAGGACCGGCATCACCCAGTGGATGGGCAGGGGCAATCTCGCGGTTGTTCGCGCAGGGGCATTGCGATTGAGGTAGGCTGTGGTGTTCCCTCCCCCCGCCTCTCTCCAGCCCCCCTTCCTCCGCCAGACTAGGCCTTCATGACTGATTCCAAGCCCGATCGCAGTCCCGCGTCTTCCCCACCGGATGATTCCCGCCCAGGACACGTGCCGTTTGCCTCCTTGGGGCTCTCCCAGGAAGTGCTCAAAGCCGTGGCCCAACTCGGCTTCGAGGAAACGTCACCGATCCAGTCGGCAGCCATTCCGCTGATCATGTCCGGCCGAGACGTCGTCGGCCAGTCGGAGACGGGTTCGGGGAAGACCGCGGCCTTTTGCATCCCTGCCATCGAGAAGATTGACCCGGCCCTGAAGGCCACTCAGGTGCTGATCCTCACCCCGACGCGGGAACTGGCCACGCAGGTGGCTGACGAGGTGCACAAACTCGCGGCTTTTCGTCGTGGCGTCAATTCTGTGGCGATCTACGGTGGCGCTTCGTACGAGCGCCAGTTTGCCGAACTCAAACGCGGAGCGCATGTCGTCGTCGGCACGCCGGGCCGGCTTACCGACCACATGAATCGCGGCACGCTCGATCTCACGAAGATCCGCATGCTGATTCTCGACGAAGCCGACAGGATGCTCGACATGGGCTTCCGCGAGGATATCGAGAAGATTCTCGCTGCCGCCCCGGAGGGCCGGCAAACGATCTTCTTCTCCGCCACCATCTCGCCGCAGATCCAGGCGCTCGTCCGCGGCCACTCAAACGACGCGGCCACGATCAAGATCGCACAGAAATCCGTGAGCGGTCCGCCACTCGTGGATCAGGTCTATCACGAGGTTCGGCATCATGCGAAACTCGACGCGATGGTCCGCGTCATCGACTTTCACGACGTGAAGAGCGGTGTCATCTTTTGCAACACGCAGCGGATGGTCGATGAATTGGCCGACGCGCTCATCGGCCGAGGCTACTCGGCCGAGCGACTGCACGGTGGCATGGCACAGGCCCAGCGAACTCGCGTCATGCAGAACTTCAAGCGGGCCGCTTTCGCCTTCTTGGTCGCGACCGACGTGGCCGCGCGTGGCATCGACGTCAATGATCTGGAACTCGTCGTCAACTACGATCTGCCCTACGATGCCGAGGACTACGTGCACCGCATCGGCCGCACGGGTCGGGCTGGAAAGAAGGGCAAGGCAGTGACGCTCGTTTCGGGGGCGGCGATATACAAACTGCAGTCGATCGAGCGGTTTCTGAGGACGAAGATCCGTCGGGAGCAGGTGCCGTCACTGGCAGCGGTCGAGGACCGTCGTTCCGACGCCCTCTTCGACAAGATCACGGCGACGCTCGAAGGGGGCGACTTTGCGCGACGGGCCCCGCTGGTGGAGCGACTCCTCGAACAGGGACACACGCCGACCGACGTCGCCGCGGCGATCCTGCACCACTTCGCGCCTGCCAGCCAGGAGGCTGTCGACACGGAACCCGTGCACAGGCCGGAGCATCGACGGCCGAACGACAGGGGTGACCACCGCGACCGCGAGGAACGACGGCCCGGCCCCGGTGGCAAGTATCCGAAACCACGGAAGTTCGCCCCCGTGAACGGGCCGCGATTCGGCAAACCGCACGGCGGTGCCAAAAAGAAGGGAAAGCCGCCTGGAGGAAAGCCGGGAAAGTGACGGCTGTCCGACGCTGAATGCTTTTGCCAGCGAACCATCTCTCGCCGGGGTCCGTAGAAGAAGTATCAGGGAGTGTTTCGATGGTTGCACACTGGCAAAAACCCGTCTGGCTGGTCGTGGCGTGCGCGGCATTCGTCGCTCAGGTCGCTCCCCAGGCACGGAGCGGAGACTGCGACCGCAGTTGCTGTGCGGCCCAAGGGTCTGATTGCTGCGCAGTCGCGTTCGTGCCCCCGCCTTCGGCCAATCGGGTTGAGCCAGCGGACACCGCGACCAACTGCCCACTCTGCGCAGCCCCCGTGAGCGGTGGCCCAGCCCACGCCGCCGAGTCGCCATGCCACTGCCAGTTGGATGCGAGGCAGGATCAGTCGCTCGCGGTGCACGATGCCAGACCATCGCAGAGAGACGACCTGCCTGTGTGGGGCGAGGTAGCGGATTCAACCTCACTTGGAGCCTCTCATGGGCTCGGCGGCAGCCGGACCTATGTGGTGGCGTCACGATCCATTCCGATCCGGCCTGTGCGGATCCTCTACGGCGTCTGGCGGAACTGAATCGGCCATTGAACCGTGCCTCCCCGTCCGTGGGCGTGAGCCCGAGGGACGGAGTGGCACGTGCGGTGGCTTTCCCACGCTCACATGTCGTGACGTGAGTGATCGATTCAATGTTCCCATGACAAGGATACTTCCCATGAACAGTCTGATTCTCTTGGCGGCACTGGCCCTGGTGCCCTTCGTGCCCGCGACCGATAGCAGCCGAAACGTCGGCTGTGGAAAGTGTGACTGCTGCGGCTGCTGCGAGACGGCTCGTTGCGAGTGCACGAGTTGCACCTGCGTCTGCTGCGTCGAGGAGTGCCTGCCTGCTAGCGTGAAGGCAGAGCAAGCGGCCTGCTGCGGCTCGGGATGCTGCAGCAAGTAGCACCCGACTGGTATGCCGTGTGATCGTGTGTGGCGGCGGGGGACGAACGTCTCCCGCCGCCTTTTTCCCACGGACTGCTTCCATGACACAGCGGGCTGCCACGACTGTGGTTCTACTGTAGTCTGCTGCTTCCTCAGGAGTATTTCCCGCCCATGGCTACAGATCCCATCTGCGGCATGACCGTCGACGAGAAGACCGCCCGCAGCGCGGTTCGAGATGGCGTCACGTACTATTTCTGCGCCGAGGGCTGCCGCCGAAAATTCATGGGCGACGTTGACGTTCTGACGCCATCGGTCCCCGCCGCCACGCGGCATCCATCCCCCGGCCGCGCGGACGTTCTCTCCATCTGTCCGATGCACCCTGAGATCGAGCAGGTGGGCCCCGGATCCTGCCCGAAGTGCGGCATGGATCTGGAGCCGAAGACTCTGCAGCCCGATGCTGGCGAGGATGATCCCGAGATGCGCGGCATGGTCCGGAGGTTCTGGGTGGCCGCAGCGCTCACGCTGCCCGTGTTTCTCATATCGATGCTCCCGATGCTGGGCTTGCCGGTGGATCGTTGGCTGGGGAGGACGGTGGAGCCGTGGGTGCAGTTGGTTCTCACCACTCCGGTAGTGCTCTGGGCCGGATGGCCCTTCTTCGAGCGGGGGTTCCGGTCGATCGTGACCGGTCATCTCAACATGTTCACGCTGATCGCCATCGGCACGGGTGCCGCCTATCTCTCCAGCGTTGTCGCCATCCTGTTCCCTGCGATCATCCCGCACCAGTTCAAGCACGGCGGCGTCGTGCCGATCTACTTCGAGGCTGCGGCAGTGATCATCACGCTGGTGCTGCTCGGACAACTGCTTGAGCTTCGCGCCAGGAGTCGCACGGGGGCCGCCATCCGCGAGCTCTTGACGCTCGCCCCGCCCGTGGCCCGAGTGGTCTGTCATGGGGAGGAGCGTGAGGTGCCGCTCGACGAGGTTCGTCAAGGCGACGTGCTGCGGGTTCGACCCGGTGAAAAGATCCCCGTGGACGGCCGGTTGTCGGAAGGTGACAGTTCGGTGGAGGAGTCGATGATCACTGGCGAGCCGATGCCGGTGGAGAAGCGGGTCGGCGATCCGGTGATCGGGGGCACCCTCAACCAGACTGGCTCGTTCCTGATGGTCGCCGACAAGGTCGGGGCGGACACGGTGCTGTCGCGGATCATCGGCATGGTGGCCGAGGCGCAGCGCAGTCGGGCGCCGATCCAAAAGGTCGCTGACGCCGTTTCTGGCTATTTCGTTCCCGCCGTGCTGGCGATCGCGATCGTCACGTTCCTCGTCTGGGCCATCGCGGCGCCGGAGCAGCCACCACTGGCGTGGGGCTTCGTCAACGCCGTCGCCGTGCTGATCATCGCCTGCCCGTGTGCGTTGGGATTGGCGACGCCGATGTCGATCATGGTTGGCATCGGCCGGGGGGCGAGGGAGGGCGTGCTCGTCAAAAACGCCGAAGTTCTCGAGCGGCTCGAAAAGGTCGACACCGTGGTCGTCGACAAGACGGGCACGCTGACGGCTGGTCGCCCCACGCTGACCGAGTGCATTCCGGTCGTATCCATGACCGACAATGATCTTCTGCGAACCGCCGCAAGCGTCGAACAAAACAGCGAACATCCGTTGGCCCGTGCGATCGTGGCAGGTGCAAAGGCGCGGAACATCGCGGTGCCGACGGTCACCGACTTCGATTCCGTGACCGGCGGCGGCGCCCGCGGGAGCGTGGAAGGACGGGAGGTTTTGATCGGCAAACGGGCATGGCTTGCCGAGGAGAGCGTTGAGGGCCTGGCGGCCCTCGACGACCGGGCCGATGCGATTCAACTGCAGGGCCGCACCGTGATGCATGTCGCCGTCGACCGGCGGCTTGCCGGCCTGATCGCAGTGTCGGACCCCATCAAGGAATCGACTCCCGAGGCGGTGCGCAGCCTCCACGCACTTGGTCTACGGCTGATCATGCTCACGGGTGACAGTGAGCAGACCGCCCGCACGGTCGCTACTGGGCTGGGGATCGACGAATTTCGCGCCGGAGTGAAGCCGGAAGGGAAGCATGCAATTGTTCGGGCATTGCAGGCGGAGGGCCGTGTGGTGGCGATGGCCGGTGACGGGATCAACGACGCGCCGGCTCTGGCCGCGGCCGATGTCGGCATTGCCATGGGCACCGGTTCCGACGCCGCCATCGAGTCGGCTGGGGTGACGCTGGTCAAGGGTGACCTCAGGGGGATCGTGAAGGCGATCGACCTTAGCCGTCACACGATGTGGAATATCAGGCAGAACCTGTTCTTCGCGCTGGTCTACAACGCGCTGGGAGTGCCGATCGCCGCGGGGGTGCTCTATCCGCTTTCAAGCCATCTGCTTCTCAACCCAATGCTCGCCGCGGCCGCCATGAGCCTGAGCTCCTTATCGGTCGTCGCCAACGCGCTGCGGCTACGATCGATGAAGATGGGCTCGTAGCAGATCAGAGCAGAGCAGGGTGAATTCGTAATGACGTGACTCGGTGCAGTGTGCTCCTAGTCGACTCGGTACGTCGGGTAGTCGGTATAGCCGGTGGCACCGACCGGCGAATACCACGTCGCCATGTCGGCTGGCTGAGCCAACGGCCAACCATTTGTGATCCGTTCGACGAGATCCGGATTGCTGATGTAAGGGCGTCCAAACGCGATCAAATCAGCGAGCCCGCCAGCGATGGCCGCCTCCGCCGACTCCTGCGTGTAGCCGCAATTGCCAATGAGCGGTCCACGATAGACGCCGCGAAAATCCGTCAGCGTCATTGGCTCGCCGAGCCTATGAAAGCCGAAGGCCAGGCCATCCATGACATGGAGGTACGCCAGACCAAAGGCATCGAGTTGCGTGGCCACGAAGGTGAACTGTTCACGGTAGTCGGGCGAGCCCATGTCGTTGAACCCGCCATTTGGGGCGAGGCGGACACCCACGCGACCGGGAGGCCATTCGGCTGATACTGCCTCAACGACCTCAGCCAGGAGGCGGAAGCGGTTCCCGACGCTGCCACCGTAGCGATCGGTACGGTGATTCGTCTTTGACTGCAGGAACTGGTCAATCAGGTAGCCGTTGGCGGCATGGATTTCGACGCCATCGAATCCTGCCGTCCGGGCCCGGGCGGCGGCATGACGATAGTCGCCGACAACACCCGGAATCTCGGCGATATCGAGTGCTCGTGGCGTCTCGTAAGGCTGTTTGCCCTGCGGCGTGTGGATGCCGTCACCGGCGATCGGGATCGCCGAAGCCGACACGGGCAGCCGTCCGCCGTGGAAGCTCGAATGCGAAGCCCGGCCCATATGCCACAGCTGAAGGAAGATCCGGCCACCTCGGGCGTGGACAGCATCGGTGGTGAGCCGCCAGCCCTCTGCCATCGCGTCGGTGTAGATGCCAGGAGACTCAAGCCAGCCATTTGCCTGCTCGGAGATCGTCGTGGCCTCGGAGACGATGAGCCCCGCGGCACTCCGTTGGCCGTAGTATTCCGCCATCAGGGCATTGGGAACGCGGCTGGCGCCGGCCCGCGACCTGGTGAGCGGCGCCATCACGATGCGGTTTCGCAGCGGGATGTCACGGAGTTGGAACGGCTGAAGGAGTGGCGACGGAGTCATCGTGTATTCCGGGGTTGAACGATCGAGATACGGCGACGCCCACCTACAACGCGCGGCGGTGCTTCTTAGGCAGTCGCGATGCTGGGGCCGGGGCCGTCGCTGCGGCTGCTGGCCTGCCCTCTGCCTGCGTTGCTTCGCTGCGGGGTCGACGCGATGGCTGAGATCCCTGGCGTGGCTGCTGCCCGCCCGGGGAACGACGGCCGCTGGTGCGTCCCCCCCTGCCCCTCGGAGGGCCGCCCTGAGGTCCGCGTCCCTGTCCGGAACGGGCACCACCGCGGTGCGACTCACGTGGCTCGCTCCCGGGCTCCACGTGCGGCAGTTCCGGCAGATCGTTGCGGACCGGGATCGACTTTCGGAGCAGTCGCTCGATCGCTTGCAGCCGCGGTCGCTCCTCGTGGTCGCACAGGGAGACCGCCTTGCCCGTCATGCCCGCCCGGCCGGTGCGGCCGATGCGATGCACGTAGGTTTCCGGCTCGTGCGGGAGTTCGAAGTTGACGACGTGCGACACGTTGTCAACGTCGATGCCGCGGGCCGCGATGTCGGTGGCGATGAGCACCGGAGGATGCTGCGACTTGAAAGCCGCCAGCGCCCGTTCTCTGGCATTCTGGCTCTTGTTGCCGTGAATCGCCGCTGCGCGAATGCCAGCCTTGTCGAGATCCCGCTGCAGCTTGTCGGCACCATGCTTGGTTCGCGTGAAGACGATCACGCGGGCCATTCCCTCGTTCGAGAGCAGGTGCACGAGCAGGTGCCGCTTCTGACGTTGCGGCAGGAAAAAGACCGCCTGCGCCACCGTCTCGGCAGGGGTCGACTGCGGCGTGGTCTTCACCTCCAGCGGGTTGCGGAGCATCGAATCGGCGAGTTGACGAACTTCGCTCGGCAGTGTGGCCGAGAAGAAGAGCGTCTGCCGCTCCCGCGGCAACATGCCGACGATCCGGCGAACATCGTGGATGAAGCCCATGTCGAGCATGCGGTCGGCCTCGTCGAGCACGAGGAATTCCACGGTTCGCAGGTCGACAAACTTCTGTTGCACGAGGTCGAGAAGCCGTCCTGGCGTTGCCACCAGCACATCAACGCCCTTGCTCATCGCAACTTCCTGGGGCCGCTGGCCGACGCCGCCGTAGATCACGGCCGACTTCAGGTGGGCGTGCCGTCCATAAACGCGGAAGCTCTCATGGATCTGGCCTGCCAACTCACGGGTCGGTGCCAGCACGAGCACGCGGCATCGACGGTTCTCCCGTTCCCGTGGGTTCGCCATCATCCGCTCGATCAGCGGCAGCGCGAAGGCGGCTGTCTTGCCGGTGCCAGTCTGCGCGCAGCCGAAGAGATCCCGGCCGGCGAGTACGTGCGGTACCGCCTTGGCTTGGATCGGTGTCGGCACGGTGTAGCCCTCAGCATTCAGCGCCTTGAGCACCGGTTCAGTCAGTCCCAAACTCTCAAACGTCGTCATATTCGATTCCTGTGGACAAATGTGTTGCTCGGATCCGCATACGGCCCGTCGGTCGCGACAGACGCGGTAAGCGCAGGGACCGCGGGACGAACCCACGGCACATCCATGCCACGTCAGCCAACACGATGTTGGCCAAGCCGATGGCAATCGGCCCCGTTTCCCATTCCTGGGACGCACCGAACCCGACGGCTCACGACTCCCGAGCCCGCCAG
>Ga0114967_10003637_pt1 | contig 12623 bp, 8 predicted proteins | sample M_130628_MF_Meta_FD_92639 | JGI IMG/M metagenome (GOLD analysis project Ga0114967, IMG submission 92639) | Freshwater microbial communities from Lake Montjoie, Canada to study carbon cycling - M_130628_MF_MetaG | ecosystem: Environmental > Aquatic > Freshwater > Lake | place: Lake Montjoie... | reverse complement strand
GGACACAATAGGATTTTCTGCAATGCCTGCCGGAAGTAGAATTTTAGATTCAATTAACGTTAACAGCTTTTCAGGTATTGGAAGTCGTGCTACTTTTTGGGCTTCGGATTGGAACAATAATATTATAACCATTAACCTTAATAACAGCAGTTCTAATGTAATTGGTGATGGAGTTTATATGCCAAATTGGGGATTGTCTGTTCGATGTGTTAAAAATTTGTAGTTTTTTTAATATGAAAGCCTACCGAATAATAGTATTCGGTTAAATAGTTATAAAGATTTTATTAAGTGAAGCATTTGTCTTTGAAAATCTTTTATTCTTAATTTATTATTTGCTTTTTTCAAATGGAAAACTGATGATCTTTTAAACTGTATAAAACATAAACAGCAAACTGTGGTAGTTTCATAAAAATTATTTTGTGGCCCATTGAAAAATGAAAACCTGATTTATTATTATCACTAAAAAAGAAAGGAAGCCAATTAGCTACCTTTCTTTTCTTTTTATATCCCGCCACATAGTAGAAAATCTCGTTGCACTCGATTTACACTATGTAGCGGTGAGGCGTGCCGAAGGCTCTACCTCACCGCTCCCTCTCCTGCCCCGATAGCTATCGGGGTCGAACCAAGAACTATTTGTATTGCTCTTTTAACTTTATTATTATTTCTGGATATGATATAAGATTCTCAATATACTTTTTTGACTTCATTTTTTTAATCTGTCGTTCTATGTAATAAGCCTTTTCACTTGAAAGTCCATCTATTGAAAGATATAAAACCCATGGAAGACCTCTCGATGTAAAAGCATCTTTATAATGCAAATTATTATGTTCTATAAGTCGTTTAGGAACATCATCAGTTGTTCCGATATAAAATCTATCGAGTTTAGTAGAATAAAGAATATAAACGGAATAATTCATACTAGTAGAAAAAGAAAGAGGTCAGTTATTAGCTGACCTCTCTACTTCACCGCTCCCTCTCCTGGACTCGAACCAGGGACCCCATGATTAACAGTCATGTGCTCTAACCAGCTGAGCTAAGAAGGAATACTCTTCTCTTTGCCTGACAAGGAGAAGAACATCGTTTCCGGCTCATGCTATCCCGAGGATAACTCTCAGGACTAAAACACGTGTTTGGGTGGGAACTAAGTTGTAGTATTAAAGAACGAACATTTCTACAACGGACGGCAAAAATACACCTAGGTTTTTAATTAACAAAATGGTTTGTACTTATTTTTTTAAAAAGCTGGTTTTTAGATGTTTGGATTTACTACGACTCTGTTTATTATCTCATTTTGCTAATTCTCCTAGTATTTACTCCTCAATCTAATAATTATCTGTTTTTTTGATAAATCAAAAATCATTTTTATATCCGTAAAAGTTTCATGCATTGAATAGAACACTTTTCACGCATAATGAATTGAGCGTTTGTTTTATTTTCGTACTTCCAAAACAACATTCACAATGAAAAATAAGTTATTTCTTCTTACTGGTATTTTATTATTTTGCCTTTATTCTTTCGGGAATCCTACTCTTAATGATAACTGGAAAAATGGTTTTAATGCCCCTGGTGTAGATGGCACAGTTTGGTCAATGGCTACCGACTCACCCTATGTATATGTGCTCGGTACTTTTACCAATATCACTGGAAGCTATAAGTCGCCACGCATAGCTCGCTTTGATGGAAGCTCATGGTCTGCTTTTCCTGATACGGTAAACATGCCCTATAACGGAAGAGTAATTAAAGTGCGTAATGGAGTAGTATATGTTTTATCTGATGGATACGTGTATCGATGGAATAATACCTGGAGTATAATCGGTAGTGCTGCGGGCTATTCTGTATTTGATTTAGATTTTGATGCCGCAGGAAATATTTATGCTGTAGGGAATTTTCCAACGATGAATGGTGTCACAATAAATGGTGTGGCTAAGTTTAACGGGACTTCATGGTCAGGTTTAGGAACAGGAGTAGCTAATGTCACAAGTAATTATCCATTTTCTGTTAAAGTAATTGGCACTTCTGTTTATGTAGGTGGAAACATGACAAGTGTAGGTGGCCTTTTATGCAGCGGTTTTGCTAAGTGGAATGGCTCTTCATGGTCTATACCGAATACAGCTGGTTATGCCATTGGCGGTTCTGTTTACATGACAAACATTAACAATGATCTTTATATTGCTGCTAATGCAAGTTTTCAAGGTGGTACGTGGCAAAATGGAGTATTCAAGTATAACGGTAGTGCCTTTACCCGTTTAGGTAATTACTTTGACTCACCAATAAATAATATTACCAACTACAACAATAACATTTACATTGGCGGAAATTTTAATACCTGCGGAAACACACCAATCAATAAAGTTGGTAAATGGAATGGTAGCACTTGGTCCAATGAAGGGGCAGACTTAAATATGGAAGTATCGTCAATAGAAGTTAATAGCTTTTGTGAGTTAGCTGGTGGTTACTATAGTGGATTCCAAGGTCCATATGATTATCACAATGTTGCTATCAGAAAAAATAATACTTGGTTACCGACAGGCAACGGAATGAATGGAAATGTAAATGCTGTTTTGGTCCATAACGATACCGTTTATGTAGGAGGCGCTTTTACACAAGCTGGTGGAACTATCGTAAACAAAGTTGTGAAATGGAACGGAGCTCAGTGGGATACTTTACAAAGTGGATTAATCATTAATAACATCAATGATTTAATTTTTTATCAAGATAATTTATATGCTGGTGGAGACTTCACCAATCCATCTACGTTGGGAGGAGTGTATGTAATGAAGTGGAATGGATCTTCATGGGTAGAAGTTCCCAACGGTGTTAATTACAGAGTGTATTCTTTAGAAGTTTACAACAATGAATTATATGTGGGCGGCGATTTCTCCGCGATTGGCTCTGGACCTGCCAACAATATTGTAAAATATAATGGCAGTACGTGGATTCCTATTGGTGGTTTTACCAACGGACTTGTACGTGATATCAAATTTGATTCGAATGGAATTTTATATGCAGGTGGAGTATTTACTACTATTGGCGGAGCCGCTGCAAAGCATATTGGAAAGTATGATGGAAATGTTTGGTCGGTTGTTGGATCAGGTGTAGATAACACAGTTACATGCATCGCTATTTCTCCAACCGATGAAGTTTACATCGGTGGATTATTTACGCTTGGATACAATATAGGGTTGATGTATCACATCGCAAAGTTTGATGGAATAAACTGGCAAGTAGTAGGCGGAGGGCTAGGTAATTTTTCATCGGTTGTATATGATATGGATTTTCATTGCAACGATTTATATGTTTGTGGTCAATTCAAAACAGCTGGAGTCGATACAGTAAACAATATCGTTAAATGGAATGGAAGTATTTGGCAAGGATTAGGCGCTGGATTAACTCAAGATACCACTGCAACCCCTTATGGCTTTTCAATGGACTTCCAGAATAATAATTTATGGATAGGAGGTAATTTTGCGTGGGCTGGAGGAAAGCGTGCGGATAAAATTTCAGGTTATGCAATCGATGGTGTTCCGTCGGTTGAAATTACCGCTGTAACTTCTTCAGGTTGTACAGGTGATACGCTTTTGTTTCAAGCAAGTGGTTATAACTTAGGATCGAATCCAACTTATCAATGGCTCGCGAACAATACTCCGATAGGTACCAATAGTAATTCATTTCAATCAAGCACACTCACTAACGGAACGGCATTAACGCTAATGGTTATTACCGACCCATCCTGCGGAAATGCAGATACGATTTATAGTATGCCGATAACTTTACTTTTAACACCACTTCAAGTTCCACTAATTAATCAAACTAATAATAATTACATAATCATTAATCCTGATGCCTTGGCGACCTATACTTGGCAGTTAGACAATTCAGGGACATGGGGGAATATTATTCCAACGGTAACAGGTATTAGTTATAATGCTATAAATGCAGGATTGTATCGCGTACGTGGCGATAAAGGTAGTTGCGCACGTTATTCTCAGACGGTGGTATCAACGGCTGTCAATGAAATTACAGGTGATTTGAATTTACAAATACATCCAAATCCTGCACATGATCAATTAACTATTCAGAGTGCGATGATTATTCAATCGCTCGAACTTTCTGATGCAACTGGTAAAGTAATTTATATGGATTCAAAAATATCCGAAGCAACTCCGACAATTAATTTAAACGGAATTTCGCCAGGAATTTATCTGATTAAAATTACTGATCAAAATAAAAACACGTACAGCAAACGTTTTATAAAAGGATAGCATTACGCTTTTGAGTTTCTTTTTTGCAACCAAGCATCTAAGCTATATTCACCTGGTCCTATCATAGCAATTGCAATAAACGCAATCATGTATAATAGCGAGTGTTCTCTTTCACCTAAGGGTTCACCAGCATGAGCTACAAAGGCAGCTACAAACATGGTAATGATTGCTGGTATAGACGCCCATCGAGTTTTAAATCCTACAATTAAAAAAATTGGCGCAAAAAATTCTCCAAGCACCGCTAATGCGAGTGATGTCTCCGTACCTAGTCGTAAAAAGTTGATAAATTTAATCTCTCCTCCTGCCATTAATTTTTCAAGTTTGTGCGTACCATGTAAAAGCATTAATGCAGGAATTCCTACTCTGAAAAGAGTATAGCCGTAGTTAGATAGTTTATTTTGTCCCATATTTCAATAATAACAAATTATCGTTTTACTTGTTTCCATTTTTCTTCAATAAATTCTCCGAAGCTCATCGAATTAATATCGGTGACCACCTCTTTACTACTATCTTGATTTTCGAATAAGCTGTATTTTTGATTAGCGAGCGTGGGAATTTTTGCATTGTAGGCAGGGTAATAAAACAGCACAGCCGACATTCTTTCTTTGCCACTCGAAACAACGCGATGCAAAGGAGAAATATATTCGCCATTAGTAAGCATCGAAAAATAATCGCCGCAGTTAACTGCAAGTGCCCCTTCCATAGGAGGAACTTCTATCCATTCTTTGTTATGAAATAATTCCAACCCTGTAACATGATGCTCTTGTAAAATCAAAGTAAGAAATCCCCAATCGGTATGCGCACTAGAACCAATACGATTCTGTTGATCTGGAAAATTATCGTTGGCTTTATGATAAGGAAAATAATGAAATAGTCGCATCATTGAAATTGTATCACCTCCCTTACAATAGTCGCCCAGATAATTTTCATTTTTAGTATAGCTGCTTGAAAAAGCGTGTGTCAATGATTCTGCTACTTCAACCATTTGCGTATATAATAACTGCATCTTCTTTTGCCAATCGGCAGGAATATTTTTACTCTCCGGCCAGCGATTGACAGCCTGTAACGAATTTTCCAATAGTTGATTGCTGGCCCATTGATAGCCATAAGAAAAAGCTTCTTTCACTTCGAGCGCATCGGATCCGCTTTCTTCTCCCATTGCAATATAACCACGTGCAATTCCTTGTTTCGAAATTTTTATGTTATTTTTTTCTTCGGATGATAAATCGAAAAACGCCTTCATATATTGAAGCATTTTAGTTTCATCAATACCATGATTGATTAAATAAAATATACCGAATGATTTACAAGCCTCATGAATTTGTGCGGCTACTTTTACTTTTTCAGAAGGATCATTCCCTAAGAATAGTTGAAGATCGATTACTGGAATCATTGTATTTGACATGAAACCAAAACTATGGAAATTAATTTGATCCACCGTAAGGCGGAGATAATGATTTGCTCCACCGTATGTCGGATTTGAGAATCTTTCTAACGATTTGAACCCAATTAGAAAATTGCAAAAATTATTTCTAACGAAATCGAAAAACCGATTGCCCATCCAACTCAATTATTTAACTTTGACTCCCGGAATAAGGTCCGAATAGTTCGGACTTCCCATTAAAAATTTATTGTTATGAGTCTTTTAGTCGTAGGAACCGTTGCGTTCGATGCCATTGAAACCCCATTTGGAAAAACAGATAAAATTGTAGGAGGTGCAGCAACCTATATCTCTGTATCTGCAAGTTATTTCAGAAAAAATATTAACCTTATTTCAGTAGTAGGAGATGATTTCCCGAATGCTACCATCGAAATGTTAAAAGAGAAAAGTGTCAATACCGATGGTCTTCAAATTAAAGAAGGAGAAAAAACCTTTTTCTGGTCGGGGAAATACCATGCTGATATGAACACGCGTGATACAATGGATACGCAACTTAATGTGTTAAGCAACTTCGATCCGATTATTCCAGAATCGTATCAGGATTGTGAGTATTTAATGTTGGGGAACCTCATGCCGGGCTTACAACAAAAAGTTATTAAAGGTTTAAAGAATCGTCCGAAGTTAATTGTATTAGATACTATGAATTTCTGGATAGAAGTAGCTTTAGCTGATTTATTAGATACCATGAAGCTAATCGACGTCTTAACTATAAACGATGAAGAAGCACGATTATTAACAGGAGAATATTCTTTAGTAAAAGCAGCTCGTAAAATTTTAACTATGGGCCCTAAATACCTAATCATTAAAAAGGGAGAGCATGGTGCATTATTATTCCATGAGAAAGAAGTGTTCTTCGCACCTGCATTACCGTTAGAAGAAGTATTTGATCCGACAGGAGCAGGCGATACATTTGCAGGTGGATTTATTGGTTATATTAGTTCTACCAACGATATCTCCTTTGAGAATATGAAGCGCGCTGTTATTCACGGATCAGCAATGGCTTCTTTCTGTGTTGAGAAATTCGGATTAGAAAGAATTGTAGGATTATCGGAAGATGAAATTGACGAACGAATTCAAGAGTTCGTTAACCTAGTACAGTTTGAAATTACTTTGGTGTAATTAATCAACCGAAATAAGAATGAAAAAGGGAATAAAATAATTTATTTCCTTTTTTTATAACCACTATTTTTAAAATGCTTATTTAGCGGTATAAAGTTCATTCACCATATCCCAATTAATTGTATTAAACCATGCAGTAATATAATCCACACGTTTGTTTTGATACTTCAAGTAGTATGCATGCTCCCAAACATCCAACGCTAAAATTGGCTTCCCCTTAAATTCTGAAACATCCATTAAAGGATTATCTTGATTAGGAGTAGATCCAATCTCTAACTTCCCATCTCGCACTACTAACCAGGTCCATCCTGAACCAAAACGCGCTTTAGCTGCTTCCGAAAATTTAGTTTTCATAGCATCGAAACTTCCAAACGAATTATTTATAGCCTCAAATACCGGTCCTTTCGGAAGTCCTTCTCCGTTAGGTTGCATTAACTGCCAGAATAATGAGTGATTATAATGTCCTCCGCTATTATTTCTGACTGCTGCTGGATATTTAGAAATGTTGCTTAACAATTCTTCGATAGACCCTGCTTTGATTTTATTATCCACACACGCTTTGTTTAAATTATCCACGTACGCTTTATGGTGACGGGAATAATGGACTTCCATAGTGAGTGCATCAATATGTGGCTCTAGCGCCTTGAAATCATAAGGCAACTTTGGTAATGAAAATTGCGTTTCATTATTGATTTTTTCTGCTAACGACTCCATTGGTGAAAGCTGAGAAGCAACAACTAATCCCGCAGTCGCTAATCCTGACTTCTTTAAAAAATTACGTCGGTTCATGAGAATATATTTTTATACTAATTGAATTAACACTTGATTTTTTTCTACCGCCTGCCCTGTTTTAACCAAGATCTTTTTTACAGTTGCATCAGCTAATGCTTTAAGGGCATTTTCCATTTTCATGGCTTCCAATATAAGCAATAAATCTCCTTTTTTAATTTCGTCACCTTCAGCAACAGGAATGTTTACTACGAGACCTGGCATAGGAGCTTTTAAATCTCCAATCTTTTGCGACGAGCCAGCGTCCATACCAAGCTTTTTAAGCAGTTCGTCGTATTTATCTTCGAGCTGAACGACTACCACCTTGCCATTAATTTTAAGCTGGTGCTTTTTGTTTTTTGCATCTGAAATAAGCACTTCCACGTTCATACTTTCACCCTTATAAATGATGTTGTAAGAATAAGGCCCTACTTGTTTTATATCGCCATTAAATAACTTATCATTGATTGAAATAGCACCTTCAGTCTTTTCTTCGACCGTAATCGCGGTAGCTTTATTGATGATCGCTTTCATATTGCGAATTTACTGTTAAATTATGTAATTAAAAATCGGATAGTTTTAACTACTCAGCGTTTATAAAACAATAATAACTTACATTTATACTGTTTCATAACTATTTTTACGCTGATGAATATTGGAAACCGCTTATTAGGATACTTTTTAGTGATTACGCTATTTGTAATTGCAGCTATTTCTTTAGAGGTAAACAAAGAGAAAATAACGCCTAAGGCTACAGAAGAAAAATCAATTATTGAGGCTGTTCTAAAAAGCAAAATAGATAGTTTAAAGGCTTTTGAAAACTCATTTAATGATTGCATAAAAGAATCTGTTCTAAATAACAGAACGGCTAATAATTACTATCAGAAAAAAATACTCCCTTTTGGTGGTAGTGTGTTTGTATTTAATAAGAAGGAAATTGTATACTGGTCTGATAATAAATGTCCGATTGATAGTATAAATTATAAATCGCTAATTGATGCAAGAATTAACAGAATAGGCAATGGTTATTACTTCATTAATAAAGCAACTAACCGCGATAAAGAAAGACAAATTGTTTATTGCCTTTTTGTCCGTTACGATTTCAATATTCAGAACCAATATTTAGAGAATAATTACAATTCCAATTTACAAATATGCAGCCACCATGCATTTTCAATAACGGCGCAGCCCAATACAACTTCTATTAATTATGAGGGTAAGCCGCTTTTTTATATATCTACAATTGATAGTAATGATGTGCATAATAAATCGATTGTGATTTTTATTCTTTACTTGTTTGCTTACCTATTATTAAATATTGCGCTAATCGATCTCACATTTGTTTTAGGAAAACGAAAGGGGTTTGATGGAGTTATTTCTGTGGCTGCACTATTCATTCTGCGCTATCTCATGATTATCTACTCATATCCAAAAGCATTTTACAATACTGATTTTTTTAGTCCTAAATATTACGCCAGTTCCAGCTTACTTAATTCACCACTCGATTTATTTTTTGGTGTCTTATGCTTACTTGCCTTGATGGTTTATCTTTATTCTTTGACCATAAAAGAAAATACAATTCGATTTTTTAGTAGGTGGAAAATTCTGAAAGGAAGCTTTCTGTATTTGCTTTTGCTGATTTGCTTTTCGTATTCTTATGAGATTAATTATTTGCTTAGCGGCTTAATTATTAGTTCGCAGATATCATTTAACTTCAATAATATTTTTGAATTAGATTTATATAGTCTGATTGGATTGTTTGTTATAGGAATTGTTTTTTCAGGGTTTTATTTTATCACAATTGCCGCCACTTACTTTATTAAACAATCTAAATTATCGCTAAAAATTGTATTTTTAAATTTATTAGCTGCTGCAGTAATATTTGGGACTCTGAATTATTTTTCCATTTTATTTTCTTTTTCAGACGTATATAGTGTTTATTCTTTCTTATTTTCCTTTTTATTGCTTTTGTTTATTTTTTATACCCGAGTGTTTTTAGGTAAAGAATATCGCCAAGAAGGTATCATACTGATTGTTTTAGGATTTTCTATTTACGCTACATATCAGATTTATTCATTTAATCAGATAAAAGAAGGTGAAAAACAACGATCCTTTGCAAATAAAATACATTCTGGTAAAGATAATATTGCAGATTACTTTTTTGATGAAATAAAAAGAAAAATAAAAACAGACAACCAAGTAATTCCATTAATTAAAAATGGAATCAGCTATGATGATTTGAACAAATATCTTTTGAATAAATACTTCAGTGATTATTTTTCAAATTACGATATCACATTTTATTTTCTTGATGAAAACAGTAATTGCTTGAATAAAAAATCTGAAGAATCTTTTGATGAAATAAAAAAAGAATATGTAATTCAGAATTCAGGGCTGTTGAATTATTCAGGTAAACTCGAGAAGCAAAAGCAATACGGAATAATTACATTTCCCTTAAATACTCTTGTTGACTGCTGTGTTATAGAATTTTCAAATAAACGAAGTAATGATATTGGTGGCTTCCCTGATTTATTAGTTAGCAATAATGTGATGGCTAATCAAACTACGAGCGACTATAGTTTCGCTCGATATAAAAACGGGAAACTAAATTATCAGTCTGGAACATTTAACTATTTTATCACATCTGCACCTTACGAGGAAGACATAAAAAAATCAGATGCGTTTTATAATAACGGATATTATCATATTATTTTAAAAGACAACAATGGTTTAACAATTATTAGTCGCAAACAAAAATCTCTATTAGAAATCATCACCTTTTTTAGTTATTTGTTTGCCTTTTTCAGTTTAGCGTATTTACTTGGATACGCAATTTATCATTTTTATAATAATGACTTTACCCTATCTACTAGCTATAACAACCGAATTAAATTCACTATTGTAGCTTTCGTTATTTTGACCTTGATTATATCAGGAGCAACAACAATTATTTACATCATAAACAACAACATCGAAAGTGAAGAGTTAGAATCGCAAGAAACAATAAAAGACCTTAACAATTACCTCGAAAATACTTTTGAAGATGCGAATTCAATCGAAAAATTAAGTGTTCAGGAAGTAAGTGAATTAAACAAACTGAACAAAACCATTCATACTGATTTTTCAATTTATAATCCAAAGGGATATTTAGTTTACTCTACTCAGCCGCGCATTTTTGATCAGGAATTGATTAGTCCGCTAATGAACAAAACTGCCTTTTTAAATTTGAAAACCCTGAAGCTCTCTGGATTTAATCAAACAGAAAATATTGGTAAGCTAGAGTATCGTGCATCTTATCGTCCCATTTATAATCGCAAAGGAGACCAAAGTGCATATTTAAACATTAACTACTTTTTTACGGAGAAACAAGTAAAAGCTGAGATTAGTAAATTTCTTATTGCGCTTATCAACTTATATGTTTTCTTATTCACGATTTCTATTTTGATTGCAGTATTTATTTCAAATAAAATTGCTGCTCCATTAAAATTCATTCAAGAGTCATTTAAGAAAACAAGGTTAAATGCAAAAAATAATTTAATAAGCTGGAAGAAAAATGATGAAATAGGAGCATTAGTAAACGAATATAATCGTATGCTTATGGCTCTTCAAAAAAGTGCTGAAGATTTAGCAAAATCAGAACGAGAATCGGCTTGGAGAGAAATGGCGAAGCAGGTTGCTCATGAAATTAAAAATCCGCTAACACCAATGAAGTTAGGTATACAACATATGCTACGTGTTATTGATTCGAATCAAGAAAGTAGAGAAGAGGTAATTAAAAAAATCTCTTCTGGATTAATTGAACAAATTGATAATCTATCAAACATTGCATCTGCGTTCAGTGATTTTGCAAAAATGCCACAAGCCGAATATGAAGAAATAACTATTCACGATCTAATAAAAAATACGATTATTTTATTTAAGCAATCTGACAATAATAAAATTGAAAATCGCATCGACACTTTATTGCCTTCCGTTATAGGAGACAAGAATCAAATTATTCGAATCTTAAATAATCTGTTCCGAAATGCAATTCAATCGATGGAAGCAGTTGAAGACCCTTTGATAATTATTGATGTTACCAAGGATAAAGAATTTTTGATTTTATCCATTAAAGACAATGGTATTGGAATTCCAGAAGAATTAAAAGATAAAATTTTTGTTCCTTATTTCACTACCAAATCGAGTGGAACAGGACTCGGACTAGCTATTGTAAAAAACATGATGCTAGGTATGCAGGGCGACATCCGGTTTGAGTCGGAGGAAAATAAAGGCACGACCTTCTTTTTGTATTTTAAGATTACCTGATTTTTCCTTTTTTATGAGTGCATCAATGATTAACGTTTATTTCCACAAAGCTTAAGGAAGTCTAATAACATTAGATAGTTGTGAGATGTAAAATTTTACAAATTGCTATTGATTATCAATGATTTAAGTATTTTAATTTTTTGATTTCGATTTTTGCATTGTACTGCTTTAATCCTTAATTTTGAAATTAATTCTAAAAAATCAACAACTTATTAAGATGAAAAAAATTTACGCATTTATTGTAGCGCTTGTAATGTCATTAACAGTGGCTAACGCGCAGTATTACTACCTACCTTATCCAAACGCAGGTACAAACCCAGGCGGATTAAATGTTGAAAATGAATATCCTGTTGGAGGTGGATTATCATCAAACTGGAACCCTATTTCAGGCCTATCGGCTACTCCAAAATGGTCAACTATTGAAACGCTTCCATTCACATTCCAATTTAACGGTGTAGGCTATACGCAGTTTAAAGTTTCTACGAGTGGTGTATTAACATTCTCAACTGGAGCAACGGCAGTTCCTCCGGCAACTCGTGTTGCACTTCCAAATGCAAACATTCCTGATAATTCAATATGTGTTTTAGGTATAAAAGGAACCGGTTACACTGGAAGTGCGAATGATAGTATAGTCACTCAAACATTCGGAGTAGCAGGAAGTCAACAAACATGGATTCTATTTTCATCATATACATCTGTTGCAAATCCAACAAACGTTTATACCTATT